>Ga0180121_10000625_pt1 | contig 14988 bp, 11 predicted proteins | sample AntDrymUQ5402106_2_FD_129676 | JGI IMG/M metagenome (GOLD analysis project Ga0180121, IMG submission 129676) | Polar desert sand microbial communities from Dry Valleys, Antarctica - metaG UQ540 (21.06) (version 2) (version 2) | ecosystem: Environmental > Terrestrial > Soil > Desert | place...
ATGAGTTTTGAATCCGCGCTTGAGTATGCAGTAGATCTCAATGCGATAACTCGGATGACAGAAGAATGCAAGCAGGGTGTGATGAATTTTTTATCCCAAGGTAAGGGCAGGAATAAGAAATAGAATCGATGAAATTATTGTCTGATAAATATTTTTCGAGGTATGAAAAAAAATTTGGAAATAAAATAAAAAAGGATTTCTTAAAAATCGATAGTGACACCTCAGAAAATAATTTCGAATATTATATAGAATCATCAGCCGTGTATTCCTCTAATATTGAAGGAAACAGCATTGATTTGAATTCATTCATGAATTCGAAATTGCAAAAGAAAAAATTTAAGAGTAAAGAATATGATGAAATAACAGATCTTATAGATGCATATAATTTTGCAAAAAGGAAAAAGTTAAATGAAAAAAATTTCTTAGAGTCGCATAAAATTATTTCGAGAAAAATATTAATTAAAAGCAAGCAAGGAAAATACCGGGAGGAAAAAGTTGGAGTGTTTGATTCAAAAGGTCTTGTCTATTTGGCTGTTGAACCGGAATATATTAAAGATGAAATGAAGAAACTTTTTTCAGATATAAAGGAATTATTATCTGATGAAGATTTATCATTAAATAAAGTTTTTTATTTCTCATCTTTAATACATTTGAAATTTGCCCACATACATCCATTTATGGATGGAAACGGGAGAGCAGCCCGACTTTTTGAGAAATGGTTCCTTTCAGCAAAGTTGGGTGAAAATGCATGGAAAATCAAATCAGAAAAGTACTACAAAGAAAATTTAACTGAATATTATAAAAATCTAAATCTTGGAGAGAATTATTATGTGGTTAATTACGATAAACTTTTTCCGTTTTTGGAAATGCTTCCCAAAGCAATAATTTAATTAAAAATTTATTTGATGGAATTATGGAAAAACTGAAACTAAAGGAATCTCTCCTTAAAATCGCAGAAAAAGTTCAACCGGAAACTACTTGAAGATATTTTTATGCAACTTGCATTTTTGATCGATATCGAAGAGTCAGAAGAGCAAGCAGCTAAAGGAGAAATTCTAATTCAAGAAGAAGTAGAGAAAATTTCTAAAGAATGGTTGAAGTAGTTTGTTCTAAAAAAGCAGTGGGTCAATTGGAAAGAGCAATCAGATATATCAAAGATGTCCCGAAGGGATGGCTGCGGCAAAAGAGGGAAATTTTATGCAGAGATTGTTTAAATAAGGTTTTAGCTTTAACAAGGTTCTTAAATGAAAATCAAAAGATGGGGTCCGGTTGAGCCTCTATTGAGTTTATAAAATCGTTTACAGAGTTACAGATAACAGAGTTATCATTTCAAGAATATTTCATACATCACAAAATCCTGAAAAATTAAGTTCATTTAATTAAAAACGAAACAATGTCCGAAAAAAAATATTCAACAATTCAATACTTAGACAGAAACGAATCACAGTACGGACCTTCACCAAAATGTTATGATTATCTAAAGACAGTTACGATAGAAGATCTTTCATGGTACTCGAGAGATTTTGCAAGAGGAGTTAAATCAAAGCTTTCGGAAAGAATTGCCAAAGACTTCGGCTTTAAAGAACCGCAGGTAATTTTATCTTACGGGAGCGAAGATATTTTAAAACAAATAATTCACCGCTATGTAACGAGAGGGGAAAAAGTTTTGATACCGAAAGAAGCATGGTGGTATTATAAGAAAGTTGCGTACGAAGTGGGAGGCTTCAATGTCGAATACCCAATGATGAAGGGAAAGATCGACGGCATTGATTCATACATGTACGATGTCGATAAGATGATACAGATCTACGAAAGAGAAAGGCCGAGAATAGTTGTGATCGCATCTCCGAATAATCCGACGGGTAATAAAATTTCAAGCGAAGACCTGTGGAGATTTCTCGATGCATGCCGCGGATCGATAGTGATGATAGATGAAGCATATTGGGGATTTGGCTCGACGGATAACAGTTATGTCAAACCCTACATAGACGAATTTCCGAATCTTATTATCTGTAGAACATTTTCAAAATATTTTGCACTCGCGGGCAGCAGGATAGGTTTTAGTTTTGCCGGAAATAATTTAGAAGATCTTAAAGGATTCACGACAAGATATCTCGGTTATAATCTTATTTCAGAGAATCTTGCAATGATAGCGCTTGATGACATGGAGTATTATCAAAAGGTCACCAAGCTGATGCAGGAAGATAAGGAGAGGTTTTATAAAGAGTTTAATAAAATGGACGGATTCAATGCTTATAAATCCTTTTCAAATTTCATACTGGTGGATATGCCTAAAGATATCAGGAAAGACCTTGATAAATTTCTGAAAGAAAGAAATCTTCTCATTAAGTTTTTGGACGAAGAAGCATTTAAAACCGAAACACGAATCACTCTGGGAACGAGAGAGCAGAATACTTACCTGATCGAATCAATTAAAGAGTTCTTTAAAAAATAAAAATTTTAATTGGCTAAAGAAAAGAAAAATATAAAACATCAGAAAGAGATTTCTCCCGGGTTTGCAAAATATATTTTCATTGGTGTGCTTGTTTTAATTATCGGGTATTTTGCATTCACTACTTTTATAAAAAAGGAAGATGTTACGGAAAATAGGAATGTCGTCATTGATCCAAAAGAAAGAATTAAAAATGTTAAGGAGCCTCCATTCATGAAAGAAGGCGAGCTGGAATTCATTAAGAGTGACAAGAAAACTGAAATTAAAAAGATCGATTTAGAGCTGGCCGAAAATGACGATGAAAGGATGCAGGGAATGATGTACAGAAAAACAATGGATGACGGAAAAGGAATGCTTTTTATTTTCGAACAGGAAGAGCCTCAATCTTTTTGGATGAAAAATACTATTATGCCCCTTGATATTATTTATGTTAATTCGAGAAAGGAGATAGTGAAGATATTTAAAAATACGACACCGTTTTCCGAAAAGTCACTGCCGTCGGAAAAGCCTGCTATTTATGTCGTTGAAGTTAGAGGTGGGTTCACAGACCGTTATGGAATCAAAGAAGGTGATATGATCAATTTTAAAAAACAGTAAATAATTATTATTTAAATATTTCCGTTCGGATATTTTTTGTGTCAACATTCTGACTTAGCAAAAGGTCACTTACAGAGTCAACCATTATCGAAGGTCCGGTAATGTAGTAAATATTTTTCTTAATATTATCGAGATATTTATTCAACATGGCTTTATTAATGGATCCGACTTCATATTTCCAATTCTTATTTTCCCTGTCGTCAATTACCGGAACGAATTTCAGATTCATTATTTCATTTGACCATTTTATGAAATCATTTATAAACGCAGCCTGAGTTTCTTTTTTATTTGAGTAAAACAATTTAATCTCGTGAGGAAGTTTTTTATTTAGTACATCTTCGATTATACTTCTGACAGGGGTGATCCCTATTCCTCCCGAAATGAATACGGCTGGAATTGAAGTATCTTTGTGAAGCGTCAGGCTTCCCATTGGTTTGCTGACAAATAATTTCGAGCCCGGACTTAAAGAACAAAGATTGTTTATGAATACAGATGAATTGATTCTTGCAGCGACGACAAGCTTACCCATATTATTTGGAGCGTTTGCAAATGATAATGCACGGGAATTTCCTTTTTCATCTGGATATTTCGGATCAGTTAATGTGAAATTGGCATACTGTCCGGCGTCAAACTTGTAGCCTGTGTGTTTAGCATCAAAAGTGAAAGCTACTGTATTTTCGCAAATTATTTCTGTCTTTTCTAAAATTATCTGAAAGTCTTTCAAAAAATAACAGTTGATTTTTTTTTCTCAACAATTAATTCAAACTAATTATTTTCATTCCTAAAATCTATAAATTAAGTATTTCTATTTTGCAACATATGCTACACGATAATTTTCTAAAACAAGAGTTCAAAATAAATAAGAAATCCTGTTTTAAATATTATTATGTATTAATCTTGCAACATTCAACAAAAGGTTTCGTTAGTTTCAAATAACATTTAAACAAAACTTATACAGCATGAAAATCTTAATTCTCGGAGGCACAATTTTTCTCGGCAAGCAATTGGTTAACTCTGCATTAAGCCGGGGACACGAAGTGACATTATTTAATAGAGGTAAACACAATCCTGAATGGTTTCCTGAAATTGAAAAATTAAAGGGCGATAGAGAAAATGATTTTGAATCGTTGAAAGGAATAAAATTCGATGCGGTGATCGATACCTGCGGCTACGTCCCTCGCATCGTTAAGATCTCAGCAGAGTTTCTGAGGGATAATGTGAAGCATTATACTTTTATATCAAGCATTTCTGTCTACAAAGATTTTTCTGAAATGGGAATGAACGAAAGCTCTGAAGCAGGGAAACTTGAAGATGAAAGCGTCGAAGAGATTACCGGTGACACTTACGGTCCTCTAAAATATTTATGTGAGAAAGCCGTAGAAGAAATTTACAAAGAAAATGCTTTGATTATAAGGCCCGGATTGATCGTTGGTGAAAATGATCCTTCCGACAGGTTTACATACTGGATCCACCGAATAAATGAAGGAGGGAAAGTTTTAGTGCCCGCACCGAAGGAAAATAATATTCAATTTATCGATGTGAAAGATCTTGCAGACTGGACAATTAAAATGGTTGAAGAAAAAAAATCGGGGACATATAATGCCACTGGCCCGGAATATAATTTGTCTTTTGAAAAAATGATCGAGGAAAGCAAAAAGGTATCGGGAAGTGATGCAGAAATCGAATGGGTAGATGAGAAATTTTTAGTTGATGAAAATGTTGGTGCATACGTTGAACTTCCATTGTGGCTTCCGGGTGAAATGTCGGGAGGTAACAAGGTCGATGTAAGCAAGGCAGTATTAAACGGTTTGAAATTCAGACCGCTTGATGAAACTCTTCAAGATACACTGGAATTTGATAAAACAAGACAAAGTTATATATTCCGTGCCGGTTTAACTTCAGATAAAGAGACAGCACTTCTTAAAAAATGGGAAAGCGTAAAACTCACTTCATCAAAAAATTCTGACTGATGAGATACTCATCCAGAAAAAATATCAGTAATAGATCTTTAAATTTTAATTTTATATTGAGACCGGATTCAGGTTTTAAAATCCGGTAGCTGACGGTTACCGTATTCATTAAAAAGTTATTTTAGTTGGTTATAAAGCAAATAGTTTACATAAGTCAACCTGGTAAATTAAAAATTATTTTTCAAAGGCAAAAACAAACATTTTTTTAAATATATTTTATCGCTATTTTAACATTAATTAAACAATTCCTTAAAAATAAAATGTCATGAATAAAAAATTCCTTTTTTATTCTATAAATACATTTGTTCTGCTGGTACTACTTCAGGGTATTAGTTATTCCCAAAACCGGGCCGAATATAATTTATTTACAGAAAGTGATAACAGTATTGATATAATGAATAGCGCAGAAATGAAAAGAGCTATTGATAAAGCTGTTATACTAAATGTCAACAAAACCGAACTTCAATCATTATGTGACAATAGAAATCCTGAAATTTCTATGCGCATTCCATTTGAAAACGGAAGGTTAGCAAGAATAGATCTTGAAAGATTTGAAATACTTGCTCCGAATGCAAAAATTTTGGCGCGTACTATTAACGGAGACGTAGAGCTGAATAGTAAAGACCTGATCGTTTCTTATAAAGGAAAAGTAGAAGGTATGGACAATACTTTTATTGTTATGAATTTTTCCCGGAAAAGCATTGTAGGATTAATGGTTTCAGGCAATGATAATTATATTCTGGGGGCAATTACGGACAATGCGGGACTTGAAACTGAAAATTTTATTCTGTATAAAGAAAGTAACTTGAAAATTAAAAGTAACTTCAACTGTGCAGCAAGCGATGACCTGTCTTCGGAAAATATTGAAAAAATGAGAAAAGTTATTCTTGACAACATTAATGATTCTTCTCCTACAGATCTTTATATTGCAGAGATTGCAGTTGAAGTCGACTTTGCTACATACAATACATACGGTTCTTCAGAGATTAATGCTACAAACTACGCATTGTCTTTAATGGCAGCTGCATCAGCCATTTATATGAAAGAAGTCAATGTAAAGTTAATTGTCTCGTACTCACGAGTCTGGACAACAGCCGACCCATATGTTGGTGCAAATTCCAATCAGGTTCTAAACGCATTTAGAAATTACTGGAATGCTAATATGCAGTCCGTTCCCAGGACACTTGCGCATCTTATCAGCAGAAGAGCGGGTAATATGGGTGGCATAGCATGGTTAAATGTATTATGCTCAAGTGTCAGCTCAGGTAATGGCTATGCATTCAGCAATACAAATGGTCCGATTCTGCCGCTTCCAACTTATTCCTGGGATGTAATGGTAGTATCCCATGAGACCGGTCATAACTTCGGTTCACCTCATACTCACAATTGCGGCTGGGTAGGAGGAAACATTGACAGTTGTTACGCGACGGAAGGAGGATGTTATACCGGACCGCCAGTTGCAGCGGTAGGGACAATAATGAGTTATTGCCATTTAAACGGATCAATCAGTTTGACAAAAGGATTCGGACCTCAGCCTAAAGCTGTTTTAAGAAACGGCGCTGAATCAGCCGGGTGCATGTATGTTTCACCGAGAGAGCTCCAACTCGCATACCCGAATGGTAATGAAACATTCAGAACAGGAAATAGCATACAGATTTATTGGGGAACGTCATTAACAGGAAACGTAAACATTGAGCTATCACTGAATAATGGATCTTCATGGCAATCTATTCAAAACAATTTACCCGCAACTCAGAGAATATATGACTGGACACTGCCCTACATTTCCACTACAAATACGGCAAAGATCAGAATTATAGATTCATCCAATCCAAACTCGGGTGATACCTGCGATGCTTCATTCAGAATTGTACTTGATTTAAATGTATTCAACGTACTTTCACCACCATCATTTTCAAGAATTGAAGTAAGGCCTAACACCAATGAGCTTCAGCTATTTTCCTGGGAAAGCGCAGGTACGGACCCGACTATACGGTATAAATTAAAAATTCGAAAACTCGGCACAAGCATCGATTACGATTACACAAGTGATGGAAATGGTTCAGGTACCATTGCTTCAGTAAGAAAAAGCTGGCTAGATTCTCTGGCAAATACATTAGGAACCATAGGCGACTCGGTACGATGCATATGGAGAGCATGGGGATATAACGGTTTTGATTCTTCTGTAACTCAAAATTCATTTGTAGTTACTTTCGTGAGAACAACCGTGGGTATAAATATGACATCCACAATCGTTCCCGACAAATTCAGTCTTAACAACAATTATCCGAATCCATTTAATCCAACTACAAATATTAAGTTTGATGTTCCAAGGTCAACGTTTGTTGAGCTGAAGATCTTTGATTCAAAAGGAAGTGAAGTCAATACTTTGGTAAACGAAAAGCTACAACCCGGAAGCTATGAATATAGTTTTGATGCTAGCAATCTTCCGAGCGGAGCATATTTCTATAGACTAAAGTCATCTGAGTTTGCACAAACAAAGAGAATGATACTGTTAAAATAAAATTTTAAAAAAAATTATATATGATTTCTTAATCTCGTTTGCATCCGATTTTTATGCAAACGGGATTTTTTTTTATTACTACTTAAAAATTATGCATAATCAAATGAAAAATTTTTTTATAGCTGCAATGCCTATTGGAGTTTTGGTGGCTTTTCTAACATTGTTTGCAGGAAATAATAGTAACTATTTCTTAAAAACCGGAGATCTCTCCGCAAACACAAGTATTTCGGTCTGGTCTCATATTTCTGAAGGCAATTTTACTCTTAAGGGAGAAAGGCAGATAATTCCAAATTTATACAGTACAGTTTACGGAAAGTTTACTGACTTACAATCCATACTTTCAAATGCGCCAATGGAATATTCTGACAGATCTGCAAACTCAGAATTTATTTTTGAACTTCCCTTACCAGACGGTGGGCTGTCAAGGTTTTCTGTAACTGAATATTCTATGATGGAACCTGGGCTTAAGGCAAAATTTCCCGACATCAAAACATATAATGTAAAAGGAATCGATGATCCATATGCAGTTGGAAGGCTTGATATAACGATGCATGGATTTCATGCAATGGTATTGAGTCCGAGAGGAGATTATTTTATTGATCCGTACAGTTCAGACGAAATGGACGTTTATATTAGCTATTATAAAAAAGATTTTTCATCGGATAAAGTTTTCAAATGTGATTTTGACCCTGAAGTAAACATACATGATTCCGAACCAACATATACAAACAGAGGTTCAATTGTCTGCGGATCGGAATTAAGAAGTTACAGACTCGCCTGTGCTGCAACAGGTGAATATACAGCATTCCATGGCGGAACTGTAGCGGCAGGTCAGGCTGCTATAGTTATTTGCATTAACAGAATGAATAGTGTTTATGAAAAAGATTTGGCTGTTAGAATGGTGTTGATTGCAAACAATGATACTTTAGTTTATACAAATGGAGCAACTGATCCTTATACAAACAATAACGGAGGAACGATGCTCGGACAAAATCAATCTAATCTTGATAATATTATCGGAACAGCTAATTATGATTTCGGACATGTAGTAAGTACAGGAGGCGGAGGTGTTGCAAATTTGAGGGTGATTTGTGTGAACGGCCAAAAAGCAAGAGGAGTTACAGGACTTAGTGCTCCCATCGGAGATCCTTTTTATATTGATTATGTAGCTCATGAAATGGGACATCAGTTTGGCGGTAATCATTCATTTAACAGCACAACTTCATCATGTGGAGGAGGAAACAGAAATGCGTCAACTGCATGGGAGCCGGGAAGCGGTTCTACAATTATGAGTTATGCCGGTATCTGCGGATCAAGCAATCTTCAACTTCATAGCGATGATTATTTTCACTCAGGAAATTTCACCGAGATGGAAAGCTTTGTACAGTTTGGAAGCGGAAGCACCTGTCCTCAAATTATTAACACTGGAAATACACCGCCAACAGTTACTGTTCCAACAGGAGGTTTCACAATTCCAATCAGAACACCATTTCAATTGACAGGTACTGCTACTGATGTAGAAAATCCAAATTCACTGACATATTGTTGGGAAGAAATGGACCTAGGACCTGCGGGAGTTCCCAACAGCCCGTCCGGCAATGCGCCAATTTTCAGATCATTTAAACCTGATACTTCGGCAACAAGAATATTCCCGAAGATCTTAAATATTGTGAACAATAGTCAGACTATCGGAGAGATAATGGCAACTTATGCGAGAGACTTGAGCTTCCGGCTTACGGTAAGAGATAACAATACTGCCGGGGGAGGAGTCAATTATGAGTTCATTGAATTTCATGTGACGGATTCGGCAGGTCCGTTTAAAGTAACACAGCCCGATACTACTATTGTATGGAATTCAAGTATTCAACAGACTGTAACGTGGAATGTTGCGAATACTAATGTTGCTCCCGTCAGTTGTCAGTTTGTAAATATCAAGCTTTCAACCAATGGCGGTTTTACTTTTTCAACGACATTAATTTCAAATACTCCGAATGACGGATCACAGATAGTCACTGTACCTGCCATTTATAATGAACAGGCGAGAATAAAAATTGAAGCAGCCGACAACGTCTTTTTTGATATTTCAAATTATAATTTTACTTTATCAAATTTAATATCAATTGAAACGATTAACAGCGTAATCCCGGAAGATTACATGCTTGCTCAGAATTATCCTAATCCCTTTAATCCGGCCACAAGTTTAGAATTTGGAATTTCGAAACTGGGATTTGTTTCATTGAAGATTTATGATATGCTTGGCAAAGAGGTAGCGACATTAGTTAACTCTAATCTAAATCCAGGAACATATAAATATGATTTCGATGCATCGTCCGCAACAGGAGGATTAAAGAGCGGAGTTTATTTTTACACATTGAAAGTGAACGAATTTAGTGAGACAAAGAAAATGCTGCTGATTAAATAAATTATAATAAATTCAACCGGAAAAATTTTTAATTAAGAATAATTAATTTCAAAAAAATGAAAACCCTCACATACAGTTTTATATTTTTAACTATTGCAATAATTATTGCAACTCAATTCAATCCTAAGGAAAAAAACTTTGACCAATCAATTCATGATGAAAAAGAAAAATCTACAGAACCTAAATATCCTTCTGACATTGAGTATATAAAAAGAACGTTTCCTTATGGTGTGGCAGATCCTGATGCACATCTGATTGCATTAAAGAAAGCGCAGGAAATGCGTTTCGAATCGGAAATGGATAATTCGCAACCTGTATGGCAATTTGCAGGACCAACAAATGTCGGCGGAAGAATTTCCGATATTGAGTATGACCCAAACAATGTAAATATAATTTACGCCGGTGTTTCAACCGGTGGTATTTTTAAATCCACTAACGGTGGATTAGATTATTTTCCTGTCTTTGACGAACAGGCAGTGTTACCAATCGGTGATATTGCCGTCGATCCTGTCAATTCAAATATTATTTATGTCGGTACAGGTGAAGCAAATGGCGGACATAATAACTTTGCAGGAGGAGGAGTTTATAAATCAACTAACGCAGGGACAAGCTGGGAAATAATCGGCTTAGAAAATACTGTTTCTATAGGTAGAATAGTAGTTGATCCTTCAAATCCTTTGAAAGTATATGTTGCAGCTGTAGGCTCTTATTTCGCTCCCAATCCGGAGCGTGGCGTTTACAGGAGTGATAATGGTGGAGCTAACTGGACTAAAATATTATTTGTATCCGATTCGACAGGAGCAATAGATATTGCGATGGACCCGATCAATACAAATAATATATATGCTGCAATGTGGCAAAGAACCAGGTATCCAAACGGAGGACAATTATACGGTAGGACAAGCGGAATTCATAAATCAATTGACGGAGGGAATAACTGGACAGTTTTGGGACCGGCAAACGGTTTACCAAATTCAAATACAACAAATGTCGGAAGAATCGGTTTAAGCATTTCGAAATCCAACCCTAATGTAATTTACTCATTATTTAATAACGCAACCTATCTTGGATTTTTCAAATCAACAAATGCAGGACTTAACTGGACAAACGCAAATCCGAACGGAGGTCTTCAAAACGGATTCGCGACATTTAGTTGGTACTTCGGTCAGGTGAGAGTTCATCCGACAAATCCGGATATAGTTTATGTGTTGGATTTTTCAGTAATGAAAACTACAAACAGCGGGACGCAGTGGATAGATGTATTACCAAATGATGTTCACGTTGATAATCATGCCCTCGCTTTTAAACCCGGCGATCCGAATACGTTAATTTTAGGAAATGACGGAGGAATTTATAATTCATCAAACGGCGGCAGCTCATATACAATGGTGGAAGATCAGCCTTTCACACAATTTTATGAAATCGGAATTGATAAAACAAATCCTCAAAGATTGTATGGGGGAACTCAAGATAACGGAACAAACAGAACCAACACAGGCGGACTAGATGACTGGCAACATATCTACGGAGGTGACGGATTTTATGTGATAGTCGCTCATGATAATCCGAATATAATTTATGCCGAATCTCAAAACGGCGGCCTTGGAAAATCTACGAATGGTGGTAATAGTTTTAGCGGCGCTACAAACGGAATTAGTAATTCAGAAAAAAAGAACTGGTCAACTCCGGTCGTCATGGATCCAAACAACAGCAATATACTGTATTACGGCACAAATAAAGTCTACCGGACAACAAACGCTGCCGGAGTATGGTCCGCGGTAAGTCCGGATTTAACAAATGGGAATCAAGCCAGACTTGGAACAGTAACCACTATCGATGTCGCGAAGACAAATTCAAATGTGATAATAGCAGGAACGGATGATGCCAACGTCTGGATTACAAGTAACAATGGAACTAACTGGACAAAGGTCTCTTCAACTCTTCCATATAGATGGGTTACAAGAGTCGCTATTGATCCATCAAATGAAAATATAGCTTACGTGACCTATAACGGATTGAAGTGGAGAGATCCGCAGCCACACGTTTTCAGAACAAGCAATAAAGGACAAACATGGAGTGATATTAGTAATAATTTACCGGATGCTCCAATTAATGCATTTGCCGTAGATCCGCAAAGACCAAATGTTCTTCTTGTTGGCTCTGACGTTGGTTGTTATGTGAGTTCAAACACAGGTCAAAGCTGGCAATTCGCAGGCTCGGGACTTCCGATGGTTTCTGTGTATGATATGAAGATCCATCCGACGGCATATTACCTGGTAGTTGGCACTCACGGAAGGTCAATGTATAAGATTGACATGAATGAACTTGTCGGTATTAATTCAGGCAACACTTCCATTGCAAACAATTTTTCACTTTCACAGAATTATCCGAATCCATTTAATCCGAATACAGTTATCGGTTACCAATTACCAGTTAGAAGTTTTATCTCTATAAATATTTATGATGTTTTGGGAAAAGAAGTTGATGTTTTAGTAAATGAAACCAAAGCTGCAGGAAATTACAATGTGACATTCAACGGATCAAATCTTCCGAGTGGGGTTTATTATTACAAGCTTGTGTCCGGCTCGCCTCGCGAAGCGGGGGAATTTACGGACATAAAGAAAATGATTCTTATAAAATAAAAATCAGGAGATTAAAATTTATTTTGCATTTTTAATACCGAGAGCTTTGAAAATTGCTCTCGGATATTTTTTTTAAAAAAAATTACGATATTCCCTCAGAAAAAAATTTCTACAAACGTACTGCTAAGTTTTCAGAAATAAAACCATCACTTTAATAGAATCATTGATTTTGTCTGTATAAAATCACCTATGCTTAATTTATAAAAATAAACGCCACTTGAATATCCTTTTGCATCAAAGCTAACTTCATAACTTCCGGCATTTAATTTTGCATTTACTAAAATTTCAATATTTTTCCCAGATGCATCATAAACTATAATCTTAACGTCTTGCCCGCTTCGCGAGGCGAGCGTATTCCGTCTGGCGTCGCCCGTAATATCAAATTTTATCTTCGTCACCGGATTAAAAGGATTTGGATAATTTTGATATAGTCTAAATTTATCAGAAACAGTGCTAGAAATCGTTTTTACTGGAATAGAATTCTTATCAAATTTGTATAATGCTGTCACCGGCAAATGATCGGAGCCATAATATAGCGCGTCTGCAATGCTGTCGGGTACAGCAGTATTTGGTCTTTGATTAATACTGTCATTATAATGATTGCCGTCGTTTCCAAAAGGCTTTAATGATCCCGGTATATACTTGATCCTTCCTTCTTCCGTAATTGCCTTTGAATTTAATATCATATCGAATCTGTCGTCAAGGCCTCCGGTTGCGCCGCTGTCACCGATCGCTCTTGTTCTGGTAGATTGTGAATGGTAGGGAGCGTATGCAGCCTGATTCCATGTGCCTGTCAAATTATACGGATCGATAAAGTATCCTTCGCTTCCAGCATCTACCTGAAGCAATCTCTGATATGCCGGTTCGATCGAAGTATAAATGTTAAAGTCGCCAAGTACAACAAATTCGCTTCCGATAGGCAATGAATTTGTAAAAACTCTCAGGGCATTTACTTCGCTTAATCTTTGCTGCTGGTCGGAAGCAGAATTACTTGCTTTAAGGTGAACTCCGAACAGTTGAATTGTATCTCCTGATTGAATATGCACGAGCCCGAAAACATTAATAGTTCTTAATGTAGTCTGAATGGCAAAATTGTATAGAAATGTAAATTTGGATGATTTGTAAAATACCGCATTGTCAGTATCGAATCCGTTGAGGAAGGTTCCGGCTGCATAAACTCCGGGAGTGTAATAATTCATAACGTTGCTTACCATGTTGTTAACAGCAGATTGTGAAATGACTTCTTCTGCAACCAAAATATCCGGATCAGCATATTTAATTATTTTTCTGAAACTCTGATCTTTAATGATACTTCCGTTATAGTTCAGAAGATTGTAAGTCATGACATTAATTGTATCCTGCGAATAACTGTTTACAATATAGGAAAAGAAAATAAGAATGAATGTTGCTGATCTAAAGAAGCAGTAATTTAATTTCATTTTAAAATTAGTTTATTGATTGATATAATATAATAAGTTGTCATAACAATTACAAACAGAATCAAATAATTTTTATCTGCATTAAACAAATGAATTTTTCTATATTATATAAATTTAGATGGTCTGCATCTTTTCTAATTTTTAAATTTTTATGAAAAAAGATAATCATACAATCCGAACTTGGCTTTACAATTTATGACAAGCATTGCATAGCAAACCATCTCTTGACCGTTCGAATCAAACAATCACAAATTACTTTGTCAGCGGAAATTAAATAAAATTATTTATGGACAACATAAGTCAAAATTCAGCTATAGTACCGACCAGTGATGAAAGGTTGCTTGCCATGCTGGCTCATCTTTCTATTTTCCTGGGTGGAATAATTCTTCCGATAATTATATGGGCAACTCAAAAAGATAAATCAAAATTTGTAAGGTTTCATTCCCTTCAGGCAATATTCTTTCACATCGTTTATGCAGCAATCATTGTCATTTTCGTACTGGTGTTTGCAGGAATTATGCTTGTTTCAGGTTTTGGATTAGGAATGTTTGATGATCCAGCTTATAGTAACGGAGAAGGCTTACCCACATTTATGATAATAATGATGATACTTTTATATGGAGGCATTTTGCTTATGGTATTCGCAGGAATTGGTTATGCCATTTATCTTGCAGTTAAAACTTATAAGGGAGAACTTATTAAAATCCCTATTATTGGAAATATTGTTTATAAAAAAGTTTACAGACAAACTTTATGAACAGATCAAAGATAATTTCAAGTGCACCAGTCCTTCTTGTTGCAGATATTGTGGGATCTGCAAACTGGTATCGTGATAAACTCGGATTCATATATAATCAGTTTTATGGAGAGCCGCCTGACTTTTGTATTTTAGAAAGAGATAATTTTAATATAATGCTGAGTCAGGTGAAAGATAAATCAGAG
>Ga0180121_10000626_pt1 | contig 14985 bp, 14 predicted proteins | sample AntDrymUQ5402106_2_FD_129676 | JGI IMG/M metagenome (GOLD analysis project Ga0180121, IMG submission 129676) | Polar desert sand microbial communities from Dry Valleys, Antarctica - metaG UQ540 (21.06) (version 2) (version 2) | ecosystem: Environmental > Terrestrial > Soil > Desert | place...
CCGTGAAAACCCAAAAGGACCCAAAGTAATTTGCAGGTCGGGAAGGCGGACCCTGTCCCCGCTCACCTTGGAAGCCATCGCCATTAATCTAAACCTCTCAACTCAGGGTCCGCCTTCCTTACCTATGAGGTGACTAAGGTTTGAGAGGTTGTTTGCAGTTAAGTGGCTTTGCAACTTGAGAGCGGGGACAGGGTCCCCTTTCCTTACCTGCGAGTTAGTGGAGCTTGAGCCAGTCCTTGTTGGAGATCGCTGAGTTTTCACACTATCTCTACCGCGGTTCTATGAGAATACGTCACTCGGCGTAGATCGGCGGTCGCGCGGTAAAAGGTTGCGCGCGCTGGTAGGCGTCGGCGAGTTTGAAGAGCTGTGACTCGGACCAGTATGGTCCAAGCAATTGGAATCCGATAGGCAGTTGGTCAGCCGATAGTCCGCAAGGCACATTGAGGCCGGGGACGCCTGCCAGATTAGCAGTCACAGTGTAGACATCATTGAGATACATCGCGAGTGGATCATCAACCTTCTCACCCAACAGAAAAGCCGGCGTTGGGGCAGTTGGCGTGATGATAGCGTCGCAGCTCTCGAAAGCCTTGCGAAAGTCCTCCCGCAGAAGGGCGCGCGCCTGCTGAGCCTTGCGGTAGTAAGCGTCGTAGTACCCTGCGGAAAGGACGTAGGTTCCCAGCATTATCCGGCGCTTAACTTCCGGCCCGAATCCCCCGTCCCGGGTGCGGCGATACATGCTACGCAGTTCGGTCGCATCCTCGGCGCGAAAGCCATAACGTACCCCGTCGTAACGAGCAAGATTCGAGGAGGCCTCGGCAGTGGCGATGATGTAATAAACAGCAATGCAATACTTGGCGCGCGGCAATTCAACGTCCACGATCTCCGCTCCGAGAACCCTGTAAGTGTCAATCGCATTCTCCACCGCAGTTCGCACATCCTCATCAAGTCCTTCGCCAAATAGCGCTCGCGGAAATCCAATGCGCAAGCCTTTAATGTCGCCGGTTAGTTCTGAGTTGTAGTCAGGGACTGCGACGTCAGCACTGGTCGCATCATGCGGGTCGCGCCCGGCAATCACTTCCAAAACCGTGGCTACGTCGCGAACACTGCGACCGAAGACACCCACCTGATCCAACGAAGAGGCAAACGCCACCAGACCATAACGAGAGTTACGACCGTAGGTTGGTTTCAATCCGACAATGCCACACAACGAAGCTGGCTGGCGCACAGAGCCGCCCGTGTCCGAACCCAAGGCCACCGGAACAATCCCCGCGGCAACAGCGGCTGCCGACCCGCCCGAAGACCCTCCGGGCACACGGCGTACGTCCCACGGATTCTTGACCGGTCCAAAAGCTGAATTCTCATTCGAGGAACCCATGGCAAACTCATCGCAGTTCGTTTTCCCAATGATTACCGCCCCCGCCTCCAGCAGTCTTTCAATAACCGTGGCGTTATAGGGTGGATGATAGTCACCCAGGATGCGCGAGCCGCAGGATGTCTGCATTCCGCGAACGCAGATATTGTCTTTGATGGCTATGGGAACCCCGGCGAGCAAAGAACCGGCAGGCGTTCCGGCCGCGTTCGGCGAACAGGTTTCTTTTTGGCCTTCATCCGCGCGTTTCAAAGCACCCGTGCGATCGATTTCGAGAAATGCATTCAGCGGTTCGTTTAATCTCTCGGCCGCGTCGACGGCAGATTCAACCACAGCGCGCGCGGTTGTTTCGCCGCTCGAAATCCGGGTCCTCAGTAATTGAATTTCGCTTTTGCTTTCACTCGCCATAAGCGTCGATCAAACTACCTGGTTTATTAGTCTTCCCTGAGGCTGCTTCTTGCCTACTGCTGGGAGTGCAGGCGTCCCGCCTGCATACGTGCGCCAGCACGCCTACGTTGCCAGCCACTCAAGCTCGGAGTTCACGCCGCGGGCGCTCATTGCAGGCGAGACGCCTGGGCTCCCGGCTGCCCACTGCCTACTGTTTACTGCTCCTGGCCCTACAGTACCTTGGGTACACGGAAGTGGCCCGCAGCCGCATCCGGCGCTTCTGCGAGCGCAACTTTCTGACCCAGCGAGGGAGTAACCATGTCGTCACGCGCGGAATGGGTCGCTTCGCCTTCCGGTGTCAAACCGCCGAGTGCGGGTTCGACGTTGATGGTGTCGAGCGCACTCAATTGTTCGACGTAGGTCACAATCTCCGCAATCTGGGGAGCAAAGACTTTCAGCTCTTCACTTGTAATCTCAAGGTGCGCAAGTTGAGCAATCTTTTCTATATCGGACTCATTTATAGGCATGGATTGTATTGAGGATTGACGTCTTTAGATACGCGATCTGGCCAACCTGTTTATGCAACTCATTGCGGCACCAAGGAAAGCCCGGCGCAAGTCCTTATCCTTGATTTCAGCAGCAGCCGTTACCAATTCCACGGAAACTGTCGCGGGATCAAGCTCACGACTAGTCCGGTTCTCATATTGTGGCGCGCGCGCATTCGCGACCCCCTTTGGATCCACGCGAAAGTCGACAAATGTCACTAAGGGCTGACCCAAAATTGAATTCAATCGGAAAAGCAATTGACCGCTCAAAGACTGTAGTTGTTTCTGCCATGTAGTATCAGCAACGCCAACGACCAAACTCTTCCGACGAAGTCCGAGTGGCACAGCGTGATCGCGCAACCCATCGCCGGCTGCATGCTTCCAGGCCGCCATGCAAGCGGCTTCTGCAACTTCCGGCGAGTCGCCGGCAGCTTGAAGTATCCTCGGCAGCGTTTTGATCAGATTGTCCATTTGATTTGGGGTCTACCGGATCCCTGGCACTTGCGATTTACTCTTTTCAATCTAAAATCACAAATCCAATCGCGTCGCAGTGTAGCGGAGAAGCTTGGGCGGCGACAAGCGGGAGGTCCATTGTCCCACGAACACCTATTTGAAGCTGTGCTAAAGAAGAAGCTGGTGCTGGCTTCCCGGAGTCCGCGGCGCGCCGAAATACTCCACGCGGTCGGCTGGTCCTTTGAAATGGTGGCCGCAAACATCGACGAGAGTCGCTTCGACTCCGAAGCTGCGGTGCCGTATGTGAGACGGCTGGCGCAAACCAAGGCCGAAACTGTGGCTAAAAACCTACCTTCAGGTCTGGTGCTCGGCGCAGACACGGTGGTCCTGGTTGACGAAAAGATTCTGGGTCAACCGAGCGATGCGGAAGATGCCCGGCGAATGCTGAAACTCTTGAGCGGCAGGTGGCATGAGGTTTTGACTGCCGTGGCACTGTTGCGCGTTGGTGAGAATCGTTCAGTAGTCGACCACGATAAGACGCGAGTGCGCTTTGCCAGCTGTCTGTTGAGGAGATTGATTGGTACGTCGCGACCGGAGAACCGATGGACAAAGCCGGCGCATATGCGGTGCAGGGAAGTGCGGCTTTATTCATCGAAGAGATTCAAGGAGACTATTTCAACATTGTAGGCCTGCCGGTGCGGTTGGTTTATAAACTCGTGCGCAAGATCCAAGAAGTTTAGAGTCCAACCTTAAGGTTGATGCTTTCCCAGCGAGCAAGCTAAAGCTTGAACTCCGAACTACTTGATCGACAGGCGCGAATATCCCAGTCCATCGGGTTCCTTGCCGGCTGTGAGACGATCCACAATCTGCCAGGTCTTCAGATCGATCATCGTCACGATGTCGGCATTGGTGTTGGCCACGAATGCGTGCCCGACTCCCGGTGCGACGAGTATGCCCACGGGCACAGGACTCTGCCCAAACTGGCTGCCAAAGATTCGCGATGCCGCGCTGCTTGCCTCGTTCGCTTTGACCTGCATTGGTATCCGTCGGATTTCTTTTTTGGTTGCCGCATCAAAAACCGCGACATCACCCGATCGCGCATTTGACACCAGGACGAGTTTCCCTCCGGGTGCAAACTTCACGCGAATCGGAAAGTCTTTTGATTCCAGGGTGGTCGCAACCTTCAGTGAAGGAACATCAATCACCGAAACCGTGTTGGCCGAGCGATTGGTAACCCATACCTCTTTTTCGCCCGGTGAAATATCGATTCCTTCGGCGCCCGCGCCTGTTTGAATGTCGGCGATCTTCTTTTTCCCAATCAGATCATCACGGTAACTGAACCCGATCCGATATTTGCCACAAACGCCCGATGATGCTTTGGGGAGACGACAACCATGTGGGAAACGTTTTGGTCGGTTGGAACGGCGCTCAGTACCTTGCCCGTGTTGACATCAACAATCAGCAGTGCCTTGCTGCCTTCAGCAGTGACCGCCACTTCACGATCCCTCAACCACGTAATGCCGTGCGGACGCCGGTATTCGCCCAGCTCAATTGTCTTAAGTGGATTCTTGCCGGGAACGTCGATTACCGTGAGCGTGCTTCCCGATTGCTGCCCGGTGCCGTAGTTGGCAATTACGGCGATCTTGCCGTCTGGCGACACCGCAACTTCGTGTGGGCCAACTCCCGTGGGAATAGTCGCCACCGCTTTCTTCGAAGCGAGATCGATGAGCGAGACAGTGTTATCAGACTTGTTCAATACCAGTAAGGTGCCCGAATCCGCGGCAGCCACGCTTGTGACATATGCAAGCAGCGACACTATGAGCAACGATCGGACAAGCTCTCTCATATTGTTTTCCCAGGATTTTCTTCGCTCTCACTCAGAACAGAACGGAGCCGCCGTCAATGTTTATCGCCTGCCCGTTTATACCGCGCCCTTCCTCAGAAGCGAGTAAGAGTGCCAGTGCCGCAATCTCTTCCACAGTAATCAGGCGATTTTGAGGACTCATTTTCTTTATCGCTTCGAGAGCCTGATCGGCGGAACGGCCCGTTTTGGCGGTGACATTCTCGACGCCGCGTGTGGTCATATCAGTATCAACATAACCCGGACAGATCGCGTTGACTGTGATCCCTTTCGCGGCAACTTCCAGGGCAATTGAGCGCGTCAATCCCAGTACCCCGTGTTTTGAAGCCGAATAGGCTGCGATGTACGGGGCGCCGGTTTTCCCGGCAATCGAAGCAACGTTGATTACACGTCCCCAACCTCGCTCAAGCATCGCGGGCACGGCCGCGCGTGTGCAATAGAAGGTGCCGGAAAGATTGATCGCCAGATGACGCTGCCAAACATCGTCATCTGTTTTCGCAAGCGGAGCGCTTTCCGCGATACCTGCGTTATTGACGAGAATATCCGGGCCGCGACCAAACTTCGCTGAAACACGCGCGAACATGAGTTGAACGCTGTCAACGTCCGAAACGTCGCAAACCACGGGCAGCGCAATTGCCTCATTACCAATCTCGGCAGCGGTTTCTTCCACCTGCTGAGCGGTGCGAGCCGCGAGCACCACCCGCGCGCCATTCCGCGCAAACGCCAAAGCAATCGCGCGTCCAATGCCGCGGCCGCCGCCCGTGATTAGTGCGATGCGATTCTCAAGCTTCATCGTCTGGAGTCTGATCCGAGACTTACTGCGGGGTGGCGGCTCGAGTTATGAGGTTCAGCTCAATTTCGATCGCGTCGCCGAGAAAGCTCGGTTTGTCCGGTTGGGCGAAGTTGATGCCGTAATCGCGCCGGTTGACCGTGGTCTTGCCAGTCGCGCCGAGCACCGTCTTTCCCGTCTTCGCGTCAAGGGTGACGCCGTTGACCGTGAACGATATGGCGACCTCCTTCGAGACGCCGTGCATTGAGAAGGTTCCGTGAGCGATGAAGCCTTTACCTTTTTTCTCGATGCGGCTGCTCTTGAATGTGATCTCAGGATACTTTTCAACTTCGAAGAAGTCGGCGGTCCGCAGGTGGGCATCGCGTCGCTCAATGCCTGTGTCGATGCTGGCTGCCTTGATCACAGCGTCGACCGATGATTTGGTCACGTCCTTGTCGTCATAGACGATCGTCACGGTGAATTCGTTGAACTTGCCGCGTACGTGCGAGAGGCCGCCCGCGATCGGAATGGAGAAACCGATGTTCGAGTGGGCAGCGTCAATATCGTACTTCGTTACGGCTCCGAAAAACGGTGTCGCGGCGATCAGCAGGGCCAGAAGGGACGGGATGAAAAGGTTCTTACGCATTAATAGACTCTCCTTTAGATCTTGTACGCTCCGGGCTTTTTGCCCGCTTGGGATGTAACAACCAGGTCTGAAGCCTAATCTAAGCTGCCGCCTGGAACAAGGCGACATCCGACCTGTACTGGTTCTATTTGAGTCCGGAAGTTCAGAGTTCAAACTTTAGGTTGCGGCTTAGCGGTGCGGACAAGCTAAAGCTTGAACTCTAAACTGCACCCGCTCCAGCTGACAACCCGAATCACTGTCCGGAAAACCTTGGCGGGCGTTTTTCCAGGAACGCGCGAATGCCCTCACGACCGTCTTCAGATTCGAAACAGCGCAGTTGGGCTTCAGTCTCGTAGCGAAGCATTTCTTCAAGTTCCGCAGACTGGCCCAAGTAAACCGCTTGCTTAGCCGCGCCAATCGAAATCGGTGGGGCGTCGCGGAGACGTTCGGCTAACTCGCGAACAACCGGCTCCAAATTCTCAAGGACCACCACCCGATTCACAATGTTCAGGCGCAGGGCTTCTTCGGCGCCCATCACCTCTCCCAGAAAAAACATCTCACAAGCCCGATTTGGAGTTACCAGGCGAGGTAGGAAATACGTACCGCCCCAGTCGGGATGTAGGCCGAGCTTTACAAACGATTGGCTGAAGGTCGCTTCAGCCGAAGCAATCCGAAGATCGCAAGCCAGTGCGAGATTGCAGCCCGCGCCTGATGCCAGGCCGTTAACCGCACCGATCACGGGCTTGTTCATCTGCCTGATTGCCATCACCACGCGTCGAGCGGCCCCTAGCAGACGGGAAAACTCCTCGCTGTCCTGACGTTCGATGAGGTCCGCCATGAACGCAACATCGCCGCCGGCACAAAACGCGCGCCCGGCACCGGTCACAATAACCACCCGAATCGCCCGGTCGCTTCCCGTTGCTTCCAGTGCTTCGGCGAGATCACGCCGCATGTGCCCAACGAAAGCATTCAGCTTCTCGGGACGGTTTAGCGTAATCGTGGCGATACCTGAATTTTCAGTGACGTCGATGTGTTCGTACATAAGGGCTGGTAAATAGTAAATGGTAAATAGAAGCAGAAGAATAACTCGGACCATTTACCATTTACTATTCACTATTTACCTGCCTTTAAATTGCGGTTTGCGTTTGTTTACGTAAGCGTCGATACCTTCCTTCGCGTCTTCCGACTGAAACAGTTGCTGCTGCAACTCGCGCTCGAGTGCTAATGCAGACTCAAAAGGAATCTCCGCGCCGGTCTGAACACTGCGCTTGATGCGACCGACTGCGTACGCGGCCCGGTTAGGCGCGGTAAACTGTCGCGCGTAGCCCAACACTCTTTCCAGAAAGGTTGCCGCGTTCTCTGCTTCGAAAATATCGTTAATGATTCCCAGTTGATGTCCACGTTCAAAGTCAAACAGCTCGCCGCTGGCCATTAACTCAATCGCTTTCGACTTGCCAACCATGCGAACCAACCGCTGCGTGCCACCAGTTCCGGGAAGAACACCGAGAGAAACCTCCGGCAAGCCCATCTTGCCCGCGCCTTTGCGGGCAATGCGCAGGTCAGCGGCCATCGCTACCTCCAACCCTCCACCCACGCAGTGTCCGTTGATCGCCGCGATCACGAGTTTTGACGTCTGCTCCAGACGCGACAAAGTTTCATTAGCGTGCAGACAAAAGTAATACTTGAACGTGGGCGTCACATTAGCAAGCATTCGGATGTTGGCGCCGGCGCAGAAAAACTTCTCTCCACTGCCAGTGATCACAATGACCTGCACGCTCTCGTCCATACGCGCAGCGAGGATGCGTTGATCCAGGGCTTGCATCATCTCGTGTGTGTACGTGTTTGCCGGAGGATCGTTGAGGGAAAATAAGGCGACACCTTCGTCGACGCGATACTGAACGAGATCTTCGTCCGTTGTCTTAGAGTGGTCTGCAGCTGCTCCCATCGTGTTCTCCATAAGACTAGAAATTGACAGAATTACAAGACAACGTGGGTGGCCCATTCACGCATGAAAGTCCCTTCCTACCCTCGTGGGGACGAGCGTTGCGCACACATGGCACCCCAGCGGGGCCGCCCCGCCGGGGACCCGGCGATGCCCTGTTCCAGTTTACTCAGCGTATGAAGCGCGCCACACACTCACCGACTCCGTCCCGGGCTGAGCGGTGGAGTTTAGTTCTTCGGGGGTCAGTTCATCAACAAAACCATGAAGAAATAGTCGCGTGACGTGTTCAACCAGTTCTGCGACCTTCAACTTGCCGCTCGGATCATACCAATTGTAAATCCAGTTCATCATTCCGAAGAGAGCGTAGGTTGCTGCCGTAAGATCCACGCGCCGCTTCTCAGGCTGCTGTGCTTGCAGTTCGCTGAGAATCTCTCGGGCCAGTTTCGTGTATTTCTGCTTCTTGCCGGAAACGTGTTGGTGTAGATCACCCGCAAGTGAATCGGCCTCGTGCGAAAGCACCTTCATCTCCGCCATGTTAGCCGCGAAGAACGCGAGGTGATTGTCGATGAAGATTCGTAGTTTTTGAACGGGTTCCGACACTTCCGCCAGCCGCTGCTCCAACCGCTCCAAGACACGACCGAAGCAGTTGTCCTGAATCAGAAACAGCAATTCTTCTTTTGATTTGCAGTAGTGGTAAAGGCCAGCCAGGCTTACTTCCGTGGCGCGCGAGATATCCCGCATCGAAGTGGAGTGGTAGCTCTTTTCGGCAAAAATGCGCGCCGCGGTGCGCAGGATAAACTCCAGCTTCTGATCGTAGCGCGAGTCGAATTTCGGATTTCGAATTGCGGATTTCGGATTTTGAGACGACTCGAATTTCGAATTGCGGATTTCGGATTTCGAATTTTCAGACGACGTTGCTTTAGTAGTTTCTGTCACAGGAAATAAAAAGAACCCAATTCGCACGAAATTCGAATTCCGAAATTCATAACCTCACGTACTCAAATTCGAAAGGCTTGCCTTTGACTCCCGCTGCCGGCGGGGAGATCCAGTTAGCGATCTTGCCGGGCTCGACTACCGGATGCATCAAGCTGCGGACGTATTCGCGATCCTCCAGAGTGGGCAGCCATTGAGCCTTGCGTTGCTCAAACTCTTCGCTCGTGATCGGTTTACCCTCAATGTCGAAGTTGTGACCGGCATATTCGCCAACGTGGCGATGGAAACGTGTATTGGGCAAACGAATTCGATCGCTGATTCCGGCGTCGGCCAGCGTCTTGTTCCAACGCGCCAAGCCTTTCTCACAGTCTTTTACGTATTCGCCACGCAGCACTTCGTTCAGAGCGTTTCTGAGCGCAACTTCGCGCGAGTTGAGCCGTCCATCTTCGACAACCGTCATCGTGAATGTTTGGTCGGCAGCAATGTGGTCGTCATATTGCTCTTGCTCTTTGTAGCGACCCTTGAGGCCCGCCGCGAAGAAGTCTGCTGAGTTAGAGCTGATCTCTCCACCGAACAGGTCGAGCGAATAACTAAACCAGAAGTTCACGTGCTTCTGAATAATATCCAGAGGAATGCCGCCGAGCTGGTGCACATCACCTGCTTTCATTAACTGCGCGGTGCGCTTAACGATACGATTGATGCCGGTGTCACCGACAAACATGTGGTGCGCTTCTTCAGTCAGCATGAACTGGCAAGTGCGAGCGAGTGGCTCAAACCCCGACTCCGCGAGGGCCGAGAGCTGATACTTGCCGTCCCGATCCGTGAACATCGTGAAACAGAAAAAGTTGAGCCAGTCGTCACAGGGCTGGTTAAACGCCTCCAGGATGCGCGGCTTGTCGGGATTGCCGCTGCGGCGTTCCAACAAAGCATCCGCTTCGTCGCGCCCATCGCGTCCGAAGTAACGCTGCAGCAGGTAAACCATGGCCCAAAGATGCCGGCCCTCTTCCACATTCACCTGAAACAGGTTGCGCAAGTCGTAAAGCGAAGGGCAGGTCTTGCCGAGCTCGCGTTGCTGTTCGACTGAGGCCGGTTCGGTGTCGCCCTGGGTAACGATGATGCGGCGCAACGAATTGCGAAACTCGCCAGGTACTTCCTGGTAAGCGGGCTGGCCATAGTTGTCACCAAAACCAATCGTCGCGCCGGACTCAGCGGGCTTGAGAAAAATGCCCCAACGATAGTCGGGCATCTTTACGAAGTCGAAATTGGCCCAACCGTCAGGTTCGACGCTGATCGCCGTGCGCAAATACACGTCCTTGTTCTGAAAACCTTCCGGTCCCATCTCGCGCCACCACTCGAGATAATTCGGGAGCCATTTCTCCAGAGCTCGCTGGAGCCTCTTGTCTCCTGCGAGATTTACGTTGTTCGGTATGCATTCGTATAAATTCATGACTCCACCTTGGGTTTGAACTTTGTACTTTGATCTTTGTACTTAGTTCCCGGATTTTGGCCGCGGATTACGCGGATGAACGCGGATCAGAAAAGCCGTACTCCATATTTACTTTATGGCGGTTCATATCCGCTGGACTTAAAAAGGACTAACCAAATACCCAGATTAGGTTATTGCTCTGGTCTTCGTTTTCGCTCTGATCCGCGTAAATCCGCGGCTAATTCTCCGTTACCAAAGCACAAAGTACAAAGAACAAAGCACCAAGAACTACGTTCTCTTAAAATCAAACTGTGCTTGCGTAGGCTTTCCGTAATTAGTCAATGCTCCATGCTGGCCTACGGCATTGGGCCGCTGGAAGATCCAGTTTTGCCAGGCCGTCAAACGGCCGTAAATCTTCGTGTCCATGGTTTCCGGTCCGGCAAATCTGAGTGATGCTTCCATTCCCGTCAGGGCATCCGGGGACAACGAAGTTCTTTCCTCAATTGCCACCCGGATTTCATCTTCCCAATCCAGATCATCCGGCGCGAAAGTGACCAGGCCCAGTTTGTCCGCCCATTCGGTGTCAAGCCCCCCTTTCTGAGCGAGGATTTCACCAACATTGTCAGGCGTCGCGATGAACCGTGATTCCAACCGTGTCAGTCCGTTGCTCATCGGCAATGCTCCGGCATTCAACTCACTCACCGCGAGCTTAACCGGTTGGTCCGGATTATTGAGCATGTACGTCCGATCTGAGGCTATCGCAAGTTCAAGCAAATTGCCGGCAAAGCAACTGCCCGGCTCAATCAAAGCAAAGAAGCTCTTCGCAGTGAGATCAAGTCGCCTGAGCACGCGCGCCATGTTTAAACTGATTTCGCGGATCAGCCAATGGTCCTGGTGCGTTGCTAGTGTCTTGTCAACAGCCAACACGTCTTCCATCTTTCCTTCGGTGCGAATGCAGACGAGGCCCGTTTCCAGTTCATTCACGCGCAGATGCAGCAAGGCATCATCAAGTTCCCGGTATGCCTGCAGCGGCCAGTATGCGTCACCGAAAGCCTGAATCTCTTCCGGGGTTGTCGGCAGACCAGACTCCGGACCGCCAATAGTCAAATTTGCGTAACGTTGGTCGCGATCCAGGTTTACGCTGACGTATTTGTAGTCACGAGCATCATCGCTGGACTCAAACGCCAACGGATTGAGCTTTATACCGGGTCCCGAATTCCTTTCACCATTCCCATCGACAATGCTGCGTACTCGCGCATCCATTCGTTCCTGGAACTTGCTGGTGGGAAAATAGTCGTCGATGAGGCCCCATTCTTTCGCGCGCTTGCCTTTTAGTCCCTCCGCCAGCGTCGAAAAGACATCGGCACGATCGCGGCGAACCTTTCGTTTATCCACCAGTCGCGTCAACCCTCCCGTGCCAGGCAATACCCCCAGGAGTGGAACTTCGGGAAGAGAAACGGCGGAGTTGCCATCGTCGACCAGATAGATCTCATCGCAGGCGATCGCCAGTTCATAACCTCCACCTGAGGCTGTCCCATTGAGGGCGGCCACGAACTTCTGGCCCGAATGAGTTGAAGAGTCCTCAATCGAACAGCGCGTTTCATTCGTGAACTTACAGAAGTTAACCTTGAACGAGTGTGACGAAGTACCGAGCATGTAGATATTGGCGCCGGCGCAGAAGATGCGCGGCTTAAGACTTGTGATCACTACAACCCGGACTTCCGGATGCTCGAACCGCAGACGCTGCACGGCATCGGCTAATTCGATGTCGACTCCGAGGTCATAGGAATTGAGCTTGAGCTTGTAACCCTCCGCGAGCGTCTCATCCTCCTGAACGTCCATTGAGAGTGTGGCGACGGGACCCTCAGTGATGAGCCTCCAGTGTTTGTACTGCTCGGGTGATGTCTGAAAGTTGATCATCAAATTCGCTCCAGGCTCTGAGTTTGGAATCAGTCGCAGCGATAACGGTCCTAATGACCTCGAAAACGTCGAATTCCTTTACGTTCGAACGTTCGTTCGGAAAGTTTGGATAATAGTCCTTCAGGTATCTGAAGGTCAAGTTGCGGTGTGGATCTCAGCTCGCGGTTAAGGAGCATCGCGGCGTTGCTGCCCGGCGTCGCCGAGCTGAGCTATGGTCTTGCTTGACAGTTCCGCCTGACGGCGCGTAGGGTTGCGGCTTTGGCGGGTAGTTGTGGGATTCGTGGAGGCGAATCTGTTCTGGTGAACGGCGCGGTCTTCAAAACCGTCAGTGAGACTGTGAGAACAGGCTCAGGTAGGTTCGATTCCTACACGCCTCCGCCAGAAGCCAGGAGGCAGGTGCAGACGGCAGAAACGGCGTTAACCGGTCGCTGACCAGAGCGGCATACCTCACTAACGACTGATGATTGAACGAGCGCGAAACTCCAGCGCTCAAAGGAACTCCTCACATGATCAGAGATTGGGTTGCACTCAACCTGACCCCGGGCATCGGACCTCGCGCCGCTGCCAAACTCCTGGAACGCTTTGGCGCCGCTGAAGCTGTTTATGGTGCAACTAGAGCCGAACTGGAAAAGTTGCGGCTGTTGCCGGAAGCCGTCGACAGCATCATTGCGCGCGACCGGTTTGAGAATGCCGAGGCTGAGATTGAAAACGTAAGGAAATGCGGCGCCGATCTTTTAATACTCGACGATGGCGTTTATCCCGCAATGTTGCGCGAGATCTATGATCCACCAATCACTCTCTACGTGAAGGGCGCCTGGGAAGAATGTCTCGAGCAGCCGTGTGTGGCGATTGTGGGCTCGCGCAGATGTTCGACATACGGGCAGAATGCGGCTTTGATGCTGGCGCGTGATTTGGCCCAAAGGGGGGTCACAGTAATCTCGGGCTTCGCGCGTGGAATCGATGCCGCAGCACACCGCGGAGCTCTCGAAGGCGGTGGTCGCACGGTGGCCGTGCTGGGCACGGGAATTGACGAGGTTTATCCGCGCGATCATAGAAAGCTGGCAGACGAAGTTCTTGAACGTGGGGGGTCAGTTGTTACGCAGTTCCCGCTTGGCACTCCACCTGTGTCGGAAAACTTTCCGTACCGTAACCGCATCATTAGTGGCTTGAGCCTCGGCGTTGTAGTGGTAGAGGCAGCGGAAAATTCCGGATCTTTAATAACGGCGCGGTTGGCGATTGAACAAAACAGGGAAGTCTTCGCAGTACCTGGCAACATTACGTCGCGTAACTCCTTCGGCACTAATTACCTGATCAAAGGGGCGGGCGCGAAGCTGGTGCAGCAGTGGCAGGACATCGCAGCCGAGTTGCCGCCGCAAATCGCGGCGAAGTTGTTGCCACCCCCTTTTGGAGAAAAGAAGAAAGAAGAGTCGCTAGCTGATCAGCTTTCTTTAGTGCCGCATGGGCTTTCAGATTCTGAGACTACGGTTTTGAAGCTATTGGCAGCAGACATTCCGGAACACATTGATTCACTCGTCGACCGGAGTAAGTTATCGATTTCGGATTTAACTGCCGCGCTGTTAGCGTTGGAGATGCGCGAATTGGTGCGCGCGCTTCCGGGCAAGTGCTTTGTAAGGAAGATGTGAGGAATTGCCGATTGGCGATCGCAAATACTTAAGAACATGGCAAAAAACCTGGTCATCGTTGAATCGCCTGCAAAGGCGAAGACAATTAATAAATACCTGGGAAAGGACTATCTGGTTAAAGCCTCTATAGGCCACATCAAAGATCTACCTTCCAAAGGCCTTGGGGTTGATCTCGACAATGATTTCAAACCAACCTACGAAGTAATTCCAGACTCGCGAAAGCGGAACAACAAGAGAATCGTGGCGGAGCTTAAAAAAGCCGCCAAAGATGCGGACGCCGTTTACCTTGCTGCCGACCCAGACCGCGAGGGGGAAGCCATCTGCCAGCACCTTGCCGAAGAGATTGTTCCTAAACGGCCCGCCAAGCCCACCTATCGGGTGATGTTCAATGAGATCACAAAACGCGCTGTGAATGCGGCCTTTGAGAATCCAGGACAAATAGACGCAAACCTCGTTGACGCACAACAAGCTCGTCGCGTTCTGGATCGACTGGTGGGTTACAAAGTCTCGCCGCTTCTATGCCGCACTATCGGGGGCCGGCTTAGCGCAGGTCGGGTTCAATCAGTCGCCTTGAGAATGGTGGTCGAGCGCGAACGAGAAATCGAAAAATTCCTGAAAACCGAGTACTGGACGATTATCGCCAACCTAGCGGCGAAACTGCCACCAGCGTTTGATGCCAGGCTTTTCAAGGTCGCCGAGAAAACGGTTAAGACGAGCGGTTTCGATCAGGACACCAAGAAAAGCGAGATTCTGATCAACGAAGAAGCCCGGGCCACAGAAATTGTTGCCGAGGCAGAGAAAGAGACTTTCGTTGTCAGCGAGGTATCCACTAAAGAGCGGAAACGAAATCCGGTGCCACCGTTCATCACTTCAAAGCTGCAACAAGAAGCGTCGCGCAAGCTTGGTTTCGCGGTAAAGAAGACGATGATGCTGGCTCAGAAGCTGTACGAAGGTGTGGAGCTGGGGTCGGAAGGATCGGTCGGTCTAATCACCTACATGCGCACCGATTCCACGCGCGTTTCAGAAGCCGCTCTCGGCGAGCTCCGTGATTTCATTGGCAAGCAATACGGTCCCACGTATCTGCCGGAGAAGGCGGTTCATTATCGCTCCAA
>Ga0180121_10000627_pt1 | contig 14969 bp, 14 predicted proteins | sample AntDrymUQ5402106_2_FD_129676 | JGI IMG/M metagenome (GOLD analysis project Ga0180121, IMG submission 129676) | Polar desert sand microbial communities from Dry Valleys, Antarctica - metaG UQ540 (21.06) (version 2) (version 2) | ecosystem: Environmental > Terrestrial > Soil > Desert | place...
ACGACGACCGCTTCCTTCGCTCCCGCCTCGACGGCGGCCTCGTAGGCGCGCTGGAAGAAGCCGAGGTCGGCGCGCGAGCCGTCGACGCCGAAGAAGGCCACCGTGATCCCCTCTCCCGCAGCGAACGAGACGGCCTTGCGGATCCGGCCGAGCATATCGTCGTGCGAGACCCCGAGGGCCGCAAGCTTCGCGTCCGAGATCGGGCTTTCGACAACCGCCGCGCGCACTCCAAGCTCGGCGAGCAGCTCCACGTCCGCCTGCACCGCGCGGGCGAAGCCCCAGACCTCGGCGCCGAGATCGGCGTCCGCGATCAGCCGGATCGCCTCGGCGTCCTCGGCGGAGACGCGCGGGAAGCCGGCCTCGATCCGGTCGACGCCCGCCTCGTCGAGCGCGCGCGCGATCGCGAGCTTGTCTTCCGGCGAGAGGACGACGCCGACGGTCTGCTCACCGTCGCGCAGCGTCGTGTCGTAGAGGCCGACTGTGTCGTGTGTCTGTGGCTCGAGCGCCTGCTGGTTCAGCTCGCCCGTCCAGACCTTGTCGCGATCAATGGTCATGCCCGGACGATCCCGTCGGGGAAGCGGCAGAGCCGCTCGGCGCCGCCGTCGGTGATCAGAAAGTTGTCCTCGACGCGCAGGCCGCCACCCTCCGGCCAGTAGATGCCCGGCTCGATCGCGAGCACCATGCCAGCCTCGATCGTGCCGCCGCCGGCCTGGTGCGCATAGGGCGGCTCGTGTGCGCGGGCGCCGACGCCGTGGCAAATCGGGTGGCTCGGCTGGCCGGGATAGCCCATTTCCGCGAGGCTCGCGCGGATCATCCGGTCGAGCTCGGCCAGGCTCGCTTCCGGCCGGCAAAAGTCGACCGCGGTCGCGTAGACGCCCAGGAGCTGCTGCTCGAGCGCGATGTAGCGCTCGGTCAGCTCGCCTGGAACGAGGTTCTTCGTGTGGTCGCACCAGTAGCCGTCGGCACAGACCCAGATCTCGAACAGCGTCGGTTCGTGCTCCTGGATCGGACGGTTGCTGGTGGCCGTGAACGTGCGGATCCCGTCGCCCGACCAGACGAGCGAAAAGCCGCGAGCCAGTTCCACCTGGCCGTTGAAGCCGGTTCCGTGGGCGTGCACCCAGCATTCCCACATGCCGGCGACCTCCGATTCGGTCATCCCGGGCCGCAGCCGCCCGCGAACGTGCTCCATCGCCTCCGCAGCGATCTCGTTGGCCAGGCGCATGCGCTCGATCTCCTGGTCGGTCTTGATCGCGCGCGCCTGGGCGAGCAGCGGCGTCGCATCGGCGGCATCGGGAAAAGCGTCGAACCAGGCCTTCGGGAACGTCGTCGGTTCCCCCACCATCCGGTCGGAGGCCTGCGTGCCTAGGCTGAGCTCGAGGCCGACCCGGTCGAACTCGGAGGCGAGTTGCCGCGCGAGGTCGAGCGCCCGCAGCCCCGGCGGCCGCGGGTCGCTCTCGTCGTAGCCGTGGAAGAGCCGCACGTCGTCGGTCCAGCTCATCCGCTCGGCGTCTGCCGCCGAGGCCTCGAGGCAGACCAGGACCGGCTCGCCACCCTGTGGGAAGACGACGGCGTCGTACCCCTTCATGCCCCAGAAGTTCGTCAGGTAGAGGACGTTGTCGGGCGCGCGGACGACGAGCGCGTCGAGCTCCTGCTCCGCCATCAGCGCCCGCACCCGGTCGAGCTTCGCGTCGTCTCGCGGCCAGGTCACTTGGGCCAGCTCACTTGGGCCAGCTCATGCGAGCGTCCTGCCGGCGAGCAGCTTGACCAGCGGCGGAAAGAGCGGCTCCGGCAGGGCGTCCTCGGGAAACCAGCCGACGGCGTCGAGCTCGTCGTCCGCCAGGGCAACCGCTTCACCGGACTCGTGCTCGGCCTCGAACCAGAGCGTGACGTAGTGCTTGCCCTCGGTCTCGAAGAGGTCGTTGGTGACCCCGGCGAAGCTGGCAGGGCCGACCGAGACACCCGTCTCCTCCTCCGCTTCACGGGCTGCGCACGCTGCCGGATCCTCGCCGTAGTCCAGGTGCCCGCCGGGCGTCGACCACGTTCCCGACCCGTGCGTGCCCGCGCGCCGGACGAGCAACAGCTCGCACTCCCTCCGAACGACGATCCCCACGCCGACGCGCGGCACGTTCACGAGCCGGCCCGGAGACTTTGTGTCTGATAGACACAAACCGCTTTTCGCGCGGCTCCAACCCGCATCGTTGCGTAGGGCGAACTGGGCTTGTGTCTCATGGACACAAGCTCACCAGCGCACGCGCGCCGGCGGCGGCTCGCCGTGCGCCTCCTGCCAGCTGATCACCGGGTTGCGGAGGACGCCGATCCGCTCAATCTCTGCCTCGATCACGTCGCCCGGCCTGAGGTAGAGCGAGGCCGCGTCCTCCGAGAAGGCCGCCACACCCGAGACCGTCCCGGTCGAGAGCACGTCGCCGGCCGAGTAGCCGAGCGCCGAGTAGTGGCTGAGAATCTCCGGGATCGTCACGCTCATCCGCCCCGAGTGCGACGTCTGACGCGACTCGCCGTTCACCCGCAGCTCCATCGCGAGATCATGCGGGTCGGGGATCTCGTCGGGCGTCACGATCCACGGCCCGAGCGGGCAGAACGTGTCGATCGCCTTGCAGAAGCTGAAGACGCCCGAGCGCATCTCGCGCCGCTGGATGTCGCGCGCGGTGATGTCGTTGAAGATTACGTAGCCGCCGACGTAGTCCATCGCCTTCTCGGGCGGGAACCACTTGCCGGCTTTCTTCAGCACGACGGCGAGCTCTAGCTCGTAGTCGAGCTCCTCGGTCAGGTGCTCGGGGTAGACGATAGGCTCGTCCGGCCCCACGATCGCATCGACGTTCTGGAAGAAGACGATCCACGGCGCGATCTCGTGCGACCAGCCGACGACCTTCGACTCCTCCTCGTGCTCGCGGAAGTTGCCGGCCGCGTGGAAGAACTTCTTCGGGACGATCGGCGCGCGCAGCTTCGCCTCGGCGAGAGACACGCGCTCCCCGGTCTCGTCCGCGCCGCCGCGCTCGAACCACTCGCGCATCGTCGGCACGTCGAGCACGACGATCTCGTCTCCTTCGAGCCGCCCGACGCGTCCCTCGTCGAAGGTGATGAGCTTCACCCGCAGATCCTCTGCGCGGCGCGGGCGTAGACCTCGGCGATCTTCACCAGCCCCTCGATCTCCAGATTCTCGCCGTACTCGGGATCGGGGAGGCCGGACGACGTGCCGTAGTTGACGGTTGCGATCCCGTAGCGGGAAAGGACGGACGCGTCGGAGAACCAGCGCGTCACGTCACGTTCCGGCGCCGCGCCGAAGACCTCCTCGTGAGCGGCCTCGAGCGCGCCGACGAGCGGGTGCGACTCCTCGAGCTCCGCGCCGGGCGCGGTCACGTAGACCTCGGCCTCGACGCCGTCCAGCCCGCGCGCGAACTCGAGCGCTTGCCGCCGCGCCTCGGCCATCTCGACGTCGGGCGGGACGCGCAGGTCGAGGAAGAGATCGGTGCGGTGCGGCGTGCGCGAGAGGCGCCAGCCGAAGCCGCCCTGGATCGCTCCTACGTTCGCGACCCCGCGCACGTCGCCGTAGCTCATCTCCTCCTCCCAGCTCGGCAGCCAGTCGAGCACCCGGTCGAGGACGGCGCGCATCTGCACGATCGAGTTCTCCTCCAAGCGGCCCGACGAGAAGGCAGTGTGGATGAAGGGGCCCGACGTGGAGAGCCGCAGCCAGAGCGTCCCGAAGTGGGCGAGCACGAGCTTCTGCTCTGTCGGCTCGCCGAGGATGCACATGTCAGCGGCGCCGCCGTGGCCGACGAGGTGACGCGAGCCCGCCGCGTAGCCGCGGAACTCCGCGCCCTGGTCGTCGCCCTGCTGGGTCTTCTCGATCTCGCCGGCGACGGCCGCGATCATCACGTCGCCCTTGAGCGGCACACCGGCGAGCGCACGCACCGCCGCCAGATACGCGACGAGCGCTCCCTTCATGTTCGAGATGCCGAGCCCGTAGATGCGGCCGTCGCGCTCGAAGCCCTCCGGCTGGAAGCCCGGGATCCCGGCAAGCCAGGGCTCACGACCGGAGTACGACGTGTCCATGTGCCCGTTGAACATCAACGTCGGCCCGCCACCGGTGCCGGCGCGGGTCGCGAGCACGTTCGCGCGCCCATCCTCGACCTGCTGCCACTGAACCGCGAGCCCGAGCGCCTCGCACTGGCCCGCCATCCAGGCCGCCATTGCCTCCTCGGCGCCCGTAAAGCTCGGAATCGAGACCGCCGCGATCGCGTCGGCAACGAGGCGCTCGCGATCGATGATCACGAGCGGAAGTGCGGCAGGACCTTCTCCCCGAAGAGACGGATCTGGTCGTGCCGCTTGTCGCCCCACAGCTCGAGCATGACATGCGTGCAGCCGGCGTCGCGGTACTCCTCGATCGCTGTGATGCAGTCGGCGGGCGTGCCGGCGATCGGCTTGCACTTGTCGAGGATCTCGTCCGTCACCTGTGCCTTCGCAGCCAGCCGACCCCCCTGCTCCATAGCCTCGGCGACCGGGCGGATCTCCTCCTGCTCCAGCCCCGCGAGGTCGAGCAGTGTGTCGGCCGCGCCCTGGATGTTCTGCACTTTGTTCGCGAGGTACATACCCGCGATCTCGCGAGCGCCGTCGCGGCCCTTGTCCCGCTCCTCGTCGATCGAAGCGACGACCGTGCAGCCGATGTCGATGTCCGACCTGACGTTCTCCTTCGTGTAGCGGACGAACGCGGGCGTCGTGATCGACGGGGTCAGGCAGCCGTCGGCGATCTCGCCGGCGAGCGCCTGCATCTTCGGCGCGGTCGCAGCGACGTAGACCGGCGGCACGTCTCGCGGTGTGTGCGCCTCTGACGAGAGGGCCGGCACCGAGGCGCTCCACAAATGGCCCTCGTACTCATACGCCCGGCCCCCGAGCACGCCGCGCACGATCGAGACGGCGTCACGCATCGGCCCCAACGTCTTCTTCGTCTGCATCCTCGCGTTGTTGAGGAAGATCTTGGACGTCCCGAAGCCGAGGATGAAACGTCCCGGCCCGGCCGCCTCCTGGACGACGCGCGCGTCCATCGCCACCTGCACGGGATGGCGCGTGAACGGCGAGATGATCCCCCAGCCGATCGTCAGCCGCTTCGTCTCACGTGCCATCAGCGCCGAGACGACCGTCGACGAGCGCGCCTCCATCCCGTGCTTGCGCCACCACGGGTACGCCTCGGCGAGCCAAACGGTGTCCATCCCTGCCTCGTCCATGACCCGCGCCGACGCGAGCATCTCGTCGAGCGGCTCCATCGTGAGCTGCATCACGCCGATGCGGAACGGCACCGCCACGGCACTAGTCCTTGGTTGAGTGCGTCGGCCCCTCGGGGTCGGCGTCGTACGCCTCGGGCGCCGCGGGATGGATCCCCTGTTCGGCGCCCGCCGCGCCCGCGGCTGCCTCCGAGACCTGCTTCTCGAGCGCCGCGAGCACGTTCCCGACCTGCTGGTTGATGATCGGCTGCAGCACCCGCTGACCCATCGCGCCGATCGGGCCGGCGATCTTGACATCGGCCTCCCAGCGCATGGAGGTCCCCTCGCCCGCCTCGGCGAGGTTGAACTGGGTCTGCATGTTCATGATCGCGCCGACGCCATTGCCCTTCGCGTCCAGCCGGGCGAACTCTGGCGGGCGCTCCTCGACCTTGTGGAAGTCGATCGTCATCCGCAACCCGCCGAGCCCGAGCGGAATCTTCACCTTCGCCTGCCAATTGCGGTCGTCCTTGACGTCGAAACCTTCGACGCCCGGCATCAGCTTCGCCATCTGCGCCGGGTCGTTCAGCACCCGCCAGACGACGTCGCGCGGCGCCGACAGCTCCTTCGTCCCTTCGACTTTCACGCCGAAATCACCTCCACATTCGCACGGGTGGACTCAGGGTCCTGGAGCATCGACCAGACACGGTGGTAGGGGTTGCAGCTGTCGTAGACGAGCGGCCTTCCCGCCGGGAGCAAGGCGTCCTGAATCGCCGAGCAGATGCAGTGGATCCCACCACCGCCGCCCTCGCCCATCCCCTTCGAGCCGAGTGGCGTGAACGGGGACGGCGACTCGATCGCGGCCGTCTTCAGCGCCGGGACGTCGAGAGCGTGCGGCACGTGGTAGTCGTAGAAGTTCGAGGTCAGGAGCTGCCCGTCCTCGTCGTAGACGAACTCCTCGAACAGCGCCGCGCCGATCGCGTGCGCGGTCGCGCCGTGTACCTGACCCTCGACGATCTGGGGGTGGATGCGCACACCGCAGTCGTCCACGGCCGCGTAGTCGACGATCTCGACGACACCCGTCTCCTTGTCGATCTCGACCAGGCACGCGTGAATCTGCGTCGCATACGTCAACGTCAGCTTGCCCGTCTTCTTCTCGTTGTCGAGCATGCCGAAGTAGGGCCGGTAGACGAAGCGGTGGTTCAGGGTCGGGTTGAAGTCGGGTGGCAGGAAGGCGTTGTTCGCGTTCACGATCGCGCCGAGCGCCATGAACGGGAGCGCCGCCTCGGGCGGGCCGTCCTTGACCCGCGCGAAGCCGTCCGCGAGCTCGATCTGCTCGGCGTCGCACTGGAGGACGGCCGCCGCGAGCTGGATCATCTCGGCGCGCAGCAAGTCGGCCGCGCCCTTCACCGCGCCGAGCCCCGTGACCGCGAACTGGCTCGCGTAGGTACCCGAGAAGCCGGCGTTCGAGTTGAAGAAGGTGTCGTGGCCCTGGCGCACGTTCACCTGGTCGGGCGAGCAGCCAAGGATGTCTGCGACCACCTGTGACGCCGTCGTTTCGTGACCTTGGCCCTGCGGAACCGTCCCCAGCGTCACGACGACCTCGCCGAAGATGTCGAGCTTCACCGTCGCCGCCTCGTTGTTCCCCGAGAATTGGAGCTCGGGGTTGAGGAGCTGCGATTGCCCGAAGTTGTTCGTGCCGGAGTCGAGGGTCGAGCCGATCCCCAGGCCGAGCAGCTTGCCGCGCGCCGCCGCCTCCGCCTTGCGCTCCTCGACCGTGTCGTAGCCGATCAGGTCGAGAGCGATGTCAAGACAGCGGGCGTAGTCGCCGGAGTCGTAGACGCAGCCGTTCGGCGTCTCGTACGGCATTTGTTCGGTCTTGACGTAGTTGCGCTTTCGCATCTCAACGGGGTCGATCTCCAGCTCCGCCCCGACGATGTCGATGATGCGCTCGGTCAGCCACAGGTGCTGCATGCGCGAGTAGCCGCGGTTCGGCGACACGGGCGACTTGTTCGTGCAGACCTGCGTGAAGTCGACCCGGATGTTCCGCCAGCCGTAGCAACCCGCGGTCACCTGCGCCCAGATGATGCAGCCGAGTGGCTCGTAACGCGGGAAGGCGCCGCAGTCGTCGAGCGCCTTGACGTTGAAGCCGAGCATCGTCCCATCGTCCTTGACCGCGACCTCGACGTCGTGGAACCAGCGCTCGTTGCCGTGCGCGTTCGCCGTGTGCTGGTCGGTACGCCACTCGGTCCAGTTGACCGGCCGGTTCAGCTTGCGCGCGAGCAGACAGAGCGTCACGTAGTACGGGTGGAGGCAGATCTTGTTGCCGAACCCCCCGCCGATATCGCGCGTGACGAAGCGGAGCTTGTCGAGCCCCGTCCGCAACGCAGGCGCCATCCAGATCGCGCCCACGCCGGGCATCTGGTGGTTGCAGTGCAGCGTCCACTGGCCGCTCGCCCGCTCGTACTCGACGAGCGCGCCCGAGCACTCGAGCGGGGTCGAGCTGAAGCGGTGGAAATGGAGCTCGTCGATCCTCACGACCCGGTCGGCCTCCGCCTTCGCGGCTTCCCAGTCGCCCCAGTCGAAGACGCCGCTCCAGACGACGTTCGAGCCGGCGTCCTCGTGCATGATCGTCTCGTTCTTGACCGCCTCGCGCGCGTCGACGAGCACGTCGAGCGGCTCGTACTCGACCTCGACGAGCTCGGCAGCGTCGCGCGCGAGCTCCCGTGTTCGTGCGCAGACCGCGGCGACCGGCTCGCCCATGAAGCGCACCTTGCCGACGGCGAGCGCGTAGTCCTTGATCTCGTTGCCGGGCGGGGTCGACATCTCGAAGAACGGATCCGTCTGGATCGCGACCTCGTCGCCGGTCAGCGTCCCGTGGACGCCGTCGAGCGCGAGCGCCGCGGCAACGTCGATCGAGACGATCTTCGCGTGTGCGTGCGGTGAACGGACGAAGTGGACATAGCCCATCCCATGCCGGCGGACGTCGTCGAAGAAGATTCCCTGACCCTCGACGAGTCGCTTGTCCTCCTTGCGCGGGATCGACTGGCCGACGTGGCCCTTCTTCAGCTCGACCGGCGCGGTGGTCGTTTGCGTCTCGGTGGTCTGAGTCTCTGTGGTCGGCGTCTCGGTCGTGCTCATGCGCCCTCTCCCACGCTCACGATCGCCTCGACGATGTTCACGTAGCCCGTGCAACGGCAGATGTTGCCCTGGATCGCCGTCCTCGCCTCCTCCTCGCTCGGTCGCGGGTTCTGCGCAAGCAGCGCGGACGCGCTCATCAGCATCCCGGGCGTGCAGTAGCCGCACTGAAGCGCGTGGTGCGCGGAGAAGGACTGCTGCAGAGGGCTCAGCTCGCCGTCGATTGGGGCAAGCCCCTCGACGGTGGCGATCTTCGCGCCATCCGCCTGCACCGCGAGCAGCATGCAGCTCTTCACAGCGACCCCGTCGAGGTGGATCGTGCAGGCGCCGCAGTTGCCGGTATCGCAACCGATGTGCGTGCCGGTCAGGTCGATGTCGTCACGGATGAAGTGGACGAGCAGCCGGCGCGCGTCGACCTCGCGGTCGTAGACATCGCCGTTCACCTCGACCGAGATCGAGCAGCTCCTGGCGGGCTCTTCCACGCTCACCGTCCTTTCTCCGCGGCCTGCTGAACGGCCCGGACCGCGCAGACCGCAGCGAGATGGCGGCGATAGTCGGTGGAGGCGTGCACATCAGACGGCGGCTCGAGGCCCGCACCGGCTACGGCCTCGCGGATCCCCGCCTCGTCCGCCGCTTTCGGAGTAACCAGGACCGGCACCGCATCGACGCAGCCGAGCGCGATCCTCGTCCCGCCCTCAGAGATGCTCGCGGCAGCGCTCGCGATGCACGTACCGTCGCGGCCGATCGTGATCGAAGCGAAACCGTCCGCGGCCCTCGCGGCCGCAGGAACCGAGACCGAGAGCAACAGCTCGCCCTCGCCGACCGCGGTCAGGTAGACGCCGAGGAAGAACTCTTCCGCCGTCACGCTCCGCTCCCCGTCCGCGCCGCGGATCGTCATCGAGGCGCCGAGCGCGACGAGCAGCGGCGGCAAGTGGTTGGTGGGGTCGTTCGAGCAGACGTTCCCGCCGATCGTGCCCCGGTTGCGCACCTGGACGTCCGCGATCTGCGCCGCCACCTCGGCGAGGATCGGCCGTGAGACATCGACCTCGGACGAGGCCATGATCTGGGTATAGGTCGCCATGGCGCCCAGCTGGAGCGTGTCGCCGGAGACCGTGATCGCACGCAGCTCCTCGAGCCTGCTCAGGTCGACGAGGACGTCCGGCGAGGCTGCGCGGGCCTTCATGACGTTGACGAGCGTCTGGCCGCCGGCGAGCGCTCGGGCGCCCTCGTGCGACGCGAGGAGCCGAACGGCGTCGTCCACCGACGACGGCCGCGCATACTCGACCTCACGCAGGAGCATCGGGGGAATCTAACGCAGATTTCACCGTGACATGTCAATCAGCGGCAAGCGCTTCTGATCTCGCCGACGACGTGGTTCGTGTGAGCCCGGACCTGCGGCAGAACGTCGTCCCAGTGCTCCTCGTCGTCGCCCAGGTAACCCGCGCGCGCACGAGCGAGAACGGCACGGTGTTCCTCGGGGAGCCGGTTGAGCGCCCAGTCTGCGGCAGCATCTTTCGAGCGGATCACACCGGTGACGACGGTGCTCCAGATCCGCGCGAGCGTCAGGAGCACATTGCGCGTGTCCGCGTCGAGGTCGGCCAGCAGCGGATCGATGCCGCCGACGCACGCACGAATGAGGTCTTCGTGCGGGACGGGATCGAAAATCTCGTCCGGCGGCGGGCCGAGTACCGGCGTTTCCCCGAGCAGAACCATCGTGATCAGCGTCGCGAGATCGGGGTTGACGCTCGTCGGCCACGGTTCGACGTTGCCGCTTTCGAACGCGCCGCGCAGCCAGTCCCCGTACTGGAAATCGAAGCTCGGCGGGTAACGCCAGGGTTTGAGCACAGACGCGACCACGATCGTCAGCTCGATACGGCGCCATCGCCCGCGCGGGGTGCTTCGTCCGGAGATCGCGAGCAGGCGATCGACAAGACGTTGCTTCTCTTTGCGCGTTGTCGGCCGCTTCGAGACGACGAGCAGGTCGAGGTCGCTATCCGGGCGCAGACCGCCGAGGACCGCCGAGCCGAAGAGATACGCGCCAACCACCTCCGGCCCGAGGACGTCGCGCACGAGTGCCAGAACACGGCCCACCTGCTGCTCGTCCGCGGCGCGCATCGTGAGAGAATCGCTCAATGTCGAGGTTCGATGCGGTCTTCGTCGGCAGTGGCATCAACTCGCTCGCCGGCGCCGCGCTCCTCGCGAAAGAGGGCTGGCGCGTCTGTGTACTCGAGCGGAACGACTGGCTCGGCGGCGCGATCAAGACAGTCGACGACCTGACTGCGCCGGGGTTCACGCACGAGGTCTTCTCCTCCTGGCATCCACTCTGGGTCGGCTCGCCCGCCTATGCCGAGCTGAAGCCTGACCTCGACCGCCTCGGGCTCGAGTACCTGAACACCGATCTGCCGACCGCGACAGCGTTCCCGGACGGCTCGAGCGTGCACCTCTCCACCGACGGTTCCGCCAACGTCGCCGAGCTGGGCGAGGCTTGGCAGCGGCAGTTCGACCAGTTCATGGCCGGGGCCGATGTCGCCTTCGGCGTGCTCGGCAGTGAGCTCTGGTCGGGCGAGGGGCTCACGCTCGGCCGCAAGGCGTACAGGCACTACGGTCGGCGTGGTCTTGTCGAGTTCGCCGGCCACTCGCTGCTCTCGGCGCGTGACTGGCTCACGCACACGTTTGAGAGGGAGCGCGCGCATGGCCTACTCGCCCCGTGGGTGCTTCATACAGGGCTCGGCCCGGACCAGGCGATGTCCGGCTTCATGACGCAGGTGATCGCGTGCTCGCTCCAGCTCGGCGGAATGCCGGTCCCGCGCGGAGGCGGCGTGAAGCTTGTGGACAGCCTCGCCGCGCTCGTGCGCGAAGCCGGCGGCGAGCTGCGGACCGAAGCCGACGTCGAGCGGATCCTCGTCTCGGAAGGGCGCGCGACCGCGGTCCGGCTGCGCGGCGGCGAGACGATCGCGGCTGCACGGGCCGTGCTCGCCTGCGTGACCCCGACGCAGCTCTATGGCCGGTTACTCGGCGAGGCCGACGCGCCCGCGCACGTCCGCGACGCCGCTGCCCGCTTCCGCTACGGGCGCGGCGAGATGCAGATCCACATCGCGATGAGCGAGCTGCCCCGGTGGCGCGGCGACGAGCGGCTCGCCCGCACGCCGTTGCTCCACCTTACCCCGGGGCTCGACGGTGTCTCGAGGGCGGTCAACGAGGCCGAGCGCGGACTCCTCCCGGCCGAGGCGACGATCGCGCTCGGGCAGCCGATGACCGTCGACCCTTCGCGGGCACCGGACGGCTGCTGGGTGATCTGGGTTCAGCTGCAAGAGTTGCCGCAGCGGCTGAAGGGCGACGCGACGGGCGAGCTCGACACGTCCGGCGGCTGGACCGAGGAGCTGCGCGAGGCGTATGCCGACCGGATCGTCGAGCGGATCGGCCGGCACATCGAGAACCTCGACGCGGCGACGATCGCGCGCGTGGTGCTGTCACCGGCGGACATGGAGGCGGCGAACCCGAACTGGGTCGGGGGCGATATCTACGCCGGCTCGTGCTCCCTCGATCAGAACCTGCTCTTCCGCCCCACGCCCGCCTCGCCCGGACACGGCACGCCGGTCGAGCGCCTCTGGCACATCGGTGCCAGCACGCACCCGGGGCCAGGGCTCGGCGCGGGCTCCGGCTACCTCGCCGCGAAGCAGCTGACCAAGCCTGCGCTGGCGCGGCGCCTGCTCGCGAGGCTGCCGGGCCTGCCGTGACGCTCTCGCTCAGCGAGATCTCCACCGTCGGCGCGACCTTGCGGGACGACCTCCGCGGCTACGCGGCCGCCGGCTTCGACGGGATCGGGATCTGGGAGATGAAGCTCGGCGACGACGAGGCTGACCTGGAGGCGGTGCGCGCGAGCGGCCTCCGCGTGACCAACTGCGTACCCGCGGTGCCTTCGATCCTCCCGAACACGGTCATCGCAGGGCCGGAGGACGTCGAGACCAGGGTCGACGCGCTCTGCGCCTCGATGCGCCGGTTCGCCCGCTACGACCCGGACTGCGTCCTCTGCCTGACCGGGCCGGCCGGCGGGCGAGACGAAATCCGGGCCCGCGCGCTCGTGGTCGACGGGCTGCGTCGGATCGCGGCCGCCGCCGACGAGGCCGGCATCCGGCTCGGGCTCGAGCCGGTTCACTCCTCGCAGCGCGAGGCGCTGACGCTCGTCTCCACGATCCCGGAGACACTCGACCTCCTCGAGGAGGCTGGTCTCCCGACTGTCGGCGTGATGGTCGACCTCTGGCACGTGTGGGACACGCCCGAAATCGAGCGCGACCTGGCCGCGAACGTCGACCGGATCACAGGCGTCCACGTCGCGGACTGGTTCGCGGAGGAGCGAGGCGACCGCGCGCTGCCCGGCGAGGGGGTCTCGCGAACGGCCGAGCTGATGCGCGTGCTGCGCGAGGCGGGTTGGCGCGGCGCCTGGGACGTGGAGGTCTTCGGCGACCCCGAGCGGCCGGACTCGTTGTGGGCGCTCGGCGTGGACGAGGCAGCGCGGCGCGCCCGCGCGGCGGTCGCCGCGATCGCACCCTAGAGCGGGCGGTTGGTGAGGGCGAGAACGTTGGCGACGAACACTTTCGTCTCGTCGTAGAAGCCGCGTTCCCGCACCGCCTTCTCGCCCTGGTACCAGGCAGCGAGCGCGAGCCGTTGGTCGCCGTTGAAGCGTTTGAGCAGGTGATTCAAGAGCGCCATGCCGACCTCGACACCGCCCTCGCCCGTCCTCGGAACGGAGCGGCCGAGGAGCACGGTCTCGACGAACGCCCACGTATCAGGGATGACCTGCATCGGGCCCCAGGCGCCGACCGACGAGGTGACGTTCGTCTGGAAGCCTGACTCCTGCCACGCAAGCGCCCGGGCCAGGCTGACGGGAATGCCGTAGTGGGCGGCCCAGCGGTCGATGTGTGCGCGCACCGTGGATCGGCCCAGCTCCGCGGCCGGGCCGCTCACACCGCCGCCGGGAAGACGCAGGGTCGCGCCCTCGACGACCAAGTTGACGGACTTCAATTTGTTGGTGCTCGCGAGCGCACGCACGGTCGTGCGGTGCTTCGCAGCGATCGCGGTCAGCGTGTCGCCGGGACGGACGACGTACGACACTCGGGCCGCCGTCGCCCGCGTCAGCACGGGCGTGCGGCGTCCGTGCCCGAAGGCGGTCAGGGTCGCCGACCCCGCGACTCCATCCACGGTGAGCCCGCGCGAGCGTTGGAAGCGGACGAGCGCCGCCTTCGTCGAGGCGCCGAAGTGGCCGTCCACGTCGATCAGGCGGAGATGCCCCGCGCGGGCGAGCAGGAACTGCAGCGATGACACGTCCCAGCCGTACGCCCCCTGGGAGAGCACTCGCCGCGCGACGAGCGGCCGCCCGAGCGCGCCGAGCTCAGCGCGTGTCCGGGCACTGAGCGTGCCGGTGACCGGCAGCCGCGTGAGGCGCTGGAACGTGCGGAGCCCCTTGGCGGTCATCGGGCCTGCGACCCCGTCGATCGTGCCGAAGTAGAGGCCTTTGGAGCGCAGGGCGACCTGCAGTCCGGCGATCTCGGGATCGGCGGACGCCAGAGCTGCGGGCGCAGCGAGAAGACCGACGGCCGCTGCTGCGGTGACGAGGAGACGTAGGCGCATGGGCCACCCTTCTTTGCCGTCGCCGCCCCGTGTCCTTCTTTCTCTTACAGATCCGTGCGTCGCTGTCCGGCAACCCGGCGAAACGTCCGTTCGAGCTGGCAGCATAGGCAGATGCGGAGCCGCAACCACGCTCGCCTCTTCGTCGCGGCGGGCCTCATCCTGGCCGCGGCCGTGCTTTCGGTTGTGTGGGTTCTCTCGCAGCGCGACGACGAGCCCACCGATCTCCTGCCGAACCTCGGCTCGGCGACGCCGGGACGCCTGGCCGGGCGCACCGCCGGGACGCCGGGAAATCCGCGCTTCTTCCTCGGCTTCGAGTCGGCGGCGGGAAACCTCGGCGACGGCCCGCTCATCGTGGTCGGTCGCCGCACAAACGTCCAGAAGCCGCGGATGCACCTGGTTCAGGAGATCAGACGCAGTGACGGCTCCACCCGGTCCATAACCCTCAAGTCGACGTTGAGCTATGTCCGCTCGGCAGATCATTCGCACTGGCACCTGCTCCGCTTCATGCGCTACGAGCTTCGCCCGGCGAACGGGACGAGCGCCCGTCGCGACCGCAAGACGGGCTTCTGCCTCGGCGACCGATACCAAGTGTCCGCGGCACCGGTGGGAACTCCCCAGTCCGCCCGTTTCTCCGATCGTTGCGGGAAGGACCAGCCGGAACTCCTCACGCTGCGCGAAGGCATCTCGATCGGCTGGGGCGACAACTACGAGCCGAATCTCGAAGGTCAGGAGTTCGATATCACTGGGATGGCTCCCGGGCGCTACGTGCTCGTGCACCGGGTCAACCCGGACCGGCAGCTCCTCGAGAGCACCTACAGCGACAACGTGGCCTCGATAGCGCTCGATCTCAGCTGGCCGCGCGGACAAACCGCGTCGCCCAGCATCGACGTAGCCGCACGCTGCCCGGCCAGGGCTACCTGCCCATAATTACTCCCCGGGTTGGACTCGAACCAACAACCCTTCGGTTAACAGCCGAATGCTCTGCCAATTGAG
>Ga0180121_10000628_pt1 | contig 14954 bp, 16 predicted proteins | sample AntDrymUQ5402106_2_FD_129676 | JGI IMG/M metagenome (GOLD analysis project Ga0180121, IMG submission 129676) | Polar desert sand microbial communities from Dry Valleys, Antarctica - metaG UQ540 (21.06) (version 2) (version 2) | ecosystem: Environmental > Terrestrial > Soil > Desert | place...
ATGGATTCGGTGAGAAGCGGGATACCGCTCTTGGCCGGCGCTCCCTCGAGGCCGAGCAGCGCGGCCACGGTCGGGAAAAGGTCGGTGAGCTGTGCCGGTTTGGAGACCCGTAGCCCGCCCTTTGCCGCGTTGGGGAGCTTGATCAGAAGGGGGATCTGGATGCTTTCCCGGTACAGCAGGACTCCGTGCTGGTCCTCACCGTGATCGTAGAGCCCTTCGCCGTGATCCGAGGTGACGATGATGATGGAATTGTCGAAGGTTCCTAGTTTCTTGAGCCCGGAAACGAAGTCGCCTACCAGGGCATCGGCCGTGGCCACCTCGCCATCGTACCTGTCGGGGTAGTGTCTGAAAGGTTCAGCGGGTTGATAGGGCGCGTGTGGTTCATAAAGGTGAAGGAAGAAAAAGAAGGGCTGCGTCTTATGACCGGATATCCATGGCAGCGCATCGGCCAGGGCTAGGCGTCCCGGGCGCTGATGAGCACCGAGCGCATCCCCGGCGGTCATGGGAATCGAATCCGCGTAGAACTGGAAACCGGAATCGATCCCGGTCTCACTTCGAAGCACGAACGACGACACCGCGGCTCCTGTTGCGTAGCCGTTCTTCTTCAGTACTGCAGCCAGTGTCTGATGCTGGTTTCCGTCGAACGTGTATCCAACATTGTTTCGAACGGCATGGTCAGTGGGAAGGAGACCCGTCATCATCGACACGTGAGCCGGGAGGGTCATGGGGCAGGGGCTGAATGCGCGCTCGAAGAGAACGGATTCCCGGGCCAGCGCATCGAGATTTGGAGTTTCGACTTTTTTGTAGCCGTAAGCCGGGAGGCGGTCGGAACGAAGCGTGTCGATGGAGATCAGGATGACCGGGGCATTGGGGTAGGTATGGGAGGCCGTCTCACGGGAACAGTGAAGAAAGAATGTGCCGGCCAGGAGCAGAGCGGGAACAAGAGAGCGGTGCAGCACGCGGCGAATTTTCGCACAGGAATCCGCTGGCGCCGATTTGGGAGCGACGGTCGGAAATTCAGCGCCTGGCCAGCTCAGTTTCTGGCGGATCAAAGAAAAGGCTCGGAGGGTGCCGGGCCTTTTTAAACCACAAGTTCGAATCAACTCAGAACTTCAGACCCACCGAGAATCGGTAGGTGCGAGGCTGCTGATACGCCTGATCCGAGGTTGGCAGTCCGAAGTTGCTGGCCAGCGTGTAGTGAGTTCCCAGGACCGGCGTTTCTGTGTACGGGTTAAAGGCCCGCAAGGTGCCGCTCTGCCGGCGGGTCGTGACCGTTGTCCGAATGAAGCTCGGATCCTCCACGCCCTCATTTCCCAACGAGTTGATCAGTTCGGCCTGAGCAAAGAGCCGCACTCCGGCGATGGGAACCCCGAGGTTGAGTGCCAGATCGGTTGAATGAATGTCGTCAAGCCTGAACTCATTGCGCTCGCTGAAGTAGTAGTTGACGCTGGTGGGAGGCTGGGAGTACCCCGGATTGACGAACCCATGACCGGCCACCGAAGCGCGGCTTTCGATTGTTCCAAGGGCGGAATAGGGTAGCGCTGAATGGTAGCGATGGAGTACGGACACATTGACATCCATGAACCCGAGAGGCTGGTCGTACTGGATCCAGGCGTTGGCCCGGTGGCGGATGTCGGCGTCGAGACTGCCCACCGGGTTGTAATTCGCAAAGCTGGTGTACTCCGGCCGGTTATGCTCGTCAGTGAACCCGGTGGCTCCTGTGGCGCTTTCCCCTTCCACGTTTCCTTTAAGCTCGGACCAGGTGTAGTTGCCGCCCACATTGAGCCGGCTGAGCAGCCGATAACTCCCCTGAAGCTGAACTCCATCGTATTTACGCTGGAGATCTCCCTGGCTGTTCTCCACGAACCCAACATCAACGGTGCTGCCATTCGGGTCGACGCTCTTGCCGGTGGTGAGATCGCGGAAGACCGTATAGAACTTGTCCCAATCCCGGGTGATGTAATCCCCTTTGAGATACCCTCGGCTGCCCAGGGCGACTGCGTATCCGAACGTGATCTCGTCCATGTAGGGTGAGGCCAGCGTTTCGCGGAAACGCTCGCTGAGTCCTGGTACCGACTGATCGAATGGCGCCATGTTCGTTCCGCCGTTGGCGTTGAACCACTCGAAGACCCTGCGGATGACTTCCGCGGTCGGCACAAGCTGGTTGACTGAAGTTCCGACCGGATTGATGACCGGCCCCTCGTAATCCCAGTAATACGAAGCGTACCGGCCGGCTGTCGCGCTGACGTCGGCCGGGCCCTGCTCGACCTTAGCCACGTATCGGCCGTAGGTGGCGCTGAAGCGATGCTGTCCGTTACCTCTGACGTCGTAGTAAGCCGCAAGGCGGGGGCTGATGTTCTGGTCATCTACGGTGGTGTTCCCGGCCTGGTCGCTGCCGAAAGCCTTGTCGTAGCGGATCCCGGCGTTGAAGTCGAGATAGCGGTTGAGAGCTATTTTGTCGTTCAGGAAGAACGAGCGGACCGCGAAGTCGGAAGTCTGGCTGAGATTCGGGACCGGATCCCACTCGATCTGCGCATTCTGGGGATCGACACCGAATCCAGCGAACTGAGGATTGAAAAAGAAATGGCCATGGATCCGGAAGTCGCTGCCGGATTGAAAATTGTTCTCGTTGCGGTATTGATGAAACTCCTCACCGCCTCCCAGGATGTTGTGGTCCCCAAGCATGCCGGTAGAGAGGAAGTAGGAACCCTTGAGAAGGAAATTTTCGTTGTTGCGTTCCTTGGCGGGACAGGCAGTTCCGCAGAACGCGGGCGACCAGGCCCGGCGATTCGATTGGTCGATGAGAACCGTTCCGTTGATCAGATCGCGGTTGTTGCCGCCGAAGGTGAATGAATGATCCAGCTCGCTGTATTGGGCCTCAATGAGAAAGTTGCTGGTGAAGATACCGTTGTAGTGAGCGGCAGTCAGCGTAATGGGCTCGAGCCGCTCGGTGACGCTGTTGAGATCGACGACCCTTCCGAAGGTAACCCCGCTGCGATTCAACTCCGAGTCCAGGTACGACCCGACCACGCTGTGGTTCTGGGTGAGCAGACCGGTGAGCTTGGCTTCCCAGCGGCGATCTTCGCGAACGTCGGTGAACGGAACATTGGTCGTGTTGGTCTGGAAGGCTGTCTCGCGATCTTCCCATCGCGCGGCTCCGAAAAACCAGAGCCTGTCCCGAAGGATCCGGCCGCCGAGAGTTCCTTCATAGGTGTCGTTCATTTTATCGAGGGGTTCGGCCTGTCCCACGAACGGGGTCTTGTCGGTCCACGAGTTGTTGGAAAGATTGTCGCGGATGGAGCCGGAGAAGTCGTTTCCGCCGGATTTGGTCACGGTGCTGACCACACCGCCGGTGAACCGTCCGTATTCGGCCGAGATTGCGCCGGTGAGGACCGTCGTTTCCTGGATGGCGTCTTCAACGTAAAGCTTGTGCGGCTGCCCGCGCAGGTTTTCGTTGACCACGACTCCGTTGACGAGGAACAGGTTGTCGAAGGACTGAGCACCGGAGATGATGATCTGGTCATTGGGACCGGCGTCGTTCACTCCCGGTGAGAGCAGCACCACGTCGTCGATGGTTCTGCCGACCGGCAGCTCTTCGATGGTCTTTGCGCTGAAGTTCGTAGCGATCTCCGTCGTTTCAAGCACCGACGGCGCTGCCGCGGTAATGGTGATGGACTCGGCCAGCGCGGCCGGCTTCAGATCGGCGTCCGCGCGACTGGCCTGAGCCAGATTCACCTCGACCGCTTTCTCCGATCTCTGCATTCCGTCGAGCTGATAATTGACCGTGTACTTCCCCGGCGGAAGTGCACCGAAGTAGTAACTTCCGGTGTCCTCCGTGACTGAGGTGCGTGTTCCCTGAAGAGAAGGTGAACTGATCGTGACGGTGACGCCCGGCACGGGCGTTCCCTCGACGCTCACGGTTCCGGTGAGCGATCCGGTCGTTCCCTGAGCGAGAAGCGCTGCCGGTGCGGTGCACAGAACAATGAGGAGAAGGGCAGTCCAACGATGGAGTCGCATGGGTTGTAGCTCCTTTCAGATGATGGGTGGGGGTTGCGGATGACATTCTACTGCGTGAGCAGCATCACCGAACCCAGCTTTTTCGATGTTTTTCACGCGGCATATCAACGCTTCCTGAAGGTTCCATGGCCAGGAGTCGCGGCGTTTCAACTTTATGGTTTCGATATTCGGAATTTTGGAAAATGGAGCGATCAAGGCTTCTTCTTTCGCACCACGGCAAGGGAACGCAGGACGGAGGTGCTCACTCTGAACCTGTCTGAGAGCTGAAAGCTAACAGCTGGTTCTCATTGAATCCTTCGATAGACGAAGGTTTCCTCTCGCCATGATCCGTCCTTGTTTCCGATTCGAAGGAAAATCGTAACCGAGTTTTTCCCGTCTCTTCGAAACGTCATTCCGTCGAAGAAGATCTCGCTGCCGGTGAGCTTCACCAGCGGGAACTCCAATACTTCATCCTTCTCCTCCCAGCCCTTCAGGTCGGGATTGAAGTGTTTCAGCTTCAGCACCAGGCTGCCCGCGTGCTCGACGATGGTAAGCAACTCGTAGAAGACTGTTTTGTTGTCTTTCACCGAGCGATACATCCCGAGCATCGAGCCGCCGACAGGTTCGCTCCAGAACTCCTGAGAGGTCCCGCCAAAGGCCGGACCCTGCCACTGACCGGCCAGCCAGGCCATGTCGCGGATGGTGGCCTTCGGCCGTTCGGCTCCCTCGACCTGGACCAGAGTGTGTCCAGTGGGCGGGGTGGTCGTCACGACCGGTTCGGTGGCGGAAACTGAAATGGTGATGACCAGCGACAGCAGTATCGCGGACTTTGGGATCTGCATTTCCCCTCCGTTAATCATGCAGATTACGAATGCGGCCGGCGCTTTTATTCGCCCAACCGCAGACCCTTGTAGATATCTGGCAACCCTTCGCCGCGGTCGCTCCTCTCACCCGACGCACATCATTTGAAGTTAAAAATAATGGCCGGGCGCGTCATGGCCCCGGGCTCGTTGCTGGTTTCGTACTGCCGCGGTGGCAGGTGTAGCAGCTGACGGCGGCATCGTCTTCTTCCGCGGCCTTCTTGACCTGTTCATTGAGGGACCGGGTCATAACGACCATCTTGCGGGCCACGAGCTTGTCGTGTTTGTCGTCGCTTTCCCATTTGCCGGGAACGTGACACTCGGCGCACTGCACCCCGAGGGCCGGAACGAACCCCTGCCTCATCACGCCGAGAAGACGACCGGCGGGCAGCCCTTTGAAGACCTGGATGTTTTTAAAGACGTTCTCCGCGGGCTCAGTTTCGCGACCGGCCACCAGAGCTTCGAGCTCCGCTTGCATTCGCTGCTGCTCAGGAGTCATGGGCTCGTCGGCCTTGCCCGAGGGCGCAGTCGTGTGCGGGCCGGGAGATTCAGAGGCCACGGTTTGATCGGAAACTGTGCGGCAGGTGGCGGTAACGAGGAAGACCAGGACAGTGGCAAACGCGGACCTGAGAACTTTCATTCGGGCCTCCTCTTCTATGACGGACGATGAACCTTCCCCAGTTTAGCTGGCCGGCCTCGTCTCGTCACCACGCATCTCTCGAACGAGCCATCGGCCCGCGATGCGACCGATATAATTTCGCCCTCATGGCTGAACGCTCGGTGCTGTACTTTCACGGATTCGCCTCGTCTCCTCTCGGGCGAAAAGTGGAAATGTTGACGACGCTTCTGGGTCCTGATTCCATCAGGCTGAATGTGCCGGATCTCAATGTCCCTTCATTCGAGCGCCTCGATTTTCCGGCTATGGTCGATGAGGGAGTCGAGGCCGGCCGTCGCACTCCACCCAGGGCTATCGTGGGAAGCTCTCTGGGTGCTCTGGTTGCGCTGGGGGTGCTGCAGCGAGGTGTCAGGGCACCGCTGGTGCTGATCGCGCCGGCATTGGGAGTGGCCAGTCGCTGGCACGAGCGGATCGCATCAGGGGATCCGGTCATGGTCTATCACTTCGTCCTCGATCGAGAAATCCCGGTTCACCGCGCGTTCTTCGATCAGATGGCTGAGGTTACGGTCGATCACCAGCCGCCTCCGATGCCGGTCACGGTCATCATGGGCCGGCTCGACGAGAGTGTTCCGTTCGATCGTGTGCAGGAAGTGTGGGAGAACTGGGAGAGATCGGGCGCACTCGCTCCAGGCTCGAAGTTTCTGGAGATCCCGGACGGAGACCATAGCCTGACCAGCTTCGTCGACATCATCGCCGGCGAGATACGGAAGGCGGTAGGGAGGTAGGGGCGCGTCAACAACGCGCCCCTACGATCTCACCTCAGTTGATTTTCTTCCCTTCTTCGAGAGACTTGACCAAACCCTCCACGTTCTTGCGGCTGGCCTCGTCCGGAGCCTCTTTCACAGCCTGACGCGCGTGTTTCAAGGCCTTCTGCATGTCTCCGGCGGCGGCGTATCCGCGGGCCAGACCGACATTCACCGGCCACTTGTTGGGGTTGCGCCTGGCGTTGAGCTCGAACACTTTCATGGCTTCAGCATTTTTCTTCTGAGCCATGAGCTGGCGGCCGTGCTGGTGAATCTGAATCGCTGTCGCAGTTGGGTGGTTGAGCGCTCGTTCCATCGTCCTGGCCGAGTCAGCAGCCATTTCGTTGGCTTCCTGTAGCTGAGCCAGGGTCGAGAGCGTCTGGAAGTTTTCGTCTCCGGCGAAGGGATTGCTGACGGCGTTCTGGGCCCAGGTCAGCGCTTCCTTGAGGTTGGACTTGTTCTGCAGAGCGTACTGGGCAGCGCCAGCCCACGCCTGCCAGCTGAAGCCCGGTGACGAGCGAAGCTCCCTGCGAAGGTTGGCGATGTAGCGATCGGCCATGTTGTCCACGGCGATCTCCATGGGAACTTCGAGGTTCTCCCATTTCAGGGCCACGATGGCTTTTTCGGGCTGGCGATCGGTGAAGTCGAAGGTGAGAAATTCGGTGAACTCATTCTTCTCCGGTTTGACCTTGACCCGCAGAGCGTCCTCGGACGGATCGTAGAAATAGCTTCCCCATGAGGTCGAATTTTTTGAAAAAATCGCCGTCCACTCGTCCGGGCCCACGATGTAATGAAGACCATAGGATCCGGCTTTGAGAGCCTGACCCTGAATTTTCACGTCGTCGGTTACGGTGAAGATGGTGTTCTCGTTGGCTCCCGCTCTCCACGGACACTCTTTGCAGGGACCGAAACCCAGATTGGTCAGTCCGTAGGGAACGAGCTGTCCCCAGATCTTCCCGGTGCGGTTCTCACCTGTGGGACTGGTGACGTTGGGGCTGTTGTAGTCGATGGTCACTTTGACGATGCCGATCTGTTGGGAGACGGTCGACTTCTGATTGTCGCCGTTGGGGGGGAGAGTGATCGCGGGTTGAGCGAAGAGCGAAGTGGTGGCGGCGATCAGAATGCCTGCTGCCACACCACGTAGGGCGAGGGCGGGTCTGTTCATGGTTTCCTCCTGAAGGTTTCGGTTATGGCGCAATGGCCTCGACGGCCGGGGCTCCTGTCGGCTTGGGACGATCAAACCGTGCGCCGAAATACAGGGAGACATTTATCACTCGAGTCCGCTGGATGGTGTAACAAGTTCGCTACGACGGTGGAAACCAATGATAGACCTGGAGAATGCGAGAGGGCAACGAATTCAGAACAGGTTCTGGATTCGACCGAAGGTGCTGTTCAATTCCTCATTTTCATTCGTAAATTTTCATTCTGAAATAGGGTTCTGAGATCGCCCGTCACCAACCAAGGAGCGTCAATGTTCATCCGATCCCGAATTCTGCTTCTGACTTTCATCCTGCTGGCCACACCGGGACTGGCTCAGAGCTGGCCGCAGTGGGGGCAGAATTCGCGGCACAGCGGCAGTCTCCCCACCGCAGGCCCGAGGCTGAGCCGGAACATCGCTGACATTATTTATGACCCGCTCGTGCCGCAGATGCTGGCCTCGACTGGAGGAAATCTCCTCGCGCACTATGCCTTCCAGATCCAGGCTCTCGGCGCGGCCTACACGCCCGCCTCGCTGGGCGGAGACGGAAAGATCTACTCGCAGAACTCGGGACACCTGTTTGTCGTGGCAGGATTCCCTCGTGCGCGGGCGGCGAGGAGACGCTAACGCCGTCCCTGGCCAACGTCACGGCAACGTAACCGTCCGGTCGATTCTGCGAGCGGCCAGCGAAATTTCGACCCTTCCCCGCTCCTTAGACGTGGCAGGGAGAAATTCGATGAAAGCTGGATTCATGATTCTGGTAATGCTTGCCACTCTGGGCCTGACCGCGAACGCAAATGCGGAGCAGGGTACGCCCATCGGCCTCTCCAAAGCCACCTTCGCCGGCGGCTGCTTCTGGTGCATGGAAGGGCCGTTCGACAAGCTCAACGGAGTGTCCTCCACGACCTCCGGATACATCGGTGGCTCCAATGACAATCCCACGTATGAGCAGGTTTCGGCGGGCTGGACCGGACATGCGGAAGCGGTGCAGGTCATTTACGATCCGAAGAAAGTCACCTACGCGAAACTGCTCGATGTCTTCTGGCGAAATATCGATCCGCTGACTCCGAACGCCCAATTCTGCGACCGCGGAAGCCAGTATCGTTCCGCGATTTTCTATCACGACGCGGAGCAGAAGCGTTTGGCTGAGTCATCGAAATCGGCCCTGGAAAAGTCAGGCCGGTTCAAGGACAAAATCGTTACGCAGATTGCGGAGGCAACGAAGTTTTACGCAGCCGAAGCCTATCACCAGGACTACTACATCAAGAATCCTGTCCGGTACAAATACTACCGCTCGGGTTGCGGTCGCGATCGCCGGCTCAAGCAATTGTGGGGAAAAGCGGGCTCCTGAGCTGACCGCGCTATCATTGACCGCATTCGGGAGTTGATGATGGAACAGAGCGCAGAGAAACAGTCAGTTCGGGATTCGCGCCGGCGGGCCGCTTTAGCGATGGCGATTGTCGAGGAGCAGACAGGTCCGATGAAGAACTTACTCGGGCTGACCCGGAAACATCCCTGGCCGGCATTGGCCATTGCAGTGTTGGCGGGGATGGTTGCCGGCACGATGCTTCGGGGTCGTTGACCTCCTCCGCCGGCTCGATCAGGAAGTGTCGTCGCCCGAACTCATTGCCAGGATTGAAGAAACCCCTGATTCGGGCGGGACGGCATACCGGTTGCAGCGGGGTGGATCAGCAAAAAGCGCGTTATGATGCGCTGCAGAATTGACCAGAGACATGCGGTTCAAAAAAGGGCGTAACGCCCTTTTTTGCATTTAAGGGGGCGTACTGCCCCCTTTAGTTTTGGAGGTCGACATGGCTTCGCAGATCACGCTGCTCGTCACCCTGGCAGCCATCACCCTGCCTCTCATTGCGCTCGCGGTGGCCGCCCGTTCCCGGAGAAGCGAGTTCACCCCTCACCTGTCCATTGCCAGCGGCCTGATGGCGTTTCTCTTTTTCGCCAACCTTCCGGACCGTTTCTCTCCTGCACTCGTCACAGCTGGATTCGCCTTCGTAGCCGGGTTCCTCATGCTCCTTCGCAGGCCACAGGAGCGTCCTCGCCCTCAAACTTCCGACTGCCAGTCGTCCAACATCGTGCGCATCCTTCCCCCGGAATCGTATCTTTCTGAAACGGGCTCATGGCGTCTACGCAATCCAGAGGAGTACTTGTCGCGGAGCGGCGTGTGGCGGCTGAAGAAGTAGTGGCAGTCAACTGGCGAACTGAGAGCGAACGAACTCTCTTCTCGGCCGGCGATAGTCAAGTTCTCACATCGGGAGCAATCCCGGCACGCAGAGCTGAGACTCCAACCCGCTCTCGGTGCTGCTGTTGACGTGACATCTGGTGATTTCGCGATTGTGGCCATGCCACCGCGGCCCTCTCTCCGCGCTCTGCGGGAAAGGAAGCGGAGAGCCAGCGCTTCTGCGATTCGAGTTCACTATCACGCACGCACGGAGAATATCGGCGTGTTGTCGCACGGGAATCACCCGGCAGTTACGCTTTCGTGTCGTTCCGCAGGGCTGCGTTTCGCCGTGCGAGAATGATGGAAACCGGAGGCCGAATGTCTGCAGAAATCTCGACTCGTCCCGATTCATCTGAGTACGCCACCCATTTCGAGCGTTATGTTTCCCTCGTGCCTGAGGCCGGAGTGGTGGGTGTCATGGAGAAACAGCTGGACGAAGTAGTGAAAGTCTTCCGCGCTGTGGCCAGGGAGCGAGAGTCCTATCGATATGCTCCCGGCAAATGGAGTGTTCGTCAGCTTGCAGGACATCTCATCGATGCCGAGCGTGTTTTCGGCTACCGCGCGCTCTGCGTCGCGCGGGGAGAAAAGGCAAACCTTCCCAGCTTCGACGAGAACGCTTATGTTGCAAACGCTTCCTTCGACGCTCATCCGCTGGACCAACTAGCGGATGAGTTTGCTCTGATTCGCCGGTCCAACCTGGTGATGTTTCGCCACCTGGCCTCGGAAGCCTGGGACCGGAAAGGCATCGCCGATGGTCACGAAATAACCGTCAGGGCGTTGGCCTTCATCATGGCAGGTCACGCCCGTCATCATCTTGGCGTGCTGGCGACGCGATACGCTTGATCGACCGGCTCCGCTCTGCGTCGGAAGAGCCCGGTGTGCCTGTTTATCCGGGTTTTGCGTGCGGGAAACGCCCTTTTCGTCAGATTCTGGCGGCAAGGGAGCGGTTTGCCGTGTACTCTGCAAGATACATCGATAGGTCGCGGGTTCTCGGGCCCGCTTCCGGACCAGGAGTCATGCTATGGGAAAGCCACAAAGCTCATTTTCGAAGCGCCAGCGGGAACAGACCAAGCGGGATCGCCAACAGTTGAAGGCGGAGAAGCGCGCTCAGAGGAAGGATCTCCCCTCGGATGTAGATGCAGACGGAATCGCACTGCCGGAACCGCACCCGGACGACACTGAATTCAATCCTCAGGGGATCTAATCCTCCGAACCCGCATCGCTCATTTGTGATCGGGTTTCTCCAACCCAGGACCGACGCTACACGAAAACGTACGGATCTTCTTTGCCGGCGTGAAGTCGCGCGTTCCCATTGAATCGAGGCATCCTTGGCGCTGACCGCAACGATCTACAACGTGTCAGTGGAGCTCAACGACATCGACCGTGGGGTCTATGAGACTCTGGAACTCCGGGTGGCCAGGCAGCCGTCGGAAACGGCCGAGTACATGCTCATGCGCGTACTCGCATACTGTCTGGAGTACACCGAGGGAATCGCGTTCACCGAGGGGGTAGCCTCCGGGGACGAGCCGGCGGTCGTCGTTCGTGATCTGACTGGACAGACCACTGCCTGGATCGAGGTCGGTATGCCGGATGCCGATCGGTTGCACAGGGGAAGCAAGCTCGCCGGCAGGGTCGCGGTCTATACCCACCGGGACGTCCGGCAGGTTCTGGCTCAGCTCGAGGGGAAGAAGATCCATCGCAGCGACTCGATTCCGATCATTGCCTTCGATAAGAAGTTCGTCGACCAGCTGGTCGAACTGCTGGAGCGCCGGACAAGGCTCTCACTCACGCTGACCGAGCGCCAGCTCTATGTAGAAGTCGGCGGCCGGACGTTTGACACGACTCTGTTGGAGCACAGAATTAGTTAGGCAACAGGAAACAGGCAACAGGCAACAGGCAACTGGATTATGGAGCTCTGCCGGTGAAAGACGAGTTCATGAGCGCGGCCATTGCCGAGGCGCAGGCCGGTCTGGGCGAGGGTGGAATTCCCATCGGGTCGGTCATCGTGTACAGGGGGCGGGTGATCGGGCGGGGACACAATCGCCGCGTGCAAAAGGGGAGTGTTGTTCTGCACGGTGAAATGGACGCGCTGGAGAACGGTGGCCGGCATCCGGCCTCTGTGTACCGTGAATGCGTGATCTACACCACGCTGTCACCCTGTTCGATGTGTACGGGAGCTATTCTGCTCTACGGGATTCCACACGTGGTCATCGGTGAAAACCAGACGTTCATGGGCGAGGAAGAGATCCTTCGGTCGCGCGGGGTCCGTGTTGAGGTTCTCCAGGACCGGACCTGCGTGGAAATGATGACGCGGTTCATCGAAGAGAACCCGGCGTTGTGGAATGAGGACATCGGAAGCAGCTCTCCATCTCAAACTGTTTGACCGTTCGATTCGCTCCGATCCTTTCCAGAAAGGCGCTGGTAGTTTGGTCCGAGTCGTCGACGTTGATCATGCGGAGCGGGCTGCCGGACTGGCGAAGAGCCTCACTGGTGAATCCGACCATAGGACCGTTATCGAACGCGGCCGCAGAGATCCCGGGTTGATATCCCCGCCGCCGCAGCATCTCCTCGAACTGTTCCCGGCCTGGCCTTAAGGGGACCGAATAGTCGGAAAAGGCCGCCAGGAAGCAGTCGTAGACCTCGTCGAGGTCGTTCTCCAGAAGAGGCCGGATGATCATTGAGGAGCAAGGCTACCCCGTAAGCCTGTCCCGCCGCTGCTACAACGTAGTGCCGGGCCGAAAACGGAGAACTGCACCCGTGACCATCGTCACCACCGATTTCCCGGCCCTCGGCGATCATTTGTCCGGTAAGATTGAGTGGAAAGGAATACCGGACGTGAGTTTTCAGAGTTGGCTTCGTGGACAGGTTCAGCGATTGGAGGGGGAGATCGGCGGCAGCGCGATCTTCGACTGCGACACATCCTGCTCTCACGATGAGCTGCAGAATGTGAAGAGGCTGGTCGTCATCCGCGGGTTCCTCGAGCAGCAGCTCCGGCGAATGGAAAATCGCCGTTTGAGCCGAATCGATCGCCGTAGCGCCGGATCTCGTCCCGAGACGATCCTTACTTCCGCTTAGGCTCTGAGGTCTCGTCGCTTTCCGATCGGGAGGCGCGGCGTCGGGTCAGTACCCAGGTCAGCAGAAGGGCGGGCAACACGACGATCCCCGCAAGAATCATGGTGGGGTTCTTCAGAACCGCTCCCACGATCTTTCCGATCCCTGGTTCCTGGCGCTCTCCCAGGTTCTCGTGTTCATCCGGAGTCCTCCCTGGCGCAGTATCGCGGGAGTTCACCCCGGCGCTGTCGATGAACTCCTCGATGGCCAGACCTTTCCTTTCATGATTGGGAAACTTGCCCCCGTTCCACTTCCGGTCGTCCGCCATCGAAGTGCCTCCTCTCTGAAACGCTTCACGCAGTATGCCAGTGCAGCTCAGTGTCGGGTTGGGCGAGGGTGCCTTTCCACGAGCAGCGATCACGTTCGACAAGTTTCATGTACTTCGCGTCGCTGTGGCCGCCATGACCCTGCCGGAGCCACAAAGCTTCACATTGGACGGGTTGCGGGATCCTGCAGCGATTCCGAATCGGACTCGAGCGGCACGAAAGGAGGTAGAGTCCCGCCAAATAGCTCGAAGGTCTCGACTCGGAGTCGGGGGGAAATGAAAATTCCCATCCCTTCGCACTCTGAAGTATGATTCGCGCCTCCCAGCACTCCGTACTCAGTTCGGGAAAGGAGATCCTATGCTCCAAGTTCTCAGGCGAGGTGTCGTTTCCGCGATTGCTTGCCTTGTTTTCTCCGCGGTAGCGATGGCTCAAAACAACCGCAGCGCGGTGTCAATCACCGGCCTCGATACCAATACCTGCACGGTTCCGGATCCCTGCCGGACCTTTGGGGTCGCAATCTCAAAAACCAATGCAGGTGGAGAGTTGATTGTGCTCTCATCCGGAGGTTACGGTCCTTTCACCGTTAACAAGTCGGTCTCGATCATTTCCCCCGCAGGAATTCACGCGGCAATCGCGCCAGCGGCCGGAACTGCAATTACGATCACGCCCTCGGCCAACGACATCGTTGTGTTGCGCGGCCTGTACCTGAACGGCCTCGGCGGATCGACCGGGATTGATGCAACCTCGACCGTACCCCTGACCTTACATGTGGAAAGCTGCGTGATCAACGGATTCACCGGAGATGGGATTAAGTTTTCCGGCACTGGGTACCTCTTGCTCAAGGATCTGTTCGTGCGGCACAACAGTTCAAACGGGATCCGAGTAGTAGGTATTGATGCGTCCAACAAAGCGTTTGGCACGATCGATCGTTGCCGTATCGAACGCAACGGAAATTTCAGCGGCATCGGGGCCGACGGAGGTGTCGTCGTACAAGACTATTCCGAGGTGACAGTGCGAGACAGTGTTGCCGCGGGTAATTTTCGAGGTTTTCAGGCCATTCTCACGGGCGGGACACCGACGGCTCGCCTGGCCATCGAAAATTGCGTAGCGGCGAACAACGCCGTCGGTGTCTTCGCAGGCACCGATTTTGGGTCGGCCTCCACGGTCATTGTTCGTGTCTCCAACAGCGTGCTGACCCACAATACGCTGTTTGCGATCGAGTCTCAGGCTGGAGCGCAGATTCTGTCCCGCCTTAACAACACGGTAGTGGATAACGCAGGTGGTGAGACCTTCACGGGCTCTTTCGCCGCGAAGTAGGACAGGAACTCGGCGTGTACACAACAGCCAAATTTTCATGTTTCATCTTCGCCGCCTTCATCGTACTTCCGATCGGACTGCGTGCGCAGAATAACCGCAGCGCCGTATCGGTCACCGGGATAGACACTGCGACTTGTACGGTTCCGGATCCCTGCCGAACCTTCAGCGCGGCGCTGGCGAAGACGAATCCTGGCGGTGAAATCATCGCGCTCTCCTCCGGCGGATACGGAGCCTTCATCATCAACAAGTCAGTCTCGGTCATCGTGCCCGCGGGAATTCACGCTTCAATCGCTCCAACGAGCGGGCAAGCTGCCATCCAGCTTTTCCCCGGCGCAGACGTGGTTGTGTTGCGTGGTTTGCAGCTCACCGGCCTCGGTGCAGCAGAAGGAATCCGAGGGGGTGGCGGGACGCTGCATGTAGAGAGCTGCATCATCAGCGGGTTTCGCAGTAGTGGAATCGCTTTTTTTGACGGGGGATATCTCTTCGCAAGCAACACGATTTTCCGAGATAACGCAAAGATCAACAGCGGGAGTGGCATTTCTGTCAGTGGA
>Ga0180121_10000629_pt1 | contig 14953 bp, 9 predicted proteins | sample AntDrymUQ5402106_2_FD_129676 | JGI IMG/M metagenome (GOLD analysis project Ga0180121, IMG submission 129676) | Polar desert sand microbial communities from Dry Valleys, Antarctica - metaG UQ540 (21.06) (version 2) (version 2) | ecosystem: Environmental > Terrestrial > Soil > Desert | place...
AGACCCAGGAGCCTGCATCCGGCGGGCGCCCCTTGAGTGAGTGGATTGCCGACCTGAAGGGCTTGTCGCCCCAAACCCGCAATGCCGCAGCCTACGAGATCGCCGGCATGGGGCCCGCGGCCGCCGCCGCCGTGCCCGCCCTGATAGAAGCCCTGGACGACCCGATCCCGGCGGTGCGTTTTCCGGTGACAGTGGCGCTGATGGAGATCGGACCCGCGGCCAAGGCGGCCGTGCCCCGGCTAGTGACGATGATGGATGAGGAGATCAACGATGAGATCGCCGCGTCGGCCCGAAGGGCCCTGAGGCACATCGACCCCAGCGCGGTACCGGCGCGCTCAGATTAGCCGCCGCAGGGTCGGCACCAGGAGCGCGAGAATGGAGCCGGCCAGCCAGCACGACGCCACGAAGATCAGAAAGAAATCGGCCTGTCCGCCCAGGATCGTGAATACTTCCCCTCGCTCGATTCGCTGCACCATTCCCGCCAGGTAACCGCCGGCCAGGCTGGCGAAGAAGTTGGCGGTAAGCCACGCGCCCATTATCATGGAGGCGAAGCGGGCGGGGGCCGTCTGGCTCACGAACGAGATGCCCACCGGCAGGAAGCACAGCTCGCCGCAGCTGAAGATGAGATAGAACCCCACCAGAAACCACGGGCTCACTCGGCTTCCCCCGTCGCCCTGAGCCGCGCCAACCACCATCACCAGATAAGCCACGCCGAGCAACAAGAGCCCCAGCGCCATCTTGGCCGGGGCACTCGGCGCTCGGCGCCCCAAACGCCGCCAGTGGTCGGCGACGATTGGCGCCAGCACCAGAATGAAAAGCGGATTGATTGACTGAAACCATGCCGCCGGAATCTCGTCTCCAGGCACCAGGCGCGCGGCCCAGCCTTCCAGTGCCCGATCGGTTCGGTGCGCGGCAAAGACGTTGAGCGATGAGCCAACCTGTTCGAAGGCGAGCCAGAAGAACACCACGAACACCGTGATGATGGCGATGGCCAGAATGCGCCGCCGCTCCGTGGCCGTGAGCGGCGCATGGGACCGAGCTGAGCCCTCGCGCTCACGAGGAGGAAGGCCGATGCCGCGAAGCCAGGACCTTCGGCTCAACAGATAGAAGATCAGACCACACAGCATCGCGGCCCCGGCTGCCCCGAACCCGTAGGGCCAGCCGTATCGCGGATCGGCCGCCAGCCAGGCACAGACGAGAGGGCCCAGCAAGGCCCCCACGTTGATCGCCATATAGTAGAAGGTGAAGCCGGCGTCGCGCCGGGGATCGCCCGGCTGATAGAGCTGGCCCACCATGGTATACCCGTTGGGCTTGAAAAACCCGGTGCCGAGCACCACCAGTCCCAGACCGAGATACAGGGTAGAGCTGTGTTCCACCGCCAGGGCAAAGTATCCCAGCGTGAGCAGTGAGCCGCCGATCACCAGAGATCGGTTGGTGCCGAGATAGCGGTCGGCCAGCCAGCCGCCCATGATCGGCGTGAGGTATGCCAGGCCGGTAAACCAGCCGTACAGATGGCTGGCACGTTCCTGGGTCCACCCCAGCCCGCCGCTCGTGGTATCGATGAGATACAGAATGAGGAGGCTGCGCGTGCCGTAGTACGCGAGCCGCTCCCAGGCTTCCGTGAGGAAGAGGGCGCCGAGCCCGGGAGGGTGACCGCTGACTATCTGGGAACCTCGGCCTCCACCAGCGAGCGCAGCAGGGCTCTGACCGCAGCCACGCTCTCCAGGCGGAAGCGAGCCCGGGTGGGACCCGGACCCACCCGAATGGTGATTCCCTCGGGCGGCACCGCCGCAAAGAGGTCTTCATCGGTGCGGTCGTCGCCGATGGCGAGCAAAGTGGTTGCGGCCAGACGCTCGCCGGGGAGCGAGGGAACGATGCGCCCCTTGTTGACGCCGTAGGGGCGGATCTCGATGACCTTGTGGCCGGCCAGAATCTCCACTGGCTGATTGCTCAGCAGCTGACTCAGGTGAAGACGGAGCTCGTTGGCCCGGCGGGCCCCCGCCTCCTGGTCTGCCATGCGATAGTGCCAAGCCAGGGCCACGGACTTAACCTCGAGCAAGGACCCGGGAGTACGAGCCGTAATATCGCGCAGGATCGCGAGCGCGGGCTCCCGCCATTCACCGGTGATCTCGGCCGCAGGAACCCAGCCCGGCGCCTCCGGTGAGCGGGACCAGAAGCCATGCTCCGCGTGCAGCGCGATCGGGAGATCGCCCAGCCAGTGCTCCAGCGCTTCACGCCCGCGTCCGCTCACCACGTGGAGCTCGGTGTGCGGCCGCCGGGCCAGCTCCTCCAGCAGCTCGATGAGCGCTGCGTCGGGTCGGGCCAGTTCCGGCGTCGGAGTATATGGAACCAGGGTTCCATCGTAGTCCAGGAAGACCAGCAGCTCTTCCGCTTCCTGCAGCCGCGAGTGCAGCGCCTGGCGGGCGGCCGCCGGACCACCGGGAGCGGCAACCGCAGCGGAAGAGCGGTGCGTGGCGGTGTCCAGCTGCTCCAGGAACGTCGTCGCCCAGCGGTGCACGTCGTAGGCCTCGACTCTCAGTCGCAGCGGAGTCAGTCTCGCCCGTCGCTCCTCCGGGTCCATCATCAGCGCGCGGTAGGTGTTTTCCGCCATGCCGTCCACGTCGTACGGATTCACCTGCACCGCCTCGGGCAGCTCCCAGGAAGCACCGGCAAACTCACTCAGCACCAGCACGCCGTCGCCATCGGTCCGCGAAGCGACAAACTCCTTGGCCACCAGATTCATTCCGTCGCGAAGCGGAGTGACCAGCATGACGTCCGCCGCGCGGTACAGAGCCACCAGCTCCTGCTCCGACAGCGAGCGGTAGATGTAGTGCACTGGAACCCACCGCGGAGTGCCGAGATCACCGTTGATCCGTCCCACCAGGCTTTCCACCAGGGTCCGGAACTCCTGATAGGCCCCTACCCCGGTACGCGACGGCACCGCCACCTGCACCAGCCGTACCCGCTCTCGCAGCTCCGGATGGGTGTGCAGCATCCTCTCGTAGGACAGGAGCCGGCGGGGAATCCCCTTGGTGTAGTCGAGGCGGTCCACCCCGACCAACAACCGGACGCTCTCATCGCCGCGCAGGGCCTTGGCCTCGGCTTGAACTGCGGGGTCCTCAGCCAGAGTGGTAAAAGCCGCAGCGTCGATTCCCATGGGGAACACCCCGAGCCGCACCTCCCGTTCGGTGAGCTGAACCTTGTCGATCTCGACGGTAAGCCCCAGCTGGGTGAGCGAGGCGGCAAAATGGCGGAGATAGGCCGGGGTGTGAAACCCGACCAGGTCGGCGCCCAGGAGCCCGCGGAGAATCCGGTCCCGCTCGGGCAGGGTGCGGAACAGCTCCTCGGATGGAAAGGGAATGTGGAGGAAGAAGCCGATCCGGGCATCGGGCAGACGCTTTCGGAGCAGGTCGGGCAGGAGCAGCAGCTGGTAGTCGTGAACCCAGATCAGGTCGCCCTGCTGGTAGTGCTGCGCCACGATGTCGGCGAACCGTTCGTTCACCTCCACATAGGCATCCCAGTCTCTCACGTGGAGCGGCACCTGGTCCAGCAGGTAATGGAACAGCGGCCAGAGGACGCCGTTCGAGAACCCCTCGTAGTATCGGGTGACCTGGTCCGCCGTCAGGGGAACCGCCACCAGCCGCATGGCGGTGAGCTGTTCTTCCAGGGCCGACTGCTGCTTGGGTGTCAGCTCCTCCGGGGCGCCGGACCATCCGACCCAGAGGCCGCCCGACTGCTCGTGCGGACGAAGCAGGCCGGTGGCAAGGCCGCCGGCACTGCGCTGTACCTCCACACCCTCGTCAGTGGCCTTGACGGTGACGGGGAGACGATTGGCGACGATCAGGACGCGGTGCATGTACCAATCTAGCAGGCCCGCAATGGGTTGCGGGCCTACCGCGGCCAGACCTGATTGCTGCGGTCAATATCGGGGAAGTCCTTCTCGGGATCGATCTCGATACTCTTGACCAAGGGCTGCCGCGCTACCCGGATCGTTCGGCGCCGCTCTCCCCCAAACCAGATGTTCGCCGGCACGGTCATCGAGTCCACCTGGCCGCCCGTCCGGGTAACCGCGAGCCGAACGGGCATGATCGCCCGTCCCCGGTTTTCGACCACCACCTCGAGCGAGTCGCCTGCGGTGCGTACGGTGTCGATGGCCTGATCCAGCTTCCAGGTTTCGTAGAGCCAGCTGCGCCAGAACCACGAGAGGTCCTGCCCCGAGACGTCCTCGAAGGTGTTGAACAGATCCGCCGGAGATGGGTGCTTGTAGAGCCAGCGCCGGGCGTATTCCCGGAACGCCTTGTGGAAGGTCTCTTCGCCGAGCACGCCCCGCAGTGCCACCAGAACGCTGGCCGGCTTGTAATAGCTGGCCACTCCGTAGGCGCCGTACGTCGGATACCGGTCGCCATGGTGCATCAGCTCGACCTCGCCGCCGCTTTCGGCAAAGCTGAGGTAATTCCTGCGGTTGCGTTCCTCGTCGTCGAAGCCCTTGAAGAAGTCGTCCATCGCCTGGGACTGGTCGAACTGGGTGAGTCCCTCGTCCATCCAGGCGTGGCGCTTCTCGTCAGAGCCGACCAGCATGGGGAACCACATGTGGCCGATCTCGTGCGTGGTGACCTCGTAGAGTCCCAGCGTATCCCACTGGCCGCCGATGCACGTCATCATCGGATACTCCATACCACCACACGATGTGGGCCCGTCCACCGCCGTCATGTGGGGGTAGGGATACGGGAGAAGGTAGCGGGAGAAGAACTCCACCGAATGGCGGCTGTAGCGGGCGCTTTGATCCCAGTGGCTGGCCCGCAGCTCGGGACGATAAAACGCGTGAATGGCCGCGGTGTCGGCCCGTCCGTCGCCATTCGCGTCTCCCACCGCCGCGTTGGTGGCGTCCCAGAGATACTTGGCCGATGTCGCCCAGGAAACGTCCCGCACGCTGTCGGCCCGGAAGCGCCAGGTCAGCTTGCCGCTGGTCCCCTGGGCGGTGGACGTCCCTGCCTTCCGGTCCGCTTCGCCCACCACCCGGACGATTCCCGTGGCCCGGGAGGCGGAGTCCAGTCGAGCCCGGGTCTGGACCGAGAGAACCTGGGCGGCATTGGTCAGGGCTCCGGTGGACGTCACCAGCCACCCCTCCGGGAGCGTGAGGGCGACGTCATAGTTCCCGTAGCCCATGTAGAACTCGGCATTTCCCAGATATTGGTCGATCTGCCAGCCGCTGAGATCGTCGTACACCGCCATCTGCGGGTACCAGTAGTTGATGTAGTAGGTCTCACCATCCTGGCCGCCCCGGGGGGCACCGTCCGGAGGAATTCGGAGCTTCCAGCCGAGCTCCATAGTGGCGGAGCCGCCGGCGGGAATCGGACGCGGCAGCCGGATCTGCATGATGGTGCCGTCCACCTGGTAGCCGGCGCCGTCACCCTCGCCCGGCTTCAACTGCTGGCCCTGCGCGGCCACGCGCCCCAACTCGACGCCCTCTACCGACCACGGCACATCGGTGTTGTGGCGCGCTCCGGGCGCAAAAAGGTTGTGGAGCAGCTGGACATAGACCTCGGCGAGCGCGACCGGTGACCGGTTGTGATAGGTGAGCGTCCCCTGCCCCGTTAATCGCTTGGAGATGGGGTTGAGCTCCGCCTCGAGCCGGTAGTCGGTCCACTGTTGCCAGTACTTGGGCCCCGGGGCGCCGGTGGTTGTGCGGGTGCCTCGAGCCACCGCGCGGTCAAAGGCCACGTCGGCCGGAAGCACGACGGACGATCCCGCAGGATTCCCAGCTCCGGGTGAGGCGGCTGTAACCGGCGGCGCTGCCCGGCCGCCGCCGCAGGCGGATGTGGCCATGAGGAACACAAATCCGGCCAGAGGACTCCGGCGGGTAAAGGTCCTGCTGTCCATCAGCTTCTCCGACTCTCGAGGGGGGTAATTGTCCGTCCGGCGGGAGACGTTCGCACCGAAGGGGAGTGACGCATGTTATTCGTGGTCAGGGCACAATCTCAGGAATGCCCCGACTTGGGCTTTCGTTCCCACAGCACGTTCACGATGACCCATTTCCCATCTATTTTGCCCAGCTGCATATAGTCGACCCAGTCGGCCATCACCGCTTTGGCACTGGCCGCGCTGCCAAAGATGTCGAGGATGGTCACGTCCTTCTGCTGACGGTCCTTGGGGGTCTCCTTTCCATAGCCATGCCGGGTGCTGTTCACCAGGACGGATGCTCCCATTCCCTGGATCATGGTCCGTCCGGTGGCGGTGTCGCGCACCACGATCCGCTTGACCAGCTCCGGATGAAGGGCGCGCGCCATTCGCTCGCCGTTTCCCTCATACCAGCCTTCGGCATAGTCCAGCACGGAAGCCCGGATGGCGGCGGAGTCGGCCGACGATTGGGCCTCTACGCCACCGGCGGTGAGAATCGGGAGCACGAGGAACGCCGCAGGCAAGAATCTCATAAACAAGGTCCGGGAGGTCAGGGGGATGGAATCTGCACGGGACTGCCGCTGGTTGTCACCCCGTACGGCACTCAGGGGCGGCCCGTTTCAGCGGGCGAGCATCGGCCGGGGCCAAACGGGCGCGACGGAATTCCCCTCCCGGACATTCCTTAGGCCGAACCGGGGCACTTCGGCCCCGAACCACTGCATGTCCATAAGGGAACCCATTATGCAAGCAGGATGGCTGCGTCGCCTGAAATCCAGCGGTGTCGCGTTAGCGTTCGCAGTGGGCCTGCTGACCGCAGGCCTTCTCCAACTCCCCTATCAATCATCGGCCCAGCAGCAGGCCACCCCGGCCGTGCCCACCGCGGCCCGAAGCCTGCCGCTGGCCTCGAGCTCGCTGGTCGACCTGAGCGAGGCGTTCGCGTCGGTGGCCGAGCACGTGAAGCCCAGCGTGGTCTACATCAAATCCGGCCGCAAGCCGGAGACGGCGCGCCGGGATGGCCCCCAGGCCAGGCCCCGGATGCAGGTACCTCCAGGGTTCGAGGAGTTCTTCCGGAACTTCCCGCCGATGCAGCAGGAGCCGCGCTTCCAGGAGGGATCCGGATCCGGCTTCATCGTGTCGGCTGATGGCTATATCCTCACAAACAACCATGTGGTGGACGGCTCGGACCAGGTCACCGTCCGCCTGCTGGACCGTCGTGAATTCAAGGCCAAGATCGTCGGTACCGACCCGAACACCGACCTGGCGGTCCTGAAGATCGACGCCAAGAACCTGGTTCCTGCCCCGCTGGGAAAGAGCGGCACCTCCCGGGTCGGCGAATGGGTGCTGGCGGTTGGCAACCCGCTGGGAGAAAATCTGACCTTCACGGTTACCTCGGGAATCATCAGCGCCAAGGGGCGTAGCCTGGCGCTCCCCGGCCAGAGCGACCGCAGCATTCAGGACTTCATCCAGACCGACGCGGCCATCAACCCGGGCAACTCCGGTGGCCCGCTGGTGAGCGTCCGCGGCGAGGTGATCGGCGTCAACTCCGCCATCGCCAGCCAGACCGGCTACTACTCAGGCTACGGGTTTGCCATCCCCATCGATCTGGCTCGCCAGGTCATGGATCAGATCATTGCCGGCGGCCGGGTCAACCGGGTAGCGATCGGGGTGAGTGTTCAGAACGCCACCGCCAACGACGCCGAGTACGTGGGTCTGCCCGATATTCGAGGGGTGCTGGTACAGGACTTCACCGAAGACTCGCCGGCGAAGAAGGCGGGGCTGGAGGCAGGCGACATCATCGTTTCGATCGACGGCCGGCCGGTCGAGTACGTGGGCCAGCTGCAGCAGCAGATCGCTTTCCGCAAGGCGGGCGAGAAGGTGAAGGTCGAAGTGGCCCGCAAAGGTGGGGTGCACAAGAGCTACGAGGTGCGGCTCCAGGCAATCTCCCCGCCCCGGGAACTGGCCGCAGGCGGTTCAGATCGAACCGATACGACCGATGCGAGAGGCGAAAATGCCGCCGATATCGATCTACTGGGCCTGACGGTTCAGCCGGTTGACGCCGATGCAGTCCGCCAGCTCGAGCTGACCCCGGAGCAGCGTGGGCTCATCATCACCGGGGTGACACCGGGTGGGCCGGCCCAGGGTGAAGTGGTGGAACCCAACGGTGGCGGCCCCGACATCCTGCTGTCAGTGGAGGGCAAGGCAGTGAAGGCAACCGCCGACCTGCGGCAGGTGCTTAAGAGCTACAAATCGGGCGACATCGTGACGCTGAAGCTGTACAACACCCGGGCCAAGACCAATCGGATCGAGCGGATTCGACTGGGCCGGTAGTTACCTCTTCCCATGAGTTCCCCGAGCGCGCGCCGCCTGACGGTGCGCGCTCGACTCGTTTCCGGCTGGGTACGTTCAGTCGATACTGAACGGAGTTAACTTCAGGTCCGACCCTGCGTCTGATGCTGGAACGAGGTGCCGCCTATGGATAAAAAAACAGCCGACTTCATCGACCGCATGGGGTTGGCGCTGGAAGCCGACGGTCTGCCCCGCATTGCCGGCCGAATATTCGGATTGCTGCTGGTGAGCGAGGATTGCCGTTCTCTGGACGAGCTCGTGTCCCAGCTCCGGGTCAGCAAGGCGAGTGTAAGCACCAATGCCCGGCTGCTGGAGCAGCGCGGTGTGCTGGAGCGGAACAGCCGGCCCTCGGACCGGCGGGACTACTACCGGGTCCCGCCCGATCTGTTCAGTCACACCATGGCCCAGCGGCTTCAGCGTTGGGAGCGGTTTCACGAGGCGATCGGGGATGCCCGCGCCTCCCTGCCGATCCAGAGCCGGAAGGTTCGGGAGCGCCTGGAGGAATACGACTCGGCGTACACCTTCCTGACCCAGGCAATCGGAGAAGCGTTAGCCCGTTGGAGGACGTCCCGCGCGGGCCGAGCTCCCCTGGCCGGGGCGCCCCGGTGAGGAGACCCACGGGACTGCTGCTCGGTACCCTGGTCTGCTGCGCCGCCTGTGGCTCTCCCCGCGTGGGCGGGGTGGCCGGAGTGGCGCCGTCCCCAAATTCGGCGTGGACGCCGCCCACTGCCGAGCGGACTGGGAAGAAGACTCCTGAGGGTCCCGGCGTGCCACCCGACCTGGAACAGCGAATCCGCCGCCTCACGCTTGCCGAAGTAGTGGACATCGGCCTCCGCAACAACCCCGCTACCCGGCTCTCATGGGCCAACGCCCGTGCAGCCGCCGCGGCATACGGCTCCGAGCGCGGGGCGTACCTTCCAACCGTGGACGGCGAAGTGACCGCCACCCGGCTGAAGACGGTGGCGTCGCAGGGGCGCAGTGCGGTGACGCAGTCGGTGCTGAACCCCAGCCTCAATCTGTCCTACCTGCTGTTCGACTTCGGCGGCCGTTCCGGCAACGTGGGATCGGCGCGGCACGAGCTGATCGCGGCCAACTTTACCCACAACGCCACCCTTCAGAGCGTGGTTCTCGAGATCCAGTCGGCCTACTTCCAGTATGTGGCCAACCGTGCACTCCTCCAGGCGCAGCGGACCACCGAGCGGGAGGCTCGTACCAACCTCACGGCGGCCCAGGAGCGCCAGCGTGTTGGCGTGGCCACTATCGCCGACGTGCTGCAGGCCCGAACCTTTGCCTCCCAGGCGGAGCTGGCGGTGCAGTCCACCGAGGGCGATCTCCAGACCTCCCGGGGAGCGCTCGCCCTCTCGGTGGGACTGCCGGCCAATCTGCCGTACGACGTAGACTCCGCGGCCGGACAGGTGCCCGTCGCCGTACTGGCCGACAGTGTGGACACCCTGATTGCCCGGGCGGTCGAGGCCCGGCCCGACCTTGCGGCGGCGCAGGCGCAGTACGACGCGTCCCGGTCCCAGATCTCGGTGGCACGGGCCAACCGGCTCCCGTCGCTGGTTCTGAACGGAAACGGGGGGAGGACCTATACCACGTCGCTCCCCGATGGCGGGAACAACTACACCGTGTCGCTCGGCCTCAGAATACCGTTGTTCGCCGGCTTCTCGCGACTCTACGATCAGCGGCGGGCGGTGGCTCTGTCCGAGGCGGCGGCAGCCCGGGCAGACGCTCTGGGCCGGCAGGTCGTGTTCGAGGTGTTCAGCTCGTATCACGCCTTGCAGACCGCCGCCCGGCGGGTCCGAACCTCCGACGATCTCATTGCCAGCGCGCGGCAGTCGAGCGAGGTGGCGCTGGGCCGGTACCGCGCCGGCGTGGGCTCGGTGCTGGATCTTCTGGCGGCGCAGACCGCGCTGGCCGACGCCCGGGCTCAGCAGGTACTGGCCCGGCTGGAGTGGAACACATCGCTGGCCCGGCTGGCGCACGATACCGGCATTCTCGACGCCCGGGGCGGCAGCTCGTTGCGCCTCACGCCCGATTCTGTACCCAGGACGCCCGCACCATGAGAAATCCAGTGAGACCGCTGTTGACCCTGCTGCTGCTCGCCGCCTGCGCCGAGAAGGAGACACCGCCCACGCCCGCCGTGCCGGTTACGGTCGCCGTGGCCGAACGGCGGACGGTGCCATTCGAGCTTCCCGCCACCGGGACGGTGGAACCGATTCAAACGGTGGCGGTGCAGGCCCAGGTGACCGGGCCGCTCCAGCGAGTAGCGTTTCGGGAGGGCGACGAGGTGAAGCAGGGACAGATCCTGTTTCATCTCGACCCCCGGCCCTATCAGGCGGCGCTGGAGCAGGCGGCGGCCGTGCTCGAGCGCGACCGGGCCCAGTCGGCCAATGCCGCGGAGGAAGCGAAGCGATACGAGTCTCTGGTGGAAAAGGAATATGTCACCTCCCAGCAGTACGCCCAGGTCCGCACCACGGCGGCCGCAAGCAAGGCCACTCTGGCCGGCAGCCAGGCGGCGGTAGACCAGGCCCGGCTCAACCTGCAGTACGCCACCATCCGGGCTCCCATTTCGGGACGCACCGGAAGCCTGCTGGTTCGTGAGGGCAACCTGGTGCGAGCCAACTCCACCGAGCCGCTGGTCAAGATCAATCAGCTGCGTCCGATCCAGGTTCGCTTCGCAGTGCCGGCCACCAATCTGCCGCTCATACAGGAGCATTCGGGAAAGAAGCTGGTGGTTCGAGCCGAGCCGTCGGGTGGAGGGGACCCGAGCGAGGGCACGTTGAGCTTTGTGGACAACGCGGTGGACACCTCCACTGGGACCATTCTCCTGAAGGCCCGCTTTCCCAACGACGACGGTTCGCTGTGGCCCGGAGGGTTCGTCAACGTTCGGCTGGAGCTCTATGTCGAGCCCGATGCGCTGGTGATTCCCTCGGCCGCGGTGGTGGCAGGGCAGCAGGGCAGCTTCGTGTTCGTGATCCAGCCGGACAGTTCCGCATCGTCCAAGGCCGTGACCGTCAACCGGACCGCGGGAGATTTCACCATCGTCACCGGCGACGTTCAGCCGGGCGACCGGGTCGTGGTGGACGGCCAGCTGCGTCTGCGCCAGGGCTCCAAGGTTCAGATCAAGGCCGCGGCCGACACCGCGCGCCGGCTGGGGGCATTATGAACACCGGGCTCTTCATTCGACGGCCGGTCATGACCACCCTGGTCATGCTCGGCATCCTGATCTTCGGCCTGGTGGCCTACCGGCAGCTGCCGGTCAGCGACCTGCCCGCAGTGGACTACCCCTCGATCTCGGTGAACGCCAGCTTGCCCGGGGCCAGTCCCGAAACTATGGCATCTGCCGTCGCGACTCCGCTGGAAAAGCAGTTCTCTACCATTCCCGGGGTCGAGACCATGACCTCGACCAGCACTCAGGGCAGCACCTCGATCTCGCTTCAGTTTGTGCTGAGCCGGAACATCGACGCCGCCGCCCAGGACGTACAGGCTGCCATTTCCCAGGCGCAACGCCAGCTGCCGCAGGAGATGCTGCCGCCCAGCTTCCAGAAAGTGGATCCGTCGGCGCAGCCGATCCTGTATTACGCCTTATCTACCACCACCCTTCCCCTGCCCCAGCTCAACGAGTACGCCGAAGGTTTCCTGGCCCAGCGCCTTTCCACGATTGAGGGAGTGGCCCAGGTGCAGGTCTACGGGTCGATGAAGTACGCCGTCCGCATCCAGCTCGACCCGCAGCAGCTGGCATCCCGGAGCATCGGGATCGACGAAGTGAGCCGGGCGGTCGAAACCGGCAACGTGAATTTGCCGACCGGTGTCCTCTGGGGAACCGACAAGGCATACTCGGTGGAAAGCCAGGGGCAGCTCACCAATGCCGCCGGCTTTGGAGCGTTGGTCGTGGCCTACCGCGACGGCGCCCCGGTTCGCCTCCGAGATCTCGGCCGGGTGGTGGACAGCGTCCAGGACACCAAGCGGGCCAGTTGGTACAACGGCCAACGTGCGGTGGTGCTTGCCATCCAGCGTCAACCGGGCACCAACACCGTGGCGGTGGCGGAACGGGTCAAGGCGGAAGTCGAACGGCTCCGGCCTCAGATACCCGCTTCCATCGACGTCGCAACGCTCAACGACCGGTCACGTACGGTCAGGGAATCGGTCGACGACGTGAAGTTCACCCTCTTCCTGGCGCTCTGCCTGGTCGTGATGGTGATCTTTCTGTTCCTGCGGAATCTGCGGGCGACCATGATTCCGGCTCTGTCCCTTCCGCTGTCGCTGGTCGGGACCTTCGCGGTGATGCACCTGCTCGGCTACAGCCTGGACAATCTCTCCCTCATGGCGCTGACGCTGGCGGTTGGCTTCGTGGTGGACGATGCGATCGTGGTGCTGGAGAACATCGTCCGGCACATCGAGAAGGGCGAGTCGGTCATGCAGGCGGCCATCAACGGAAGCCGCGAGATCACGTTTACGGTCATCTCGATGACGCTGTCGCTGGTGGCGGTGTTCATTCCGGTCCTCTTCCTTGGCGGGCTCATCGGCCGGCTGTTTCAGACGTTCGCCGTGACCATCGGCGTGGCAATCCTGGTCTCCGGCTTCGTATCGCTGACCCTCACGCCTATGCTCTGCAGCCGCTGGCTCAAGCCACACCAGGCGAATGAGCGCCACGGCCGGTTCTATACCACGATTGAGCGGGCCTGGGACAAGTCCCTCAGCTGGTACGAGCGCAGCTTGGAATGGGTGATGGATCGGCGGGGACTGGCGATGGCTTTCAGCGCCTTGATCCTGGTGGGCACGGTGGTGCTCGCCCGAATGGTGCCCAAGGGCTTCATCCCCAGCGAGGACCAGAGCCGCCTCGTGGCCACGACGGAGACCGCCGAAGGCACCAGTTACGACGCGATGGTCAAGCACCAGCAGGCGGCTGCCGCAATTGTGCAGGAGGATCCCAACGTCGACGGCTTCATGTCGGGGGTCGGTGGTGGTGGAAGGACCAGCACGGTAAATCAGGGGCGCCTGATCATGAATCTGAAAGACCCCGATGAGCGGGACATGAGCGCCGACGAGGTCGCCCGCTCACTCACTCAAAAGCTCTCAGCCGTACCGGGGATGCGGGCGTTCATCAGCAACCCCCCGGTGATCAACATCGGGGGCCGCTCGTCCAAGAGCGAATACCAGTTCACCCTGCAGAGCTCCGACATCGAGGCCTTGTATCAGGGTTCCGCCGCTCTGGAGCAGCGGCTCCAGAATGTGCCGGGCCTGCGCGACGTGACCAGCGATCTCCAGATCAAGAACCCCCAGGTGCAGGTTGCCATCGACCGCGATCGGGCCGCTGCGTTGGGTATCGACGTGAGCCAGGTCGAGGGCGCGCTGTACAATGCCTACGGCGCCCGCCAGGTCAGCACCATCTACACCCCCAACGACCAGTACTGGGTGGTGATGGAGCTGCTGCCCCAGTACCAGCGCGACCTCTCCGCCATGAACCTGCTGCACCTCAGCGGACGGGAGGGCGTCTCGGTGCCGCTCGGCAGCCTGGCCAAGGTGACGCCGTCCACCGGCCCGCTTACCGTGAACCACTCCGGCCAGCTTCCCTCGGTGACCCTCTCGTTCAACCTGGAAGCGGAAACCTCGATCGGCACGGCGGTCGAGCGGGTAGAGGCCGCCGCGCGCGAGGTGCTGCCCTCCACCATCAGCACCAGCTTTGCCGGCACCGCGCAGGCGTTCCAGACGGCGCAGCAGGGCCTCCTGGTGCTTCTGGTGCTGGCGATCCTGGTGATCTACCTGGTGCTCGGCATTCTGTATGAGAGCTTCGTGCATCCGCTCACCATTCTCTCCGGGCTCCCATTTGCCGGATTCGGTGCGCTTGTCGCGCTGATGGTCTTTCAGTTGGACTTGAGCATCTACGCGTTCGTCGGCGTCATCATGCTGGTGGGTATCGTCAAGAAAAACGCCATCATGATGATCGACTTTGCTATCGAGGCAGAACGGCACGAGGGGACCACCGCCCGGCAGGCCATTCTCCAGGCGGCCTCGGTGCGGTTCCGTCCTATCATGATGACCACCATGGCGGCGCTGGTCGGCACGTTGCCGATTGCCCTGGGGCACGGGGCGGGCGCGGAGTCGAGGCGGCCCCTGGGTGTGGCCGTGGTCGGAGGGCTCCTCTTCTCGCAGATCATCACGCTCTATATCACACCGGTGGTCTACACCTACCTCGATGCCTGGCAGAAGCGGCTGGCCCGGCGGAAGGTGGCCGAGCCGCGCCCGCATCCGGACGCGGCCGCCGGTGAGCCGAGCGCCGCGGGAGCCACGGGATGAGCGCGCCCGATGTCAGGATGCATCACGCGCCCACACCAAACCCACGCCTGGTCGACGAGAGCCGGCTGTTCGCCGAGGTAACCCAGGAGTTAGGCAAGGTGATTGTGGGCCAGCACGCCATGCTGGAGCGGCTGCTGATCGGGCTTTTGGCAGACGGCCATGTTCTGCTGGAGGGGGTGCCGGGGCTGGCCAAGACTCTCGCCGTCCGCACCCTGGCGGCGACGATCGCGGGCGGGTTTCACCGAATCCAGTTTACCCCCGACCTGCTGCCGTCCGACCTCATCGGCACCATGATCTACAATCAGCGCAGCGGAGATTTCACGGTCCAGAAGGGACCGATCTTCACCAACATTCTCCTGGCGGACGAGATCAACCGGGCGCCGGCCAAGGTGCAGAGCGCGCTGCTGGA
>Ga0180121_10000630_pt1 | contig 14945 bp, 13 predicted proteins | sample AntDrymUQ5402106_2_FD_129676 | JGI IMG/M metagenome (GOLD analysis project Ga0180121, IMG submission 129676) | Polar desert sand microbial communities from Dry Valleys, Antarctica - metaG UQ540 (21.06) (version 2) (version 2) | ecosystem: Environmental > Terrestrial > Soil > Desert | place...
CTTCAGTAAAATTAATATCAAAAGAGCGTCAAGGTTCAAAAATAAAGAAAAAATATGATAAGGCAAAAACACCTTTTGAAAGAATTTATGAATCTAAGTATATCGATAAAGAAAAGAAGATGGTGTTACATAGGATTCTTAACACTTTAAATCCGTTTGATCTCCAACAAAAATTATGAGGCAGACGGGTGAGATAATAAAATTATCTGTATAATAATTATGGAAATTAAGATATTAACAATACTAACATTTTTAACAAAAGAAAAGAAAAAAGTAGCCTGTCTGACGCCAGGCAGGCAAAAAAGAAAAGAAAAGATTACTGCTGCTATGGTTACATTTAATTATGACGTAACTGGACCGGGCTGCCTCATAAAAAAGGTAACTATTACTAAGTAGAAAAAGGAAGGCGTTGCCTCATTAAAAATGTAACCATAATATTAGTAAAAAATGGTTACAATAATGAGCAAAAAATCCTGTCTGCGCCAGGCAGGCACGCAGAGAATATTTAATATCTATAAAAAAGAGAATGAAACTTCTAGCAAACTAGAGAAGAAAACTATTCTAAATGAATTTTGTAATAGTTGTGGTTACAATAGAAATATGCCATAAGAATTTTAAATAGTTCATTTAGTCAGAAGCCTGAGGAAAAGTTCAAAAGAAAGAAAAAGTATGATAACGAAGAGTTACTAAATTCAAGTAGGATTTTAATTATGTTTTTTAACATTACCCGTATCTGAAGATGAAACGTCCGCTTGGTCAGATGCGAAATTGAACGGGCTTTATGAGATTTCAGCCTGATGGGATCGGTTGAGAGACAATGAATATTTAATCCATTAAGAAAAGAGGAGATGTGATCTGAATATAGATAAGGAATGGAGATTGGGAAATCGTAAAGTCTTTTCGATCAGATATGTAAAATCTATTATAAGTATTTATGTATTATATGAATTAAAAATAAGCAATTTAATTTTAACCATCGCGCTCCCCTCCGCAGGCTTCAAATAAATTTCAATTCTCTGAAATCTCCCCATCTTCTTACAAACTACATTGAAAACCCTTCCCGAATCACCCCAAATAAATGTTTGACTTTTAATTTATTTTACGTATTTTTGTATAGAAGTGGGGAAAAGTGGAGAGAAGTGGTGGAAAGTCTCCGAATATCAAATCTAAAAGTTATCGATTTAACTGCATAAATTTTTGCAGCATTATACATTAAAAACTATCAAATGTTTCAGGGACATTCACTTTGTAATTTAGATGCGAAGTCAAGGTTAATTTTGCCTGCAAAATTCAGGAAATATGTAAAACCTGAAGCAGATAATAAACTGATTTTGACACGAGGCATGGACGAATGCCTTTTGGTCTATCCGCAGGATGAATGGGAAAAAGTCAAGGTAAAATTAACAAGATACAATCAGTTTAATTCAGAGCAAAGGTTTTTTATAAGAGAGTTTTTAATTTATGTGAATGAATGCGAACTTGATTCGCAGAACCGTATAGTAATACCTCCACAGCTAATGCAGTTCGCTAAGCTTAATAAGGAAGTAGTTGTAATAGGACTTTTAGATAAAATGGAAATATGGGATCCGAAGATCAAAGAAAAATATGATAAGTCTTTGTCGAAGTCGTTTGAAGAAATCGCAGAGAAAGTTTCGGAAATAGTTAGCAGTTAGCAGTTGGCAGTTAGCAAGTTTACAGTTAGCAAGTTAGCAAGTTTATAGAGTCAGGAGATTATAATTAGTTTAATGAAATGTATGAAAGTTTATAATGACTGATAATTTTCATATTCCTGTTCTTTCACACGAAGCTGTAAAATACCTGATCAATCATGAATTGCAAACACAGATTGTTGTTGACGGGACGCTCGGCGGTGGCGGATATACTAAACTGATCTGCGAAAATCTAAAGCCTAATGATAAAATTATTTCTATAGATAAAGACCTGCATGCGCTTGAGTATGCTATGAAAAACTTAGAGAGCTGTAAAGAAAAGATAATTTTCGTTAATGGTAATTTTGCTGAGGTGAAAAATATACTGGATGATAATGGAGTAAAAGAAATAACCGGCCTGGTGCTGGATCTCGGATTGTCATCATACCAGTTAGAATCAGAAGAAGGATTTAGTTTTATGAGAAATACAGAACTTGATATGAGAGCATACAAAAAAGATGATATGGCAGCGTCGGATATACTTAATGAATATAAGAAAGATGATCTCATCGAACTTTTTGAAAAATACGGTGAAATCGGTAATGCAGAAAGATTATCTAAAGCAATTATAGAGAAGAGAAAAATAACGAAAATAAAAACTACTTTTGATTTAGTGGAAATTGTAAAGAGTGAATATAATATTAATAAAAAAAATTCAATTGATTTTTTGGCAAAGATATTTCAAGCGTTAAGAATCCATGTGAATAATGAAATTGAAAATCTTGAAAGAGTCTTAAAGGATTCGTTGGAAGTACTGGTTAAAGGAGGAAGAATAGTTGTTATTTCTTATCATTCGCTTGAGGACAGGATTGTAAAGAATTTTTTTAAGGAAGAATCAAAGAAGTATAGGCCGACGGATAATCCATATTTCGATGAGGAGATTAATCCGAAATTACAAATATTGACAAAGAAGGCTTTAGTTCCCACTCGGGAAGAAATTATTAGTAACTCGAGAGCGAGGAGCGCTAAGTTGAGGTGCGCCGAAAGAATGTGAATGGTGAATAGTCAATGGTGAATAGTCAATGGTGAATCGATCTGGTTAAATAAGTATAATTTAAGATTATGAGAGAGAAAAATTCTGGAAAGAAAAAAATTTCGATATTTTATTTTTTGATATTTTTGATATTTACTTCGGTGATACTGGTGATATATATTAGTAATATAATTTATGTGAATCAGCTGGCAGTGAGTAATAATGAAATCAGAGAAAAGATAAAGCAAAATATTCAAACAAACGATCTGTTGAGGACTGAAGCGGAGCAGCTAAGCAGTTTTGAGAGGATCAAATCAATTGCAGGAGACAGGTTTAACCTGTCGTACAAAGAAAACTCAGTAGACGAGGAAAATAATATAATTCTAAAAAAATCACAGTTGAAATAAATTTACATTTTGCAGTTTAACTTATACAAGAATCCCGGTAAGCAGTTGATACAAAGAAGAAAGATAAATTTTTTTTATCTTGTTTTGTTTTCAGTTTTCATATTGATTCTATTGAAACTTGTTAACGTTCAGATAATCGAATCGGAAAAATATAAGATAGCGGCAAGAAAACAATATGAGAACAAAGTGGTTCTTTCTCCTTACCGGGGACTTATTTATGACCGTAATATGAATGTGCTTGTCTCGAACTCATTTGAATATTCATTTGCAGCAGATCCAAATATGGTTGAAAAACCTGAGCTGATAGCAGAAATATTTTCCAGGACTTTTGGAAAAAATAAAGAAGAATATTTATCAAAGCTTACAACGCAAAATACATCTTTCATTTATCTTGAAAGAAGAGTGGATATATCGAAGACGAACGGACTGGATTCGCTAAACATGAACGGTGTGATAGTTTTGAAAGAGCCGAAGAGAGTTTATAATTACGGAAGCTTAGCTTCGCAGGTACTGGGTTTCACGAATGTTGATAACAATGGCCAGTCGGGAATCGAGCTATCGATGGAAAACGGGCTTGCAGGCAAAGAGGGATTCGTCATCATGCAAAGAGATGGCAGAGGAAACAACAGGCCTTCGCTCGAGTTTCCGAGAAAAGATCCGGAGAACGGTAACAACGTAGTTTTAACAATTGACATAAATATTCAGAGGTTTGTGGAAGAAGAATTATTAAAAGGGGTTAAAGAGTTTGATGCCGATTGCGGAAAGGTAATAGTCATGTCGGTGAAGACCGGCGAAATATTAGCGATGGCATCAAACCCCACATTCGATCCGAATAATATTACGATTAAAGATACAATAGGAATGAAGAATGTCGTGATATCGGATGTTTATGAGCCGGGTTCAACATTCAAATTGATCACTGCTGCAGCAACGCTTGAAGAAAAATTGGAAGATAAAAATTCTATCATTGCGACTGAAAGCGCAAACGAGATAAAGGGCGCAAATATTACAGACGTTCATGGAGCATCAAGCATGACATTTCAACAGGTGATCGAGCAGTCGAGCAATGTGGGCTTCAGCAAGATATCATTAAAACTGGGAGCTGAAAGATTTTATAAGTATGCAAGAGATTTCGGATTTGGTATTTATAACGGGATTGAATTGCCCGGTGAGAATAAGGGTTTATTGAAAAGGCCGATTGATTTTTCTTCGATATCATTGCCTTATATGTCGATCGGTTATGAAGTGCTTGTTAACGCAATGCAGATAGCAAATGCTTATTCAGCAGTAGCGAATAACGGGATGATGATGAAATCATATATTGTGAAGAAAGAATTGGGCGCTGATAATAAAATAGTCTTTGAATCCAAGCCGACTCCGATAAGACAGATAGTTTCAGAAAATACTGCAAAGACACTGACATCGCTTCTTGTGGGAGTTGTAGAAAGAGGAACGGGACTAGATGCAAAGATAGACGGCGTGAAAATCGCCGGCAAAACCGGGACAGCACAGAGAATAATCAACGGAACATATTCCAGCAATTCCCATAATGCTTCGTTTGTAGGATATTTTCCGGCAGAGAATCCGCAGATACTGATAGCAGTGATATTAGATAACCCAAAGTCCGGACAATACTACGGAGGAAAAGTTGCAGCTCCTATATTTCAGAAAATTGCAAGCAGAATAATAAATTTTTCCGGAACAACAAACATTGCAATCAAAGAATTTGTAAATACAAATTATTCAACTGATAAAAATAACGTACAAATGTTAAGCGATTTAAGCGATCAGAGAGTTTTGATTCCCAATCTGATCAATCTTCGTCTTGAAGATGCAAAGGAAATATTAAGGGAAAACAAAATTAATTTTGAGATAGTCGATAAAACTCCTAACGAAAAAAATGAAAATGTTGCAAAGTTTGTAGAATCACAGTTACCAATGCCAAACGAAAGAGTAACTTATGATGACATTAATGTGAGACTTGTGGTGAAAAATAATATCATTCCCGATGACAGATTATTGATGGTTCCCGATGTGAAGAATTTAAGCTTAAGAAAGGCTATCAACGTACTTTTGTCGGAAGGGTTTGACATAAATATTAACGGAAGCGGAAAAATAGTAGGGCAATCACCCGAACAGGGAACGAAGCATCTTCCGGGCTCGAAGATAATTTTGTTTTGCAAAAATCAATAATGAAATTTTCAAAGATATTAGAGAGAATTAATCTGAAACATAATTTTTCTGCATTCAAAGATTTTGATGTAAAAGGACTTGCATATGATTCGAGAAAAGTAAAGCCGGGATATATTTTCTTTGCTATTAAAGGCTTAAAGGATGATGGAAACAAATATGCAGATGACGCAATAAAATATGGCGCAAAAATAATTTTCAGTGAAGAAGATGTTAAAACCGAATTTCCCATTAAGGTTTTTAAAGTTGATAGGATTAGAAAATTTATGGCGACGGTAAGCGGAGTATTTTATGAAGATCCATCGGCAAAACTGAAGTTAATTGGTGTAACAGGAACTAACGGAAAGACGACTACAACATATTTAATAAGATCTTTTTTGCAGGAAGCGGGGTATAAAGTAGGTTTGATAGGGACTATAGATTATCAGACCGGAAATATGAAAATGGATTCGACATTGACAACACCTGAATCAATTGAAATGAACATGATGCTGAGAGAAATGGTAAATTCTAAAATGGATTTTTGTGTGATGGAAGTTTCTTCTATCGCGCTTGAAATGGATAGAGTGTATGGACTAAACTTTGATTCGGCAATATTCACAAATTTAACCAGTGAACACCTTGATTTTCACAATGACATGAGTAATTATTTTGAAGCAAAAAAAATATTGTTCGACAATTTAAAGAGTACAACTCATGCAATTGCAAATAAAGACGATGAATACGGAGAGAAGATTCTGAAAGATACACTCGCAAAAAAGTTTTTTTACTCTATGAAAAATGATAGCGATCTGAAAGCATTCAATGAAAAATTAACCTTGAACGGACTGGAGTTTTATGTAAAGTATAAGGATAATAATTACAAACTAACTTCAAATCTTACGGGGAGATTCAATATATACAATATTCTGTCATCTGTATCGGCGTTATTGAATTACAATATCGATATGAATTCTATTCAAAAATCTCTTTTGAATTTTCATGAAGTTAGCGGGAGATTCAACAGGATAAAGCTTCCTAACGGTGCGATCGCAGTTATAGATTATTCGCACACCTCGGATTCTTTGAAGAATGCAGTAGAATCCGCAAGAGAGATAGTAAATGAAGAAAAAAGTAAAGGAAAAGTAATAACGATATTTGGATGCGGCGGCAACAAGGACAGAACCAAAAGACCGGTGATGGGAGATTATGCAACGAGATTATCCGATCATTCAATTATTACTTCAGACAATCCGAGATTTGAAGATCCCATGGAAATAATAACCGAGATCTTATCCGGAGTGAAGACAAAAAATAAATTTGAAGTGATCGAAAATCGTGAAGAGGCAATTAAAAAAGGCATTGAGTTATCTAAGGAAGGCGATATAGTTCTGATCTGTGGAAAAGGGCACGAAACTTATCAGGAGGTCAACGGAGTAAAAAATCATTTTAACGATAAAGAAATGGTGAATAAGTACTCATCATTAGCTAAGTAAAGAATGCTGAGAAAAGAAGATCTTTTAAAGTTAAAGCACACTGATGAAATAAATTTTGATAAGTTAAAGAAGAAAAAGTTTGAAGGTGTTTCGATAGATTCGAGAACGATAAAGAAGAATGAAATTTTTTTTGCGATAACAGGTGAGAGAACGAACGGGCACAATTATATAGAAGATGTTTTTCAAAAAGGAGTTGATGTTGCAATTGTAAATAAAGGATGGTTCAGAAAGAACAAGAAAAAATTTTCGGACAAAGCAATATTATCGGTTGATGATACGATACTCGCATTGGGAGAGTTTGCAAAGATACACAAGAGTAGTTTCGACATACCGGTCTTATGTATAGCAGGAAGCAACGGTAAAACGACGACAAAAGATTTGACGGCATCAGTTCTTTCACAAAAGTATAACGTCCTGAAGACAGCGGGAAATTTCAACAATCACATAGGATTGCCACTGACACTTCTGAGACTTAATGAAAAGCATAATTTTTGTGTGTTAGAGATTGGAAGCAATCATTACGGGGAGCTGAAGTATTTATGCCGGATTGCCGAACCGGATTTCGGATTAATAACGAATATAGGTAAAGAACATCTTGAATTTTTTAAAGATCTGAATGGAGTTGCAAAAGCAGAGTTTGAATTGTTTGATTATCTAAATTTCAAAGAGAATGCAAAATTATTTTTAAACCTAGACGATAATTTTATAAGAAATTATTCACGGAGAGTAAAGAATGAAAAAAAATTCACTTATTCTTACAAACATAATACGGATGTCAAAGGAAGATTTAGGGATTATAATAAAAATTTTGAGCCCGAAGTTGAAATTGAATATTCCGAAAAAAAAATTGAAACGAGTGTCGCGACCTTCGGCAAACACTCGATCTACAATGGTTTAGCAGCAGCAGCAGTGGGTCTGTACTTTAAGATCAGTAAAAATAAAATAAATAGTGCGTTAGAAAATTTTAGGCAATCGTCATCAAAAAGAATGGAAGTTCTGAAATTTAGAGGAATGACAATCATTAACGATACATACAACAGCAACCCCGAATCAGTGATGATGGGTATTGATACGATGATGGAGTTTAAAACCGGCGGAGAAAAGTTTGCAGTCTTGTCGGATATGCTCGAATTAGGAAAGAGCAGTAAGAGAGAGCATTCATTCATAGGAAAGTTTGCAGAAAAAAAAGGAGTGAAGAATTTATACACATACGGAGCAGAGTCATACAACACTTTTTATAATGCTAAGAAGATAAAATATAATTTTCACTTTGAAAGTAAGACTGACATGATAGAAATGTTAAGAAAAAATATTAACAAGGGAGATGTAATTTATGTGAAAGGCTCCAGAGGTATGAAGATGGAGGAAGTTGTAAACGCGCTAAGAGAATCTTAAAAACTATATGCTGTATAAATTAGCTGAGTACATTAACATGAAATTTAATCCTCCGGGATTTGATATATTTCGATTCATAACATTCAGATCGGCACTCGCAGCTATAACTGCACTCTTAATAAGTTTTATTTTAGGATCCAGGATAATAAAATTATTACAGAAGAAACAGATCGGCGAAGCAAGAAAGGAAGATGGTCCTCAGTCTCATTGGTCCAAAGCCGGAACTCCAACAATGGGAGGGCTGATAATTCTTATATCGGTACTTTTGCCGGTGTTGTTTTGGGGAGATCTCGGGAATATTTATGTATTATTAATTTTATTTGTAACCATAGCTCTGGGAATTGTAGGATTTACAGATGATTATCTTAAAGTAATAAAAAAATATAAAAAAGGCCTTGCAGAGAGATATAAATTGGTAGGACAGATCTTTACAGGCCTTACGGTAGGATGCGCAATTTATTTTTTGCCGCAGTTTGATGGAATACATTCTATAACTACAATTCCGTTTCTGAAAAGCTATGAATTTGATTTCTCATATTTTTATATACCGATAATTGTTTTTATAATAACTGCGACGTCCAACGCGGTTAATTTTACAGACGGTCTTGACGGGCTTGCAGCAGGAACTGTAGGAATCGTTGCTTTGACACTAGGAATAATTGCCTATGTCTCCGGCAATATCGAAACTGCAAAATATCTGAATATAATTTACCTGAAGGGAAATGGTGAACTTGCAATATACTGCGCGGCATTGGTGGGCGCGGCTTTAGGATTTCTCTGGTACAATTCATATCCGGCTCAGGTGTTTATGGGAGATACGGGCTCGCTGGCTCTTGGCGGGGTGGTCGGAACATTGTGTATACTTGTTAAAAAAGAATTTATGCTTCCGATACTTGGTGGAATATTTTTTGCCGAAGCATTGTCGGTTGTGATGCAAAGATATTATTTTAAATTCTCAAGAATGAGATACGGTGAAGGGCGAAGGATATTTAAAATGGCTCCTATTCATCATCATTTTGAAATGCTTGGAATTCCTGAGCCGAAGATAGTAATTAGATTTTATATAATTGCTATCATTCTCGCCATCATAACATTAGCTTCACTGAAGATCAGATGATTAAAAATGGTTGATATTAAAAAAAGTTCTTTCGTAATATTAGGGGCGGGCAAAAGCGGAATTGCAATTGCCAAACTTCTGAAAAGCAATGGAGCGAAAGTTTTTCTAAGCGATGGGAGCGACAAAACGAAGCTAAAATATTTAAACGAAGAGTTTTTAAAAAAAGTAGGAATTGATTATGAGCTTGGAATGCATTCAGACAAGGTTTTTGAAAGCGATGTAATTATAAAAAGTCCGGGAATTTATCCTGACAATGCAATAATAGTTAAAGCAAAGCAGTTAAATAAAAAGATTTATTCAGAGATCGAAGTAGCGTATTGGTTTTGCAAATCACCAGTAATCGCAATAACCGGAACGAATGGTAAGACGACAACGACTATATTAACGGGAGAAATATTTAAGAATGCCGGATTTGACACGAAGGTATGCGGAAATATCGGGTTGGCTTTCTCTGAAATAGTAAATGATCTTAAAGAAGATTCATTTGTAGTGTTGGAAGTGAGCAGTTATCAATTGAACGATATTGAAAACTTCAAGCCGGCAGTATCTGTATTGATGAATATTACACCCGATCACATTGACTGGCACGGAAGTTTTGAAAGTTATCTCAATGCAAAACTGAATATTGTAAGAAATCAAACTGAGAATGAACTAACTATCGTAAACTATGACGACAATACTTTGAGAGAAGCCGTAACAAACGCAAAGCCTAAAAAAGCATATTTCAGCATAAAAAAAAATTTAACAGACAAAGGATTAGAGGCAGGAAGTTTTGTTGAGGAAGGTAAAATAATTTATTTTGACAAGTCAAAGAATTTAGAAGAGGAAATAATGCAGACAAAAGAAATTAACATACGGGGCAATCATAATTTATATAACTCATTAGCATCGATAATTTCCGCGCGCGCATTTGATATAAAGAAAGAACTTATAAGAGATACACTAATGAGTTTTCCGGGAGTCGAACATAGGATAGAATTTGTAAGAGAGTTAGACGGGATCAGTTTTTACAACGACTCAAAAGCAACAAACATTGATTCGCTCATCGTCGGGTTAGAATCTTTTGAAGGAAATCTGATACTGATACTGGGGGGTAGGGAGACTGGTAATGATTATTCATTAATTGATAAATTAGTTGGCGAACGAGTTAAACAAATAATAGCTATCGGAGAAACAAAAGATAAAATTTTAAAACATTTTGAAAAGTTTAAAAAAGTAATTATAGCAAATTCATTGGAAGAGGCTGTTGCTAAAGCAATGGAGTCAGGCGAGAGCGGTGATATAATTCTTCTTTCACCTGCGTGTAAGAGCTTTGATATGTTTGACAGTTTCGAGCACCGTGGTGCAGAATTTAAAAAAGCCGTAAACAAACTTAACTGATTTGGCGCATAAATATAAAATAGATATTTGGATATTACTGCCGGTACTAATGCTGATGATATTCAGCATTGGAGTAGTTTACAGCGCCAGCTCTACATTTGCATTTGAAAAATACCAGGACAGCAATTATTTATTCAAACAGCACGTGATAAAAGTTTTTGTGTCTATATCAATAATTTTTATTTTTGCAAAAATTGATTACAGATATCTTGAAAGTATAGCAAAGCTTATGATATGGGCGACAATTTTATTATTGATATTTACCATTTTTGGGGGAAGCGGCCCGATAAAGGGAGCAAGCAGGTGGATAAACTTAGGTCCTTTGAGCTTTCAACCATCGGAGTTGGCCAGATACACTCTTGTGATCTATCTTTCTTTACTTTTAGCAAGAAAGAAAGATTATATAAATCTTCTGTACAGAGGATATCTTCCAGTGATTTTTTATGTGCTGCTTGTAACAGGATTGATATTGATACAGCCAAACTTTTCGATCTCGCTAATAATATTTACAACATGCGTATTGATGATCTATTTATCGGAAGCAAAAAGGAAGCATATAATATTTACTTTGTTAGCGCTGATTCCGTTTGCGATCCTGTTTGTCTTGTCGAAAGATTACATAATCGGAAGAATAACTTCTTATGCGGAGTACACTAGCAGTGGAAATTCAGGCTATCAGTTACAGCAGGCATTGATCGGCTTCGGTAACGGAGGGTTATTGGGCATAGGTCCGGGAAATTCAAATCAGCGTGATTTCTTTTTACCGGAAGCTCACGGAGATTTTATCTTTTCAATAATCGGTGAAGAATACGGATTTATTGGAACGTTCATAATACTTTCTTTATACTTTGTGATCTTAACAAGAGGATTTAAAATTGCCAAAGAAAGTAAAGATGAATTCGGAAAATATCTTGCGTTCGGAATAGTGATGCTCATAACAATGAATGCTTTGGTGAATATGTCGGTTGCAAGCGGAGTGATCCCTACGACGGGTGTGACGCTGCCATTTGTCAGTTACGGTGGAACATCTATATTATTCACTTCAATGGCGATCGGAATATTGCTCAATATTTCATCGCAGAGAGACGAGATAGACGAAGGATTAACAATTGAATAATGAGATATTTGTTTGCAGGAGGCGGGACAGGCGGTCATATATTTCCCGCTATTGCAATAGCTGATGAAGTAAAGAAAATCGATAAAGAGGCAGAAATACTTTTTATAGGCGCTAAAGACAGGATAGAAGAAAAAATCGTTCCTTCAAATAATTACCGGTTAGAAACTATTGATATCACGGGTTTTGACAGGAGTGCTATCAATAAAAATGTTTCACTCCCGTATAAATTTATTTCAGCATTGGTCAGATGCAGAAGGATTCTAAAAGATTTTAAACCAGATGTTGTGATAGGAACGGGAGGATTTGTTTGCGGTCCTGCAGTATATGTTGCAAATAGGATGGAGATACCGACATTGATTCAGGAAGGAAATTCATTTGTGGGCAGGACGATAAAGTTTTTGGCGGCAAAGTCGAACAGGGTTGTGATTAACTTTGATGAAACGAGAAATTATTTAAAAAGAAAAGATAACATTATAAAAATTTCTCACCCGATAAGAAGTTCTTTGAAAAAAACTGACAAGAAGAAAGCTCTTGAATACTTTGCACTCCCTGCAGATAAGAAAACGATCTTCATTTTCGGAGGAAGTCAGGGGGCAAGAGGAATTAACAACGGAATTGAAAAGATAATAGAAAAAATATTTGAGAATGATCTTAATGTGATCTGGCAAACTGGCAAAAGCGATCATGAAAGATTAAGCAATAGGTTTGAGTTACTTAGTAATAGAGTAAAAATTTTAGAGTTCATTGACAATATTGACCATGCTTATTCCGCAAGCGACATTGTTATCTGCAGAGCAGGTATAACAAGCATTATGGAAATCGCATACCTTGAGATGGCAGCAATATTAATACCGTTGCCGACATCGGCGGAAAATCACCAGGAGCTGAATGCAAGGAGTCTGGCAAAGAAAGAAGCAGCAATATTAGTTCTTCAAAATGAGATTGAGAAAAAACTATTTTATGAAATTATTAACTTATTGAGGGACGAGAAAAAGATTTTGAGCATGAAGTCAGAGGTGAAAAAGTTTTCCGATGCTGAAGCGGCGGCGAAGATTGCAAAAGAAGTAATAATGTTAATTAATAGTTGATGGGCGAGAGAGTCTATAAATGTAAGTTAGATTATTATTATAAGTCTCTTATAATTTACCTGATCACTCTCATTGCTTATATACTTATTAAGGGAAATTTTTCGCAGGCGACGTTTGAAGTTGTTGTAAAAGATCCGATAATTTATATAATACTAATTTTTATCGGGTTTTTTCTGATAGTTCTAGTATCAAATGCAATACGAGCGAGACAGATAATATTCAGTGACAGCAAAATAATTTTCAAGAACAGGTTCGGTCAAAGGGAAATAAGTTTTAATGAGATAGTAAACGTAAGATTTTCCAGGCCAAAGAGGCTGTCAAAAGAGGAAAGAAGTGAGGTTAGAATTGTTAAACTGAAATTATTGAACAGGAAAAGATTTTTAAGATTAAGGCTCAACGATTTCCAGAATGAGAAAGAGTTAGTAAATGAATTCAGAAACATTTCAAAAAAAATTACTGCAAAACAATAAGCGAAGTGAAAAATATTTTTGATAACGTGAAGAATATTCATTTGATAGGGATCGGTGGTATTGGGATGAGCGGTATAGCCGAGTATCTTGTAAAGAAAAAATTTATGGTCTCCGGGAGTGATATGATAAAGGGCCTGATAACGAAGAGGCTTGAAAAACTGGGAGTGAAAATATCCGAAGGGCATATTGAAAATAATTTACCTGACGATGCAGATATTGTAATCTATACCGCCGCATTGAGCGATGATAATGCGGAGCTGCTCAAAGCAAAAAGGCAGAATAAGAAATTAGTAAAAAGAGCGGAGGCGCTTGGACATATTGTAAATGATAAATTTGTGATAGCAATTAGCGGTACGCATGGAAAGACAACAACAACCTCGATGGTAGCTAAGGTATTACTAGATAATAAATTCGACCCAACAATTTTCGTAGGAGGAAATCTGGATTTTTTAGACGGAGGTTCCTCGAGAATTGGAAAGAGTGATATCGCAGTTGTTGAAGCGGATGAATATGACAGAAGCTTCCATCAATTGAAAGCAAATATTGCCGTGATAACAAACATCGAATCAGAACATTTAGACATTTATAAAGATATAGAGGATATAAAAGATAGTTTCAAAAAATTCCTGGATAACTCAAAGAAAAATGTGAAGGTGATTGTTTGCGGAGATGATATAAATGCTGTTGAAGTAGCGAAGGACATTAAAAATAAAGTTACATATGGATTCAAGAAAAAAAACGATTATGTGATTGAAGATATATCTTACGGAAAGAAGGCCGTCAGTTTTATAATAGATGATAATGAAGTAAGACTGAGGATTATGGGTAAGCATAACATCCTGAATTCCACAGCTGCTTTTTTGGTGGCCAAAGAATTAATGATTGGAGGTGACAGGTTTAATGAAAGTATAAAAACATTTTACGGAGTGAAAAGGAGACTGGAGCTGAAGTTAACAAACGATATCAAAATATATGATGATTACGCACATCATCCGACTGAAGTGGAAGTTACGCTTGATGCGATAAGAAAAAATCATAAAGGAAGAATCATAACAGTGTTTCAACCTCACTTATACAGCAGGACAAGAAATTTTTACAAAGAATTTGCAAAAGCCTTTGCAGAAACTGATCTGCTTTATTTGGCGAAGATATATCCTGCAAGAGAAAAAGAGATCGAAGGAGTTACAAGCGACCTGATTCTAACTGAGTATAATAAGACGGGTAAAGTAGGCCGTTATATTGAAGATAAAGAAATGCTACTTGAGGAACTTGACTCAATAAAGCAAACAGGAGACGTGATAATATTCCAGGGTGCAGGTGATATTACAGAGATTTGCGAAAAATTTGTAAACAGAATAAAATCAAAAACAAACGGCAAGGTTCCGTTATGAGTACAAAAAAAATAATTTTAATACTGATTGTTTTATTTATTGCAGCAGCAGCTTTACTTTCATTAAAATGGAGGAGCGGCAATTTTTTTGAGAAGATCACGGTGACCGGAAATTACACAATTACGAGGGAAGATATACTTAATGTATCGAGACTGAAAGATACTTTGATAAATGCGGATGAAATAAACATTGATATAATACAGAACAGAATATTTAAACATCCCGAAGTAAAA
>Ga0180121_10000631_pt1 | contig 14922 bp, 10 predicted proteins | sample AntDrymUQ5402106_2_FD_129676 | JGI IMG/M metagenome (GOLD analysis project Ga0180121, IMG submission 129676) | Polar desert sand microbial communities from Dry Valleys, Antarctica - metaG UQ540 (21.06) (version 2) (version 2) | ecosystem: Environmental > Terrestrial > Soil > Desert | place...
CACCGCCGAGGCCAACGGTCCCCGAGGGCTTCACGGCGCTCTTCAACGGCGAGAATCTCTCCGGGTGGCACGTCAGCCGCACGAATCACCATGGAACCACCCCCGAATACCGCGTCGTACACGGCATGATCGTGGCGACACAGAGCCCCTTCGGACAGGGGGGAATTCTGCTGACGGACAGGAAGTACAAGAACGTCGAGTTGTACATGGAAGTGAAGCCGGATTATGGCTGTGACAGCGGCCTGTTCTTCCGCTCCAACGAAGCCGGGAACGCATACCAGGTCACGATGGACTACCTGCCCGGAGGCTCAATCGGAGGGATCTATGGCGAAGGCCTCGAGGGAGTGAACGGGCGAAGCTCCGCACCCGCGGCGGCGGCGAATCCGGCGCGCCGCGGAGCCGCGGTCGGCGCCACCGGTGGGGCCGTGCCTGCACCCGCCGGCGCTCCTGGAGGTACGCGCGACGGTGGCGCGGCGGAAGGGAGTGGCGGGGCCCCGCGGCCGCCACAGGTGGCCGGCGGCATCCCGCTCGGGAGCACGACTCCCCAGGGTGACTCGCCATGGATGAAGGCATGGAAGCGGGAAGACTGGAACAAGGTGCGCGTTCGGATCGCGGGCGACGTGCCGCATATCACTGTCTGGATCAACGATCAGCAGGTCACGGACTTCACCGATACGGCGAACCACGCGAAGGACGGCATCACCGAAGGGTCGATCGCCATCCAGGTGCACGGCGGCGACCGATGGGTTCCGGGCGGGTTCTGGCGCTGGCGGACGATCGCCGTGAAAGAGCTGCCCGCCGACGCCCGGTAGCGTACGGCCATGTCCGGCGCTTATGTATCGTGTCTGACAGCTGATAGCTGACAGCTGATAGCTTTTCAAGAGGTCCTACGACGATGAGCTCTTCCTCCACTCCCTACGCCGCCAGCGGCACGGCGCCTGCGACCGGACTCCGGCCGAGCCGTGCGCGCGACATCGCGGTGATGTACACCATCGTGCTCGCGATCATCACGTACATCGACCGCGTGGCCATTTCGATGGCCGCACCGGCGATGCAGAAGGATCTGGGGCTGACAGCAATCCAGATGGGATGGGCGTTCTCGGTCTTCGGCTGGTCCTACGCGCTCTTCGAGGTTCCCGGGGGGTGGCTCGCCGACCGCCTGGGTCCGCGCAGGGTCCTCATGCGGATCGTGATCTGGTGGTCGTTCTTCACCGCCGCGACGGGGTGGGCCTGGAACTTCTGGTCGCTCATCGTCACGCGAACGCTGTTCGGAGCAGGGGAGGCCGGCGCGTTTCCGAACATGACGCGCGTCTTCACGACCTGGCTCCCGGCGAAGGAGCGTGAGCGTGCGCAGGCAACCCTCTGGCTCGCCTCCCGCTGGGGGGGGGCACTCACGCCTCTCCTCGTCGCCTACATCCTGCAGTTTGTCTCCTGGCGGCGCGCCTTCGAACTCTTCGGCGTTCTGGGCGTGATCTGGGCCATCGCGTTCTATCGCTGGTTTCGCGACGATCCCGCGACCCACCCGGCGGTCAACAGTGCGGAGCTCGCGCTGATGCCGCCTTCCCGGGAGACCGCGCCGGTGACGGGCCCGTTGCCCTGGCGGCTCCTTCTTTCGAAGCCCGCCATCCTGTTGCTCTGCGCCCAGTACGCCTGTCTCGCATACGGCTGGTGGTTCTACGTGACGTGGTTGCCCACGTACCTGCGCAACGCGCGGGGCACCAGCATCAAGATGAGCGCACTGCTTTCCGGGCTCCCGCTGCTTCTGGGCGGCGTCGGATGCCTCATATCCGCGGCCCTCATCCCGCGCATCGCCAGGCGCCTCAACAGTGTCGCCCGCGCGCGCCGCATCGTCGCCATCACCGGCTTTCTCGGAGCGTCCGCCTCGATCCTCGTGTTCACGCGGATTCAGGACCCGATGCTCGCCATGGTCGTCCTCGGATTCGCGGGGCTGTTCAACGACTTCGTGATGCCGGCCGCGTGGGCGGGCTGCATGGATGTCGGGGGCCGGTATGCGGGCACGGTGGCCGGCACGATGAACATGATGGGCGCTGTCGCGGGGGCACTGTCGCCGCTGGTGGTCGGCTACCTTCTCGCGTGGACGAACCAGAACTGGACGATCACCTTCTACGTCTCGGCCGCGATCTACAGCCTCGGCGCGGTGTGCTGGATCTTCCTCGACGCGCATACGCCCATGGAGCGCGTGGTCGTGGCAGAGGGGATTGCGGGAGCGCTCTAGACAGCGATCAGCTATCAGGTGTCAGCTGTTCAGCCACGTCGCGTCAGAACCTCCGGGTTGAGCAGGTCCATCTGCGCGAACTCGCCACGTTCCGCCAGCACCACGTTGCGAAGCGCGCGCTCGGCCATGCGCGCGTTCGCTTCCGCCGTGTTGCTGCCGATGTGCGGCGCCAGGACGACGCGGGGGAGCGTCCGCAGGTCCTTGCCTGGAGCGGCCGGCTCGTAGGGCTCGCGCACGTAGACGTCGAGCGCAGCGCCGCCGAGCCGCTCCCCGGCCAGTGCGTCGTACAGCGCCGATTCGTCGACCACCGCGCCGCGCGCTGTGTTGACGAGCCACGCGTGTTTCTGGAACCGGGACAGGCGCTCTGCGTTGATGAACGCCGCGTTTTCAGGAGATGCGGGGATGTGCAGGCTGACGTAATCCGAGGATTCGAGGACGGCGTTCAGCTCGGTCGTGATCGCATCGAAGTCGTCGTCGCCTGTTGATTCGGGTTTCGACCGCCGGTACCCGACCACGCGCATGCCGAACCCGGCCCTGGCCATGCGCGCTGTCGCGCGGCCGATCGTTCCGCAGCCGATGATCCCCAGTGTCTTCCCGTGCAGCTCGAGGCCAGCGCGCGGGGACCACCGCGCGCCGCGCATGTCGCCGGCAACCTGCTCGAAGTGCCGGGCCGCCGCCAGAATCAGGAGCATCGTGAGCTCCGCGACGGACTGGTGAAGGACCCCTGGCGTGTTCGTGCACAGGATCCCCGCCTCGGTCGCCCTGGCCTTGTCGATGCCGTCGTAACCGACGCCGTAGCGTGCGAGCACCCCGCCGGCCGGCAGTGCCGAATAGAGCTGCTGCTCGTAGACGACTGGCCCCACCACGGCGTGCCGCGCTTTGGCTGCGCGGATCGCCTGCGCCAGCTCCGATTCCGACGGCGGACCGACGACGCACTCCAGGGCACTCGACGTGAACACTGCTTCTGCCCGGCGGAACTCGGGTTCGGTGACGACGACGACGGGGGGAGTGGACATGGAGGGGGACTATAGCAAAGTGCCAACGGGTGACAAGGTGCGACCGGACGTAAAACGTGAAAACGGAAATACCTAAGAACTTGTAAACCGTAATAATGTCCCTGTAGACGGAGGACTCACGTGCGAACAAGCCTCGGTATTCTCGCGCTATCGTCAGTGTTGACCGGCCTCCCCGTTCACGGACAGCAGCCCGGCGCCCCCTCGGCTGCGCAGCCCGCCCCCGCGCCTCCGCAGGCGGCACCGGCGCAGCAGTCGCCGACGAACCTCGGGTCAGATGCGAATGGCAATCCGCTGCGCCGCGCGATGAAGACCGGCCACGTCTCGAATTACGACGAGGCGAAGGTTGCGCCCTATAAGCTCCCCGATCCGCTCGTGCTCGCGAATGGCCGCCGGGTGATGGACGCGACAACCTGGCAGAGCCAGCGGCGCCCCGAGATCGTGCGGCTGTACGAAACCGAGATCTTCGGGCGTATCCCGTCGAATGCACCGAAGGTTGCGTGGGCGGTCAGCGAGACGGATCCGGCGGCGCGTGGCGGAACGGCGTTGATGAAGCAGGTCGTGGGAACGGTCGGCTCCGGCGCAGACGCACCGCGCATCCGGGTTACCGTGTACATCCCCGCAAAGGCGTCTGGCCCGGTGCCGCTGATCTTGCTCGCCAACTTCGGCGGCGGTCCCGCGGCCACGCAGCCCGGCGGCGGCGTGCAGCTCGGCGACCCGCCGGTGGCTGCGGACATTCTGGCTCGCGGCTGGGGATACGCGATGTTCGGCTACCAGGACGTTCAGCCGGATCGCGCGAACACCCTCAACCAGGGGGTGATTGGCCTGACCATCCCGCCGGGTGAGTCGGAGCGCGCGCCGGACGCGTGGGGCAGCATCAGCGCATGGGCGTGGGGCGTCAGCCGCGTCATCGACTACCTCGAAACGGACACGTCCGTGAATGCTCGGAACATCGCGCTGCAAGGACACTCGCGGCTCGGCAAGACGGCGCTCTGGGCATCCGCGCTCGACGAGCGGATCAAGGTGGTGTTCGCGAGCTGCTCGGGAGAGATGGGCGCCGCTCTTTCGAAACGCGACTGGGGTGAAAGCGTCGACGACATGACCCAGAACTTTCCGTGGTGGTTCGCCGGCAATTTTCAGAAATGGGCGGGGCGCTGGAACGACATGCCGGTGGACGCCCACATGCTGATCGCGCTCAGCGCGCCCCGGCCTGTGTTCATCACGGGCGGAACCGGCGATCAGTGGGCGGATCCGGTCGGGATGTTCCTGGCCGAGGTGCATGCCGGGCCGGTGTATCGGCTGCTCGGCAAGGCGGACCTTGGCGCCAGTCAGGGACCGGCGCCGCTGGACTCTCCGCTCGTCAAGGGGGACCTGGGGTGGCATTACCATACAGGCGGTCACAGCGCCACCCCTGCGGACTGGAACGCGTTTCTCGAGTTTGCCGGGAAGTACCTCAAATGATGGGGACTGGGGCTCCAGGCACATGAGCAACGTGACGCGTGTCGAGGCGGCACCTCTCAATCCCTACGCACTCAGTCCTGGAGCCGTCGAGGAGCCGCCGGTGCGGTTTTTCGCCTCGCTGCGCCGCATTGGTCCGGGGATGGTTCTTGCCGCCTCGATCGTCGGTTCCGGCGAGTTGATCGCGACCACTACTCTGGGCGCGCAGGCGGGCTACACCGCCTTGTGGGTCGTTCTTCTCAGCTGCCTGGTCAAACCGGTCATCCAGGCGGAGCTCGGGCGCTACACGATCGCCACCGGCGAGACCGGACTGGAGGCGCTCAATCAGGTCCCCGGGCCCCGCGCGGCGCGGATTAACTGGCTCGTGTGGGCGTGGGCGGCCATGGTGGCCGGCACGCAGCTGCAGGTGGGCGCCATGTACGGCGGGGTGTCCCAGGTGATGCACATCATTATTCCCTCCGTGCCCGTCACGGCGTGGGTGTTCATCTTTCTGGCGCTCACACTCGCGCTCCTGCTCGGCGGAGGGTACGCACGGGTCGAGCGGATCGCCATGGTGAAGGTGGCGCTCTTCACCGTCATCACGGCGCTGGCGGCGATGATCCTGATGCGCATGCCGCGGTTCTTTTCCTGGGCGGCGGTAGCGGAAGGGCTGCAGTTCGATCTCCCGCCGGCCGGGATCGGTATGGCGGTCGCCGTGTTCGGGATCACCGGTGTGGGCGCCGCGGAGCTGTTCATGTATCCCTACTGGTGCGTCGAGAAGGGCTACGCACAGTTCACCGGGCCGCGGGAGCTCAGTGGGGGCTGGGAGCGGAGGGCGCGCGGCTGGATCAGGGTCATGCACTTCGACATCGCGGTGTCGATGATCATCTACACCGCGGCGACGGTGGCGTTCTACCTGCTGGGGGCCGGCGTGCTGCACGGCATGCAGCTGGTGCCGGCGAGCGCCGACATGATTCCGGTGCTCTCGAACCTCTACACGCAGACCCTCGGCACCTGGGCCCTCGGCATTTTCTATGTCGGCGCGATCGCCACGCTGTACGGGACCGTCTTTGCCGCCACCGCCGCGCACTCGCGTCTCTTTGCCGACATGTGCCGCCTGGCCGGCCGCTTCGACGCGGACGACCTGCCGCGTCGGCTTGCCATGCGCAACCGCTTCGTCGTGCTGCTGGGGCTCGTCCCCGTCGCGCTCCTCCTGACCGTGCAGGCTCCGGTCACGATGGTGATGATTGGCGGAATCGTGCAGGCGGTGATGCTGCCGGTCATCGGGATCGGGGCCATCTTCCTGCGCCACCGGAAGCTGCCCAGGGAAGTCGCCCCCTCGACGCTGACGACCGTGGCGCTGTGGGTCACGACAGCCGCGATGATTGTGATGATGGGGTATTACGCGGTCTTCATCGTGAGGGGATAAACTCTCGATCGGGATCGCCCGCCACCGCTCGCTGGGAATCCGTGCGAGCCACGGCGAGGCCGCGCCGTAGCCGCGTTGCGGCGTAGGCGGGGGGATTGGGGATCGGGGATCGAGGCTCCCGAGCCTGCGCGGATGGGAGTGCGTTCATGGTCCGGCACCGTTATCGGGTAGTCGCAGGCGCGGCGATCGTCGCCGCGTCGTTCGCTCTGGGGGCTCAAGCTCCGGGAGGAGGGCAGCCGGCGTCGCAGGCTCCTGCCACCGGCGTCGCGGCCCCCCAGCCGCAGCGCTCCGGCATCCTCGTGGCGCCTGGCGGGCCGGGCGGACGCGGCATCTACGAAGCGCCGGCAGCCGACGATCCCGCCAACGCCGACGCCGATCTATCCCCAAAGCCGCCGGTTCTTCCCCTTTCGCCTGCCGAGCAAGCCAGGCAATTCTGGCTGCCCCCCGGCTACCGCATGGAGCCGATCCTGTCCGATCCGGTCATCCAGGAACCGGCGCAGATTGCGTTCGACGGGAACGGACGCATGTTCGTGCTCGAACTGCGGGGCTACGTCCAGACGCCCGACGGCATCGACCTGATGCCGCCAGAAGGCCGCGTGTCCGTCCATGAGGATCGCGACAACGACGGGGTGTTCGAACACCACGGTGTCTTCGTGGACGGACTGGTCTTTCCCAGGTTCGTCGTTCCTTTCGGCGCGAACAGCATCCTCACGATGGAGACCAACGCGGACGAGGTCTGGCAGCATACCGACACGAACGGCGACGGCGCCGCGGACAGGAAGGAACTGTTCGTGGCCGGCTTCGGGAGAGCCGGCAACCTCGAACACCAGCCTTCGAGCCTGCTGTGGGGCATGGACAACTGGCTGTACAGCACGGTGAACGCCTTCCGCATGCGATCGACTTCAAAGGGAATCGTGAGGGAGCCAACAGGGCCCAACGGCGCCCAGTGGGGTGTCACCCAGGACAACGAGGGGAAAATCTGGTTTCAGGGAGGAGCCAGCGGGCTCCCTGGCTACTTCCAGTTTCCAATCCATTACGGCAACTTCTCAGTCGGCGATCAGCTCGAGCCGAACCTCAACATCACGTGGGGCGCTCCCATTCTGATTGGTGACATGCAGGCCGGTCTCCCCGGGACTCGCCTGCCCGATGGCTCCCTCATCCTGTCCACGGCGGGCGCCGGCAACGACGTCTATCGCGGCGATCGGCTGCCGGCCGATCTCGTGGGCGACTACCTTTATGGAGAAGGGGTCGCGCGCAGCGTCCGACGTCTGAAGCCCGTGAAGACCGAGGGCGTCACCCAGCTTCGCAACGCGCATCCCCGCTCCGAGTTCATCCGCTCCCTCGACCCGCTGTTTCGCCCTCTCGAGATGGCCACTGCACCCGATGGCACCCTCTACATCGTCGATATGTATCGAGGCGTGCTGGAAGGCGCGCCCTGGGCGAAGCACGGAACGTATCTGCGGAAGAAGATCGACCAGTATCAGCTGGACAAGATCGTGGGGCGCGGCCGGATCTGGCGGCTCACGTATGACGGCATCGAGCGCGATCGCACGCAGCCGCGCATGCTGAACGAAACGCCGGCGCAGCTGCTCGCGCATCTCACTCACCCGAACGGGTGGTGGCGGGACATGGCGCAGCAGCTCCTGGTCCTCCGGCAGGACGCGTCCGTCGTCCCTGCGCTGCAGAAGATGGTGCAGACATCCGGCAATCTCTTCGCCCGCTTTCACGCGCTGTGGACGCTGGAAGGGCTGGGGGCACTCGACCCCGCGCTCGTCCGGGGGCAGATGGCCGACCCGAATCCCGCGATGCGCGTCCAGGCGGTTCGTGCCAGCGAGACGCTGTACAAAGCTGGTGATACGTCGTTCGGCAAGGACTATCGCGCGCTGACGAAGGATCCCGACACCAACGTCGTGATCCAGGCGATGCTGACGCTGGGCCTGTTCAAAACCGGCGATCTGGCCTCCGTCATTCAGGGGGCGCAGTCCGTGAATCCCGCGCGCGGCGTGCAGGAGGTCGGGCGCCGGCTCCTGCAGCCCGCCCCTTCAGTTACATTCGGAGGGCGGGACGCCCGGGGCCTGACTCTCGATCAGCGAAGCACTCTCGAGCGTGGTGCGACCATTTACACCGAGCTCTGTGCCACGTGTCATGGTCCGGACGGGCGCGGCACGGCTGTCGAAGGCACAGGCGCGACGATGGCGCCGCCGCTGCTGACCTCGTCCCGAGTGCAAGGCCATCGTGATTACGCGATCAGCACGATCCTGCATGGCCTCACCGGGCCTGTTGACGGCCGGACGTACTCCGAGATGGCGGCGATGGGCACCAACACGGACGCGTGGGTGGCCGCCGTTGCCTCGTACGTCCGCAGCGGATTCGGGGGGACATGGACGGTCACGCCGGCAGACGTCGCCAGGGTGCGTGCCGCGACCGCCGCCCGCAAGACTCCGTGGACAGTCCGTGAACTCGAAGCCTCTCTCCCGCGCCCGCTCATTCCGGAGCCGACATGGAAGGCGACAGCCAGTCATCGATCGTCGGAGGCGCCGCAGGGTCTCACGTTTGCGGGATGGACCACGGGCTCGCCGCAGGAGCCGGGCGCCTGGTTCCAGGTCGAGTTGCCCGCGCCGCTCATCCTGGCGGAGATCCAGTTCGAATCTCCGCCGGCGGCAGGTGCGTCCGGCACATATCCACGAGGGTTCAGGGTGCAGGTGTCGATGGACGGGCGTGTGTGGAGCGCACCCGTTGCAGAGGGAGCGGGGAGCGGCGTCAGCACGGTGATTGCGTTCCCTGCCACCCGCGCCCGGTTCGTGCGGATCACGCAGACCGCGAGTCCGGAGAGCCCTGCGGAGTGGGCCGTTCGGGGGTTGCGGCTGTTCGAGGCGCCATCCGCGCTGAGAGGAGGCGGCTAAGCCTTGCGTCCCTGGTATTCCGGCCTGTGCCGTTCCTTCGCGATCATCGGCGCCTTCGTCATCGCCATGGCCGGTCTTTCGGTGGGCGCGCAGACGGGGGGCGAGCGCGCACGGAGCGGTGCGGCGCCGCAAGCGGCCGGCAAGCCAGCCGGTCTACGCGCCGCGGCCGTCAAGGTCGACATCACGCCGCAGACATCCCAATGGCTGATGGGGTACCAGGCACGTCGGTCGACGGGTGTGCACGACAACATCTATCACCGTGTGGTCGCGCTGGACACCGGCGATACGCAGTTCTACCTGATCTCCAGCGACCTCTGCCTCTTCTCTCCCACTCTGTACGACACGGTCACCGCAGAACTGCAGGCGGTGCTGGGAATCGATCCCAGGCAGGTCATGTGGAGCGTGACGCACACGCACGCGGCCCCGGAAATCGGCCCCCCGGACATGTACAAGGCGCTCCTGGGGCGTTCCGACCACGACTGGGATCGCGACTATACCGGCCGCACCACGACGGCGCTCCTCGAGGCCGTGCGAACCGCGCGGGGGCGGCTCGAGCCGGCGCGCATCGCGTTCGGCACGGGCGCCGCGATGGCGAATATGAACCGCCGGGCGCGGGACGTCGACGGGCGCGTATCGATCGGGCTGAATCCGGATGGTCCTGTGGATCGGCAGATAGGCCTGATACGGCTCAGCCGCCAGGACGGCAGCCTCATCGCGCTGGTCGCGAACTACGCGATGCACGGCACGGTGATGAACGGCGAGAATCTGAACATCAGCGGCGATGGCCCTGGAACGGTCACGGCTTACCTCGAAGAGCAGCTCGGGGGAACGGTGCTGTACATCAATGGCGCCGCCGGGAACATCGCACCGATCTACTCGGTGTACCCGAATCCAACGAGCGGCCATCTTTCCCAGTTCCGGGTGCTGCTCGGGGATCGCATCCTGAGCGCCGTAGCGGCGATGGGTCCCGGGACGAGCGATGTGATGATGCGTCATGCCGAGAAAATCATCGAGACGCCACGCAAGCCCGGGCTCGTGTGGCCCGACGAGCTCTCCGCGTACGCGGGTTCGGACGGCCGGGCGCTGGTCCGGCTGCCCGTCCGGTTCCTGCGAATCAACGACACCGTGATCTGGTCGGCGCCCGTGGAGATGTTCTGCGAAATCGCGCTCGACGTACGAAGCCGCTCGCCCTTCGCGCACACGTTCTACTTCGGGTACACGAACGGCTGGTTTGGATACCTGCCGACTGCCAGGGCGTTCGAGGAGGGGGGCTACGAGCCGCGGACGTCGCCGTTCACGCCGCAGGTGGAGGCGGATGTCAGCCAGGCCGTCACGGCATTCATCCATGGATTCCGGCGCTGAGAAGTAGCGCGGGGCGAGATGGCCCGCTCTGTCGACGCGCAGCTGGAAGCTGCGCGCTACGTACGTCGCGCGGGGCTTTAGCCCAGCGGGCGTTGTATCATTCGTGGCTTCCGCGTTCCGCCTTCCGCCTTCGCGCGAAGCGCCTCGGCGGACCGCCATAGCCTTGGCGGAGGCTGGTCGCGCGAAGCGCTTCGGCGGACCGCCATGGCCTGGGCGGACTGGTCAGGCGGAACAGTCGTACCTCCCGCCTCGGCGGCGGACGAACAGGAGAGATCACACATGTCAGAACTCACTCGCCGTGAGGCGCTCGCAGCCGGCGCTGCGACGATTGCTGCAGGGCTGGGGCCGGGATCGACAGCGTTGGACGGGCAAACCGTGCCCGGAGAGAAGGCGGTGATGAAGGGGCGGCTGAAGCAATCGGTATCGCGGTGGTGTTACCAGAAAATTCCGATGCCTGAGTTCTGCAAGGCGGTCGCCGGGATGGGAGTCCCGGCCGTCGATCTGCTCCCCGAAGCGGACTGGGCAGTCGTGCGGGACTTCGGCCTCATCTGCTCCATGGGGAACGCGGGCGGGGGGTCGATTGCCGACGGACTGAACGTCAGAGCCAATCACGACCGGATCGTGAAGAATTTCGAGCAGAACATTCCGAAAGCCGCCGCGCAAAAAGTCCCGAACGTCATCACCTTCTTCGGCAACCGGCGGGGGATGAGCGACAGCGAGGCTATCGCGAACTGCATCGAGGGGTTGAACCGCGTGAAGAAGGTCGCGGAAGAATCGGGCGTCACGATCTGTGTCGAGCTCCTGAACAGCAAGGTGGATCACAAGGACTACCACGGAGATCACACCGCATTCGGCGTGGAGATCGTCAAGGCGGTGGCCTCCCCGCGCGTGAAGCTGCTGTACGACATCTACCACATGCAAATCATGGAGGGAGACATCATCCGCACCATCCGCGACAACAAGGAATACCTCGCGCATTTCCACACGGGCGGCGTGCCCGGCCGCCACGAGCTGGACGACACGCAGGAGCTGAACTGGCGGACGGTGTGCGCCGCGATTGCCGACATGGGGTTCCAGGGGTACCTCGCGCACGAGTTCGTCCCCACCCGCGATCCGCTCACGTCGCTTCGCGAAGCCGTGGTGCTCTGTGACGTTTAAGTGCCGCACTCCCCGTGCGCCAGTGGCGATGCTGTCGGTCGTGGCGGGCATGCTCCTGCTCGCTCAGGTCGAGGGTCAGCAGCCCGTTCGCCCCGGCGGTGGGTCAGCCGAACAACGGGAGTGGATTCAGCTGTTCAACGGCAAGGACATGGACGGGTGGGTCCCGAAGATAAAGGGATACGCGCTGGGGGAGAACTACGCGGAGACTTTTCGGGTCGAGAACGGCCACCTCAAAGCTGCCTACGACAAGTACTCGGCGTTCGACGAGCGCTACGGACACCTCTTCCATCGCCAGAAGTTCTCCCACTACATTGTCGCCGCCGAATATCGGTTCGTCGGGGAACAGGTGGCCGGCGGGCCGGGCTGGGCCCTTCGGAACAACGGCCTGATGCTTCACAGCCAGGCTCCCGAGACGATGGGCAAGGATCAGGATTTTCCGATATCAATCGAAGCCCAGCTCCTGGGCGGTGGCCCCTCCGGGGAACGAACCACCGCCAATGTCTGCACGCCCGGCACCGAAATTTTCCAGAAGGGCGTGATGGTCAAGGGGCACTGCAGGAACTCCTCGTCAGACACGTATCGTGGAGACGGGTGGGTCCGCGTCGAGGTGGAGGTCCTCGGTCCCGATCGTGTCAGGCACCTGGTCGGCGGGCGCACGGTCCTGGAGTACGAGTCGCCGCAAATCGGCGGCGGCAATGTCATCAACTTCAATCCTGCGGTGAAGATCGACGGGAAGCCGCTCTCGGAGGGCTATATCGCCATCCAGGGGGAGAGCCACCCGACCGAGTTCCGCAAGATTGAGCTGCTCAACCTGTCCGGCTGCATGAAGCCGGCCGCCGCGAACTTCAAGTCGTACTACGTGCACCGCGACGACACAAAATGCAAGTAGGAAGGCTGAAGTTCGAAATCTGAAGTTCGAACGCCGAAGTTCGACGTGCGAAGTTCGAATGTTTCCAGTTGGGAGTCTGGTGATGAAGTGTTTTCGGCTCGGGGCCCCGATCAGTATCGCGGCGCTTCTCGTCGCGCTGGTCGCGGTGAATGCCGCGGCGCAACAGGATGGCAGGCAAGGAAGCGGCCGTGGCGCCGAGGGGCGGCAGGGAGGGAGAGGCCGCGGCGGCGGCGATCCGTTCGCCGGCCAACCCAGGATCAACGCGCTGATCATCAGCGGCGGCTGCTGCCACGACTACAGCGGCGAAGCCAAAATCCTGATGGACACCATCTCGAAGGTCCTTCCGGTCGACTGGACGCTTGCGCTCCAGGGCGGCCGGGGAACGGTGGGGAAGATCCTGCTCTACGACAATCAGAACTGGAGCGCGGGCTTCGACATCGTCATTCACAACGAATGCTTTGCGAATGTGACGGATCCGGCCTACCTGCGGAGGATCACGGCGGGGCACCGGGGGGGAGTGCCCGCGATGGTCATCCACTGCTCCATGCACTCATATCGCGCCGCCGAAGTGGACGACTGGCGTGAGTTCCTGGGCGTCACGAGCCGGAGCCACACGAAGCTGCACAACATTGCCGTCAAGATCGTCGCGCCGGGCGAGGGTGCGCTGGCGGGGATGAAGAAGGGCTGGACCACGCCCGCCGACGAGCTCTACGTGATCGACAGGATCTGGCCGAATGCGAAGCCGCTCGCGAGTGCCGTCAGCCCCGAGGACGGGAAGGAATACCCGCTCGTCTGGACCAACCAGTACAACGGCACGACGCGCGTCTTCGGCACGACAATCGGGCACAGCGAAGCAACGTGGAACGATCCCGTGTTCCAGGATCTCCTCACGCGCGGCTTCAAGTGGGCGCTCAAGCGGGAGTGAACGCGCGGGTCCGCCGGGGCTGGAGCCCGGGCCTTCTGTAGAACACGAGACAGCGGTTCACGCGTGGCACGCTGCACGTTGTGCGTGATCAGACCGTCTTCGGATGCGGGTGTACCCACGGCCCGCGATACGGCCGCTGCAGCAGCTTGTTCGCCTCAGGATCCCGCACCACGACGCCGTTCGCGTGATCCCACTGGAGCGATCGGCCGAGCTGCATGGACAGGTTCGCGAGGATGCACGACGTCGCCGAGATGTAGCCCTGCTCGATGTCGGCGACAGGAGTACGCCGCGACTCGATCGCCTGGAGGAAATCCTTCATGTGGGCGCGGATGGCCGGCGCGACGTGCCGCTCGAGGTCCTTCTCGGTCCGGTCCTCGGGGAACTGATCCAGCTCCATCGTCACTTCCTCCTGCACCGGCGCCTGGCCCTTCGCCGTCGGGATGAAGTCGTAACCATTGACGCTGGCCTTGAGCGTCCCCTTGTCCCCGTAGAACGTCGCGCCCCACGGATACTTCGGATCGGGCGCCGCGCCGTAGGTGCGGTGCGTCCAGACGACCTGCAGATTGGGAAAGTCGAACGTCGCGGTCTGTGAGTCGCTGATGTTCGCCTTGCTCGCCTTGTCGACCAGGATGCCTCCAGACGAGCTGATGCGTGTCGGCATCCCGAGATCCATCATCCAGCGCACCATGTCGAGCATGTGCACGCACATGTCGCCGACGATGCCGTTGCTGTATTCCATGAAGGCGCGCCACCGGCGCGGGTGGACCAGATTGTTGTAGGGGCGCATCGGCGCCGGCCCCGTCCACATCTCGTAGTCGAGCGACTCGGGTGGTGCGATGTCGGGCGGATTCTCTTTCGCCCGCATGTGGTAGTAGCAGTAGATCTCCACGAGGCCGATTGTACCGAGGCGGCCTTCCCGCACGATCTGATCCCGGGCGCGGACCAGATGCGGCGTGCTGCGGCGCTGCATGCCGACCTGCACGACCCGCTTGTACTTGCGCGCCGCCGCCAGCATCGCCTGCCCTTCGACGACATCGACGCTGATTGGCTTCTGGACCCAGACGTCGACGCCGGACTTGACGGCCTCGATCATCGGCAGCGCGTGCCAGTGATCCGGGGTGCCGATGAGCACGATGTCGAGGTCGCGCTCCCGCAGCATCGCCCGGTAGTCGCTGTACGTGCGCGGCTTCTTCTTCGAGAGCTGCCGCGTCGCGACCAGATCGGCGGCGTCGGATAGCATCTGCCTGTCCACGTCGCAGAGCGACACGACCTCCACCGGTGCGACCTGAATGAGCCGCAGCAGGTCGGCCTTGCCGTACCAGCCCGTTCCGATCAGACCGACGCGTTTCGGCGTGTCCGCCAGCTGCCCTGCGTATGCGGGAAGGCTCGACACCGCCAGGGCGGCGGCGCTCTGTTTGATGAAGTCACGACGATACATGCTCAACTCCGCCGAATGGGGACAGTAACCTTGATGCTAGGGACATTGAACTGTAACACTCGCCGAAACTGCTAATCTGGCGCGAGGCCTGGCCATTCCGGCACGCTCTTCGCCGCTCGGACGCCTCGCACG
>Ga0180121_10000632_pt1 | contig 14891 bp, 18 predicted proteins | sample AntDrymUQ5402106_2_FD_129676 | JGI IMG/M metagenome (GOLD analysis project Ga0180121, IMG submission 129676) | Polar desert sand microbial communities from Dry Valleys, Antarctica - metaG UQ540 (21.06) (version 2) (version 2) | ecosystem: Environmental > Terrestrial > Soil > Desert | place...
CAGGCGTCTTGTAGTCTTTCAGCAGATTATCAATGAGCTTGTTGTCAATGGGCATTGAGACTCCTTTGTCGAAATCAAGAGTTTAGTCTCAACGACCACTTACACAAAAGAATTTACACCCTCGGCCGAGCAGGTCATCCGGCTTCTGATAGTCTTTCAATAGTGTGCAACTCGAGAGGCTGCACTTCCCCTTTCAAAAGCTTCTCAATAGGGCGGGTGCGTTTGAGTCATTGCGCGTCCGCACGTTGTTGAGCCTCTTTGCTGCACTCACTGCATCTGTGCGCGACTCCATCAACCGCGTCGCTGCCGTCAACGCCCTCACCTTAGCCAGCGATTCAACGGCCCGCGTGAAGCGCCTTTGCGCGAGCGTCAAACGCCTTTCTATCCATTCGATTCGCTTCAAAGTGTTGCTTGCTGCCGCACAAGTTGCCGTGTAGTGAATCTCCATCAACGCGATGCGAATCCAACACACCGCCGCGTGTTCGATCAAAGTCTTTTCCACCGGCGGGGCGTCCGCATGGCCTAAATCTTCGAGAAAGTCTTTGGCCTGCTCTTGCCACACAAGAGGAATCGCGCCGCCGAGCATCTTCGTGCCGTCCACGTCCACAACGGTAAACAGCGCGGCTTCAAGTGGGCTTCTGACATTCTCATGTCGCCAGAAATAAAAACCGGCGCGGCGGGCTTCCTGTGTTACCGCTTGAAAGGCTTTGACAGCACCGGCGGGCGCGTCGCGCTTATTCGCCGCATCAAGCAACTTGTGGAAGCGATCCTTAAGCGCGGCCTCCGTTTCTTCGGTCGTCAACTCTCTTTTCTTCATGCTCACCCCTCACGCCTGTTTGAGCGTTCGCACCTTTGCCCGGTCTGCTACGGCCTGCGCCGTCTCAGCCTTTGCCAGTAGAGCGCGTACGCGGGCGAGCGAAGTAACAGCGCGCGTGAATCTCATTTGCGCGAGCGTCAACCGCCGCTCCCAGTGTTCGATCACGTCCATACGCCCTACTGCGTTCCGAGAATAAAGAGCCTCAACTATGGCGAGCCGGACGTGACATAAGACCGCATGATCGATCAAGATGCGGATTGATGCCGGGGCATCGTCAATGCCTAACTCCTGCTTCAACTCCTCCGCGCCGATGATGACAGAGGCTTTCGTGTAGTAGCCGAGAAAGCCATCCTCAAGGGCTTTCTCCATCGCCTCGCGGGTGAGATCGCCATGCCTTCGCCACTCGTCAGGACTAGAGGCGAGATCAGCATCAACGTATGCGCGACACTCTTTTGATGGGTTAGACTTCGAGCACGCTTCGGTTATCATCTGCACGGCGTGTTCAAGTTCAGCCTCCCTACGATCCTTGATTGACTCAACCTTTTTAACTGGCTTGGGCATTTCTTTTTAGTCTCCACTGTCTATTGTGCCGGTGAAATCCGGCAGCTTCGAGCGCATGGCGCGCAGCGTCTTGCGCGATGCGTTCGGACTCTCCGATCAAGTTATCAATCCGATCTTGCGCGGCCATCTCACGTTGAAGCTCTGCGCGCGTCTGCGACTTCCTCTCTTGCTCTCCGGCATCTTGCGCGGCGGCTATCTCGCCACCGATCCCGCTGCCTTCATAGACTGAGAAGACCCGCCCGCCCTTGCGGACTTTCCGATAGTAGTAACGCTTCCCGCCTCTCTCTTCCCACGCCATAATTTTTCTTGTGCTACAACTTTTTATTTGCCCCGCTTGTCCCTCTGAAGGGTGCTGCGACATTTTGGGACATTTGCCCTGCGCTCTTTTTACGTCCAACTTCGTCAACCTTTTCGCCCTCGCATCATGCGAACGTGTCGGCTATCCCTTCGCGCACATCTGTGGGTGCGCGCCACGTAGCCGTTGATCTGCCCTGTAGCCTTCGCGCTTCGTCGAGCGTGGGAAAGCGCAGCCGAGGCCGAGGCGCAGGCGCAGCCACGGCAGGCACCGCGACGCGCTGTGAGTCTATGCACGCCGCGATCTCTTCGAGCGGGCGCGCTGTCTTCGGGATCACAAGTTCATCCGGCAACGTCGCATCAGCCAGCCAGATACCATCTCCGAGCGTTTCGACGAGGCTTTGCTTATGCTCCGCAAGTCCACGTTGCAAAGCCTCGCTAACGGCACCGGGGCGGCCTTGTGCGCGAAGCTCGCCGCCTTGTATGGCGAGTCGCACGCCGCGAGCGCGGCAAACGTTCAAAACATCTTGGAGAGTCATGTGTAAGCCTCCGCAGGCACAGGCAAGCCACGCAGGTAACGGTTGATGCTGCCGGCGATTACAGCGATTTCCGCATCCGTTAGCGGCGGGCTGCACCGTTCGGTGTTGACTTGCAAAAGTTGAGAATGAAGATCGGCTATATCTTCGGCTTGTCCCTTCCCCCAGATACCGCAGCCGATCCTAAAAATCCTTTCATTGCGCTCGCCTTCGGAGATAGCACCGGCGGCACCCGTCGTACGCTTGCGCCGCTCTTGAAAGTCCACCACCACAGAAGGCTTTTGATCGGGCGGGCGCGTGAGTTCTTCGATAAGCCACGACCGGGCGGGCTGAATCGGCACAGCAGACCGGAGTGCGTAGCGTCGGCCTGTGACGTGCAACGACGGCGGCAATACGACGTAGCCACCCTCTGCCCGCGTGTCTATGCCGGGGGCTAGGGTGCTCGCGCTGTTTCGGAGTTCGACGCCTTCGGGGTAAGTGAAAAAGAAATGCGAGCCGAGCGATCCCGTTTCGACGTGAAGAGTATTAAGCCACTCGTCACCATGCGCCATGATGAGATCGGAGAGTGACACATCCCCGCCGCTCTTGGGGTCAACGTCAACGGCAAACGTGCGCGCCGCGCCACCCATGCGCCCGCCGATATTCGCATCCGGCCATTTTTGCCACCACGCCGCGATCTGCGCTTCGTTGGTCGTGGCTTCCTTCAAACCTTTGGCCGTCTTAGGGTGCTTCCCTGCGCTCTTACATTCCGAGCCTTTCGAGCAAGAGCAGATGCCGTCAAAGGCTGAATGAACGGGGAAGACCGCAATCCCATGCTGCGCCCACTCCTGCGCCCACTCAAGCATTGACGGTTCGGAATCCTGCGTTTTTGCTGGCGTTTCGTCGGTTGACTGGGTAGGAAAATTCCCACCCACCCACCCGCCACCGATCACGACTTCATCGAAGCCAGCGGGCGCGGAAAAGTCACATATAGAAGCATTACCACCCCCGCCCGCTTGTCCCCCTGCGATCTTCGCATCCACATCCCGCACGATCTCGTCGGCGTCCGTGGCGTTCATCGCACGCCGACACCGTGAATCGCGCAAGCTCAGGAGTGCCGTGCGCGCCGACGTATAGCCGGTTTTTACCTCCGTGAGTGTGCGAGCATAAAAGACTTCGAGCGTGGCAAGGCGGGCGTCTATCTCGTTCACGTCCACCGGCTCGCCTTCCTGAATCCGATCAATGATGCGCTTGTGTTCCGCGATCAAAACGTTCTGGCGCGCGGCGACGTAATCCGGCAGCGGCAGCGGCGCTGATGCCTTCGTGGTCTCTGCCGCGCCGCTATGCTCGTCCGGCTCTTGATAGTGGGGATGTCTGCTTAGTTGTTTGACCGCCCACTCGACCTGTGCGGTGAGCGCGATGCCAGGATGCGGCTTGATCTTTTGCTTGGCGTCGCCGCGCCACTGGACGGAAGCGCGGGCGCGCTGGACAGCTTCATCGGCCACGGGCAGGAGATGATCAATAAACTTCGTTCGCGTGCGGATCGGCGTGCCGTCGTCTTGATAGCTCACGACCTCACCGCCTTTGATCACAGTGACGAGTAGAAAGTTTTTGATCTGCCAATCCTCGAAGGCGTTGACCCAATCCCGCACGCGCGAGCGTCGAGCATCTTCGGAGCCGGTGAATTGAAGTTGCGCGGCGAGAGTCAGATAGTCGCGCTCGAACTCAACGCCGATCACTTCCCCGCCGCCGTGCGCTCCCTGAATGGCCGACAATAGGTGACGACATTTAGGCGAGAGTTCGACGCCGGTTTGCTCTGCGATGTGTGCGATGATCAAGTTGATCATCGCTTCCATGTTGGCATGGTCGCGCCGACGAAAAAAGGCGTAACGCTCCACGTCGTTGTTCGTGTAGTTGTGCGGGGTGCGGGCTGTCGCTTGTTTCATGCTACGCAACCCTCCGATCTCTGTGCCCGGTCGCGCTTCGGACAACCCCAACGCGCTCATTTTCTTGGGGCAGGGTGTTGCTTTCGGGTGGTCTTTTCGCTAAACTCATTTTGCTAGTGCCTTTCTGCATCCACAATCCAAGGGTTAGAAACTAGAAGCCTCGCGTTGCTGAACACAACGCGGGGTTTCGCCTATTCACCGTCTGCGCCTGCATACGGAAACGCCCGCCTGTAGCTGTGACCCTACAGGCGGGCGCGATCTCTCACGCGGGCGGCGCGAGAAAATTAAGACGAGTCGCCGGTCACAGGGCGGCAGAAAAATATGCTCTGGATTGTTTGAAGGGCGGGATGCTCAAAAAGGAAAACTAGACGGGAAGATCGTGCCGTGCTAGTATCTCGTCCCGCTCCTAATCAGAGCGTTCAAACGAAAGCTAACGGGTGCGCGCGACTGTCTGGAAAATGGATTGCGCCGCCCGTTTTGCTTTGTGCTTCAAACTATCAAAAAAATCACTCTCCACATTATACACAGATCACCCTACTGCTACCATGTTCAACACAAAAAAGATCGTAGTGTGAAGTGTGAAAATCACTTTACGTTTTTCAGCCGCTTCCAATCTACTCCGAGGCGGTACATTAACTGGCGCAAAGATTCGCCGTTTTTCGGGGCGCGTTCCCCGAACGTCTCGCGTAGCTTCTTGGCTGCCGTCGTCTGCGTGCGCTTCTCTTTAGGCAAGGGCAAGAGGACTTGTCGCAGGGCGCGCTCTAAATCGGTCTTCGTCCACGGTGAAAACTTCCCGACAAGTGATAGCTCTAATGATCGCTTGGTATCGCGCGCCCGGAACTTTGCCTGCTCGTCTATGTACGCGGCCACGTCCACAGACTCGATCCCCATCTCGTTGAGTAGGTAATTCCCGATGATTCCAATATGATCGTATGCGGTAATCATTAACGGCTCATAAAGTTCTTCAAAAAAGGAACTGGAGACACGCCGCACCCACTCCTGCGCGGCCTCCTTGCTTGGCATAGCGATCACGGTAGAAAAAAACGGCTTGCTGTGCTTAGTCTCCTGTACCTCGCCGTTATATTCGACCCTAGTAGTTGAAGAGACTGTAAGCGTTACTGCTACTTTTCCATTGGCAACATCAATCAAAAAATGCAGATCGGGGAAGATGGTAATTGAGTGGCGCGGCTTCTCTTGTGGCGTCGTCATGGCTTCCCCTATTCAAGCCTTCACCTTATAGTTAACTGGCTGAATATGATCTCTTTGCTCAGCACACTTGCTGTCAAATAGCCCGCCGCAACAACTCAAAGCAGCGGGCGATCATTACACCGAAAACAACCAATCCGTCAATAACTTATTTCAAATGAACAGTTTATAGATATTTAAGCGTCTCAACGTCTAAATCTCTAAACGTCTAAACGTCTGGACGTTTGCGCTTCTCAAGCCATTCCCGCAGCAAATTCTCGACTAGCTGAGAGTATTCCTGCTTGTCATCCGTGAGCGCCTTTTGCAGATCGCCGTACATGTCGCGCGAGAGATAGACGGTCGTTTGTGCGTAGTTCTCTTTGTCCTGCGACTTGGCGATCTTCTTCTTGCTTTCAGCGGCGCGTGCTTCATCATCCCTCTTGAGAGCGGCGGCCAGTCCAGCGAATCTGCTTTTCCTCACGGTAGAATCTCCTTCCCCGCGCTCTCATAGTCAGTCCACGCCGATTCCGCACGCGGGTCTGTGACCTCAAAAACCGGCACGCCCCGGAGAGCCGCGCGTTGATACGCGACGAGTCTTTGAATCTGAGCATTGAACACGGGCAGCTCTAACTCATCGAGCAGGGTCCGGGCTTCCTCGGCATCGTGTGAGGGCCGGGGCGGGCAGATCGTCAACAGCACGCGGAAGGCGTTGAAGTTCAATTCACGCAGAGCACCGACCGTGAGCAGCAATGCTTCGAGGCTCAAGCTGTCCGGTGTAGTAGGTAGCAGCAGGAGATCGCACCCGCCGGCGAGCATCTTGAGATCATCCTTCGACGGGCGAGCCTGCGTGTCAATCACGATATGCTCGAACTCTCTGGCGTAGCGCACGCCCTGGAGTTCATCAACGACGCGGAAGGGAAGGGAGCCGCGCTCATTCCACCCGGTAGCAGAGCGGTTCTCATCGCCGTCTATCAGGAGCGTGGGAGCCTTCCGCTGGAGATAGCAGGCGAGATGCACGGCGGTTGTCGTTTTACCAACCCCCCCCTTGAAACTTGCGACTGTGACGATCATAGATATTTAGACGTTTAGAGATTCAGACGTTGAGACGTTTGGCGAGCCTTGGAATTTATTACCCTATGAAGGGAGCCGATACCCTATGAACATCCATCCTAATGCCCGGCGATGATGTGCTGCTCGAACAGCCCGATCAACTTATTCAACCTCGCGTCCGTCTGTGATTGTGCGTCCGTCAAAGCATCAATGTTGCGAGACGTGATCTGGATGAACTCGCTTTGCGTCTCCGCATAGGCCGCAAGCTGCCGCCCCGTCTCCGCGATCTGTGCATCGGTGCGATCTTGCCGCGCTGAAATGTCAGCCTGACTCTTCAGGAGGAATTCAATCGCGCGCTCCATCTCTTCGCCGGTCATTTTTATTGTTTTCCTTCCAGTTATTCAGGGCGGTTTCGACGGCATTTTCAATAATCGGCGCAGGCGGGAAAGGCTGCTCACTATGATTAACCACTAGCGTTACGACCTCCCGCTTATGTTGTTCATATTGCTGGTTCTCGTCAAGCCCGCCGACGTTCATCTTGTATGTAACTTCATCGGGATAGTTAGTCTTAACCAAAACTTCGTGACGTATGCTAAGGATCACAGATAACTTGTAGTAATCATCTCCGTAGCTTGAGCTTTCTGAAGTTTCATTCGCACGTCTTGAAACTATCCCCTGACACAACGCTGTGAACGTCTCGTGCGTGAACTTCCCTGTCACTTCTTCCCGCCTTTCTTCGTTGCCTTTGCCGCTGGTCTGCCGCCGATCCCGGGTGTGTATTTTTCGACTTCACCGCGCTTTAGAAACTTCTGCCCGCCGATCTCTACCACTTCCAATTTGCCCCGCGCCACAAGGCCATATATGGCCTCGCGTGAGACGTTTCTAATCCGCGCCGCTTCTGCCTGCGTGATCAAGTCTGACAAGTCATTCGCCATATTCAGCCCTCAAAAAATAAATCTTCTAGAGTGAAGAAACTAGTTGACAACACAAACTAGTTAGGCTAATATCTTAGTGTCGTTAATGGGAAACGTCAAGGAAAAAGAAAGGGAACCACCAATGACCACCGCCGCACAGAAAATCGAATCAATGAAGCGCACGCTCCGCACCATGAACCGCATCGCCTCGAACATCATCACGACGGACTACGAAGACCTCGACGCTTTGAACCGCGCCATCCGTGACTTGGAAAGCGACCTCGCCGAACTCGAACTTTTGACGGACGGCACGGTCTCGACGGAAGACGAATTGTTAGCAGCTTAACCGGGGAAGGGAAACAGACCATGCAGCTTGAACAGACCAAACTCGAAACAATCATACAGGCGGCTTTCGATGAAGCCACAGAGCGCGGCGGGAAGTTGGCGCGTCGCTGGCAGACGGCCATCGCAAAGGCGAAGCAGCAACTTGAATCGAATCCGTTTCTCCACTTCGACGGCGACGCGCTTCTTATCTTGTCGGACTCAAATAAAATCTACGAAGCGAACGGCACATGCTCTTGCAAGGCATACGTCAAAGGCTTTCCGTGCTGGCACCGTGCGGCGGCTCATCGTCAAACGTTATCACGAAGGGGGAATGAGAAGTGTAGCCTTGCACAAAAATTCAAAATAGTCACAAGATGATGAAGCCCCTAACCAGTGCTACTCAAGATGTTATGCTACATCTCTAATTTTTGTGCAAGGCCGTCCGACCTATTAGCCTTCAACCTGTGTTCTAAAGCATATGGGCTAAGCGATCCTCAAGTGCAGTTGCTTCCACTTCGGTCAAACCCGCCATTTCATAGAACAACTTGTCAATCAGGTCTTGGTAGGGCCGTGCGTCCGGCGCGAGAGCTGAGCGAGCGGCGCGTGATATTTCGCCGCGAGATTCTTCAATGGCGATTATGCGATTGACGGCTTCGATGATGACGGCACGAACGGTAGGACTGAAAGGCGCGTTGATTAAAAACTCTTGAATTAATGCGAAAACTTGTTCCGTATCGCCGGAAGTCAGGGCGCTGAGTGCTTTGTCTTGCACCGCTTCATCAACCGCTTCGAGCGTGTCGGCAAAGATTGGACACGGCAGGTTATAGATTTGATAAATTCCGACGTGAGCATTAGTGCTACCCAACCGAAAATACCACTCTGCAAGTTTGCTATTTAGCAATCCTAAAACGAAGCGAAGGTCCACAGAGCATTTGTTCGCTGGACAGTAGTTGATGGTGTTATTACAGAACTCTCCGGCAGGCACGAAGGCTGTAATGATTCTTCTGAAATTATTTTGAGGACTGCTTTGTTGCAAGCCGATGCGAGGCTGTTGATGATGGTAAGCCTTTGTCTCAACCCCCTTACCTCTAAGAAATTTCTCTACATCAACCAACATATCTGCCCCTTGTGAAGCATTGCGCGTCACATAGAGACAAATGGATGCGCCTCTAACAACGAGTCTGCCGCGCGCTATATCAGTGATGAGAGTCCTTTTAGCACGTTCGTTAGTCTCGTTAATTTCACCTTGAAAAAACTCCACCAATGATTGCAGTCTCATCAACCGGCCCGTGCTCATAATCCTTGTGGCTAAATTCCAATCTACTTGTGAGCAACTAACAATTGTAAAATTGAGCGGGTCATAAAGCGGAATTTCGTGAGTTGTGAGGCGCAAACTTGATGATGACTGTTCGATCTGACTACCCGGATGCACTCTCGATAAGAAACCTTGCGCGTCCAGTTCAGGCGACCTGCTTTTTACAAGCGTGAACACGGCTGTTGATAGTTTTGCTTCTTGGAACACGCGCTTCGCGGCATTGTCTTTTTGCGGAAAGGCTTCTACGCCTGTAAATACACCGACTTCTACCGCACGACGACGAATGCCAGATGATTGTTCATCTCCCAAGACTGCCATTGGTGTGATAAAGCCCAAGTAACCACCATTGCATAATAGATCGAGGGCACGACAGATGAACAATTTATAAAGATTGTTTTTCCCGTGGCGTGAGGGCTGAAACACACTGTCGTGTGTGATGAATGATTTAATTGCGGATAAATCCTGTCCCGTATCCGCTTCGGAAAGAACGTCGTAAGGCGGGTTGCCGATGACGGCATCAAATCCCGCGCGGGCGCGTCGTCCCTCGTCGTCGAAGAAGGCTTCAGGAAACTCCAACTCCCAATGGAAACACTTCATGTCGCCGCGTCGTGCTATCGCTACAGCCCGACGAAACCAGTCTTCCGCGCTGATGCGGCTGAAGTCTCTCGGCTGCGCCAGCGCGTTAATCGCTTTTTGATATGCTTCAGCCGTTACCAATTCACGTCCTTCTTTGGTGAACGTCGCGCACCATAAATCGCCAACCAGCCTAAATGGTTCACGCGCCCGCTCGAATGCATTGTGCAGTCGCTGCTTGGCTTTGACTTGCTCCGCCGTCTCTGACGGCGCGTTGCGAATTGCGGCAAGCGGTTCAAGCAAGCTAGGTAGTTGCGCTTCCGCCTGGCGGGCGAAGTTGTTTTCGAGCAGCACGATTTCGCCCGGCAGCACGCCCAGCGTTGACATTCGCGCGCTGATCAGACTGTTACCGTGTCGTAAATGGTGATCGACAAAACTTAACGGCTGGTCTGCGGCAACGGTCTCCAACCATAGAGCGAGTTTGGCAAGTTCGACCGCCATCTCGTTCATGTCCGCGCCGTACAGACAGCGTTCGACAACGCGCCGCTTCCAATACCCGAGCGCAGATTCGTCGCTACCTGCATCCGCCAACCGCTCGTCTCCGGTATACGGGTGCGTCGCAATCTCTTCGGCGAGATATTGACACGCGCGAATCAGGAAGTGCCCCGAACCCATTGCCGGATCAAGCACGCGCAAACGAAGCACCCGGTCATCAAAATCACGCCTTAATTTTTCAACCTGCACCGTTAACTCCGCGCGCTCCTCTTTCGTCCCTGCCCCTTCGAGTTGAGATTGCGCCGCGTCTATCTCACTTTGCAGTTGCTGCGAGATGCCGGAGCAGAGCGGATGCAATGTTCGCTCGACGATGTATTCGACGATATGATCGGGCGTGTAGTAACTCCCAGACGTGCGCCGTTCGCCCTTGTTGGTCAACAGATAAACAGAGCTGGGCGGGTAAACTATGCCCGTCGCTTGAAGCTCACGCGGGACAGGTTGCGTGGAAGCCTGAACCCGCTCCTCCGTATTCCCCTGCCCGCGTTTCTTAACGACGATCATCTGCTCGTCTGCATAATGTGGGTGCAGTTCGAGCAAGCCTTCATAGATGCCGCCCAGGTGCTGAATCGCCAAATCGTAGTAATCAACGCGAAAGAGTCCGGCGGCGGGCCTGTGCGGGTCCGCCGCGCGTCCTAACTGGTCTATGATGCGTGCCATATAGAAATCGGAGATTTGCTTTTCGGCGAGGAAGGCGTGCGCTTCCTCATCAAACAAGCCACCGTTATAGGCGGGTACACCGTAGGTGCGACGCCCACGATCAACCAAATCAAATAGGTCTAATAGGTCAGACCAGAGGGCGGTGCTGTCGTGCGCGTAATCCGCGCCGCGGCCCTCAAGTGCGCTGTCGAGGTTGCCGGCGATCTCGTCGCGTATCCGCCCCAGAGAACGATTTTTCGTGTAAGTGCGATTGAGTTTGTATGGCAAGAGCTGCCTGTCTTCCGCGTACATGACGAAAAGCAGACGGTACAGCAGCGTGAAACTTTGCTCGCGGCACAACTCAAGATGACGCACTGGGTCCAGATCGTTTTCCGGTCTGGCGAGCAAGCCTTCAATACACAAACGCAACGCTTCAAATGCGCGCTCTTTCAACCCTTCGCCGACGCCAAGACGATATTCGGAACTTCCTTCAAGTGCTCGCTGAAGAAGTGACTTGCTCCCGTTAACTTCACGAAACGCGGCTGGACTAAAGAACAAGTAGAAACGGAAGAACTCATCGAAAAGTGTGAATTGCTCTGCGAGGTTCGGCGATGATGCCCAACTTTCCAAGAGTTGCCGTAAATCGAGTTCGAGATAAGTTTGAAAGCGGCGTTGCTGCAAGCTGTATTCGCGCGGAACCAGCCGCCATAACTTCCCGTTAGTCAGGACACCGAAGTTGAGTTGACTAAAGTTGAGATAGGATTCGATCTGCTCCGGGGGGTACTCGCGTTTGTTGTCAACCGTGTTGGGCCGATCTAGACTGACATGCCAAGCCTTCGCGTCTGCGACCAGCGTCGGGTACTTCCAGAAGTCAGATGACTTTCTGCCAGCATCTAGGGCCGCGTTCAACGCTTCGTCACTGAGAAACAGCGCATAATCCGGTTTGCGGCCCTGCAGAAAGGTTTGGTATTTCAGCTTCCACTTGAGTTGCTTGAACACTGGTTGGATGAAGGCTTGCTCTAATCCCTGCTCATCACCGTACTGTTCGACACGCCTGCGCTCCAACTGCCACAGTTCACTTAAACTGTCTAAAACTTCTCGCGCTTCGTCACGCAATTCTGTCCATTCAGATTCTAATGGCAGGCGATGCTCTAGCCAATGCCCTGAGAAGAGTGCGCGATTGCGTAATGCTCCTAGAGGAAGTGTGAGTTGTTCGGCGGGCATATGGGCTACTTCTACCACTGGTCAACAGCTAATACAACACTTTTATTAGGCCAAGCTGTGCGCCAGCCGAACGGTGACGAAAGCTCATACTATGTCACGAAGTGTCGCCCAAGATAGGCCGAGTTCTACACTTATCAGAGCCGTCGAAGTAGGGGCTAGTACATAATGACTGTTAGCGGACCCTTTGTTGAAAATGGATCGAGTTTTTGAAGGCGAAGCGCAAGATGTGGTGGTCAGCTCCGGCCTTATTTCCCCGTCCGATGTTACCCGAAGTGCCGTTTTTCAAAATGGCGGAGTCACCACAAGATGTTGTGCCGGATAATCCCTTTTTTTATGTGCCGGATTTCCGCCTGTCTTGACGACTCTGAGCATTCCGCTGGTGTCATGAAATCGCAGCCTAAACTGGAAAGAGATGAAGCAGATAAATGGCTGACCGTCTATCAAAGTGACAAGCAAACAGATGGAATAAATGTTGACAGCGTAATGACGTGGGCGTATAAGTTGACCGTCGCGAATTAAGGTGCTGAGTCGCTCACAAATTCCGTTTAAATCTCACGTTTCCTAGTTCTTCAACTCGAATAAAGTAGCGGGAGCTGTTCATAGCCACCCAACTCTAAGAACCCTCAAGGCACGGCAATAATGGCTGTGGCGAGCCTTACAACAATCCCACGTTTAACTTTTGGGCGCTTACCTGTATGCGACCGATATAAGCCTACGGCAAGCAAGGAGCTAACTTATGAACAAAAAAGCTGTAGCAGCAACTTTGGCTGTATTTGCGATGCTGGTCACCGTCTCGGTCGCTCTGGTTCAAGGGGGTAACACCGTGCGAATAACTTTCAACGTCAAAGATGCTTCACAGAAGGGACTTGAGATTGTGAGCCCTACGCATGCGGAATTTTCCATAATGAAGTCCAAACTTCTTAAAAAGAAGCAGAATGCTTTTAGCAATGATGCTACGCCCGCGGCCGTGTTCATCAAGAACAAAAGTAAGAAGGATGTTATAGCCTACGTCTTGAAGTGGGAGGTGACGAGAGCGAATGGCCGCGTTGAGACAATAGTCAACAGTTATTCACGTCCTGACATTTTGATGGGTAAGAAAGCCTATAAAGATGAAAATCTAAGTGGCTCGCGCGTACTTCGTTCCAACAAGGCCCGATTCTTTTCACTAACTGAATCCAGCGGGCAAGGCATAGAGGTGGAATTAATCGATGAGACGGGCGACCAGAGTGCCGCGAGCGCCGATACGGGGGGCGGGATAGGTACGTCAGCCGACATAAATAGCGATAGTCTGGCCGAGATCAAGAGCATCACGGTCATTATTGATGGCGCGTTTTTCGACGACGGCACATTCATCGGTGAGAACGACACAAAATACTTCGAGCGCATGAAAGCCGAGATAAGCGCCAAATACGATCTGCTCCAAGATATAAAAACCAGGTTGGAGAAAGGCGAGCAACCCGGGGATGTCATCAAGCATTTGCAAGTTGTAAATTCGACGCTCGAAGCGCCGGAAAGGCTGGCGGGTCCAGATGAGCCGGCGGACGTATATAACTTTTTCAGGAAAATGTATGTCGAAGAAATTCTTCGGCGGCGAGCGATAGCCGGAAGTGATGATCTGCTGTTGAAGCGGGTACTTCCACCAAATTTCGACGCGTGGCCTATCCTCCGCAAATCAGACGGCATTGAGGATTAATTGACATGAATAAGGGCCAAGCGAGAGAGCGTCTTGAAATTCTGACTAACGTCGCGGTGTTGTTGGTCGCAGTATCAATTCTGGCCATCATCGCGCTGAACTACATCGGCGGTCAAAGGCCAACTCCGCAGATCATCGAGGGATTACAGCGGGGGCAACAATTCCCCATGGTCTCGGGCATTGATTATGCCGGAACGGCCTCGACGCTGCTGATAGCTATGAACACGAAATGTGACTACTGTACCCAAAGCATCCCTTTTTACAATCAACTTGCCGACCTGAAGTCTGGACACATTTGATAAAAAGGCGAGTGGTCATGAGCCAATGACTCGTGAGAGCATCGGTTTACGATGACACAACACTCTCTGACCACTCGCCTGGGCGAGTATATCAGCCTCGTTTTGCCCGACGCACATGGGCATCAGCAGAAAGCTGTTACCGACTTCGTCTTGGCGGTCGTGATGGTGCAAAGCTGTTGCCAAGCCCGACTCGCCCGCTTCTTTGACAACTTCGAGTCGGCGAGCAAACGCCTCTCGCGGCTCATTCATAACCCGCGCCTTGCGACCGACGAGTTGGCTCTCTCTCATGCCCGTGCGCTCGTCACTCGTCTGCCCACGGAAGGCGGTGTGCGGCTTGCGCTCGACTGGACGGTTGAAGATACGCAGCATCTGTTGGTCGCCTCTCTCAGTATCGGGCGACGTGCTGTCCCGCTGTACTGGCGTGCTTACCGGGGCGCGGACTTGAAAGGGCGGATGAGCCTGTACGAACGCGAGTTTGTGCGTGCGCTCTTTGCCGAGGTCTTGTGCGGCGTGGCGCGCAGACGCTTCATCCTGACGGCAGACCGCTGGTTCGCCGATGTTGATGTGCTCGATTTGCTGGGCGAACTTGGTGTTTCTTATGTCATCCGCACAAAGTCGAACTACAAGGTACGGGTCGAAGATCGGTGGCGCACACTTGATGCGCTCAGGTGGAGGACGAATCAAAGGCGGCGAGCCTGGGGTCGGGTCTGGTATGCGGAAGGCGACCCACGCCGCCTCTTTCTGGTACAAGCGCGAGCGCGTGACAAGCAGGGAAGATGGGGCATCTGGCACTTGCTGTCGAACCGCAACCTGTCGGCTTTGGGGATGACAAACGAGTATGCACGACGCTTTACGTGCGAAGAAGGTTTTCGTGATGCGAAACGCCTCCTCGGCTTTGCCGAGGCACGTATCAGTTGCCTTGCGGCTTGGGTGCGGATGTTCACGCTGGTGGCTATCGCCCTTGCCGTGCTGACGAACATAGGTAGCGCG
>Ga0180121_10000633_pt1 | contig 14882 bp, 13 predicted proteins | sample AntDrymUQ5402106_2_FD_129676 | JGI IMG/M metagenome (GOLD analysis project Ga0180121, IMG submission 129676) | Polar desert sand microbial communities from Dry Valleys, Antarctica - metaG UQ540 (21.06) (version 2) (version 2) | ecosystem: Environmental > Terrestrial > Soil > Desert | place...
CTACTTCAGCGCCTTCCCGACGCGCTACCGCTTCGCTACTTGAGCGCCTTCCCGACGCGCTACCGCTTCGCTACTTGAGCGCCTTCCCAACGCGCTACCGCTTCGCTACTTCAGCGCCTTGTCCTTCACGATCTCGCGCACGCAGTGGTGGCCGGGCAGGCCGGTCACGCCGCCGCCGGCGTGGGTCGCGCTCGATGCTTGATACAACCCGGAGATCGGCGTTCGGTAGTCGGCATAGCCCACCGCAGGGCGCATGTGGAAGAGCTGATCGACCGTCAGCTCGCCGTGGAAGATGTTGCCGCCGATCAGGTCCCATTCCTGCTGCATCTGCTTCGGGCCGATGACCTGACGGGCAAGCACCGAGTCCTTGAACCCGGGGGCGGCGTCGTCCATGCGCTCGATCAGGCGGTCGGCGTAGGCGTCGAGCTCGGCTGTGTGGTCGTCTTCGTCGTCGGCCCAGTCGGCAGGCACCCACTGCGTGAACATCGACACGGTGTGGATGCCCTCCGGCGCCAAGGTCTTGTCGACCACGGTCGGGATCTCGGTGTCGCTGAACGGGATCGTGGCCGCCCGGCCGGCCCTCGCTTCCTGGAACGCCTGCTCGAGCTGCTCGTTGTCGTCGAGCAGCTCGATCGCCCCTCCGTGGATCTCGGGGTCGAAGTCCGGGTTCGCAGTAAACGTCGGCAGGCGGTCGATCGCGAGATTCACCTTGACCGTGCCGCTGCGCGTCTTCCAGTGCTCGATGTCGTGCACGAAGGCGTCGGGCAGCTCGCTGCGATCGAGCTGATCCAGGAACGTGATCTTCGGATGACAGGCCGTCACCACCAGCGGCGCGTGGATCTCCTCGCCGCCGTCGAGCACCACGCCGGTAGCCCGCGAGCTCGACGTGACGATCTTCGCGACGGGAGCGTTGACCCGCACCTCGGCGCCGAAGAACTTCGCGCTCTGCTCGCACGCGGTGGCGACGGCCCCCATACCGCCCTGCATGAATCCCCACGACGCCACCTCGCCGTCGCCGATGTCCCCCACCGAGTGATGCATCAGCACGTACGCGGTGCCGGGTGCGTCGGGACCTGCCCAGGTGCCGATGATGCCGTTGACCGCCATGAAGCCCTTCATCTGGGGCGACTCGAACCAGCGATCGAGCAGATCGTTCGCACTCATGGTGAACAGGCGCGTGATGTCGGCGACGGTGGCCTCATCGACGTGCTTGCGAAGCTTCCAGCCGAGGGTGCCCAGATCCCAGAGATCTCGCACCTTCTTCGAGCCGACGTGAGGCGGTGTTTCCATGAGCAGAGGCCCCATGATGGCCGCGATGCGCCCGATCCAATCGTAGAACTCGAAGTACGCGTCGGCGTCGTGCTTGGAGATCTGGGCGATGGAATCACGAGTGATCTGATCGTCGGTGTGCTGGATGATCGAGCGCCCGTCGCGCATCGGCATGTACCCCTGGCCGAGCGGCAACAGCTTGAAGCCGAACCGCTCGAGCTGCAGGTCTCGTCGAACGCTCGGCGGCATCAGCGACATCGTGTAGGAGAGCGTGTTGACCTTGACGCCGGGAAGCTCGTCGGGCCACGGCTCCATGGTGTCGGCGGCCCCGCCGGTCTTGTGCCGCTTCTCCAGCACGACGGTCCGGGCGCCATGCTTGGCAAGGTACGCGGCGGCGACCAACCCGTTGTGGCCGCCTCCGATCACGATCGCGTCGTAACGGTTCGCGCTGCTCATGTTTGAATCTCCGTTCAATCCGGTATCGGCGCAGGCTACACCCTGCGGGCACACACGTGGTAGCGGCATCCGTAACGGAACCTCGCCGGCCTGAGACCATAGGTCTGAGACGACAGGAACTTCTCTACCGATCTGCTCAGGAGGCTGTGTTCACATGCACGAGATCGCGACGTTCGGCGCCGGGTGTTTCTGGGGAGTCGAGTGGGTGTTCCTTCAGGTGCCCGGCGTGATCGAGGCCGTCTCGGGTTACGCCGGAGGCTCAGTCGAGAACCCCGGCTACCGCCTCGTCTGCACCGGCACCACGGGTCACGCCGAGGTCGTACAGCTCGAGTTCGACCCGGCGGTCGTGACCTTCGATCAGCTCCTCGAGGTGTTCTGGGCGATGCACGACCCGACCCAGCAAGACCGACAGGGGCCCGACGTCGGAAGCCAGTATCGCAGCGCGATCTTCACCCATACCCCCGAGCAGCTCACCGCGGCAGAGGCGTCACGCGAGCGCGCCCAAGCCTCGTTCGATCGCGAGATCGTCACCGAGATCGCGGAGGCCGGCACCTTCTATCCCGCCGAGGCCTACCACCAGCGCTACTACGAGCAGACCGGCCACCAGCCCTACTGCCACGTGCTGCCCGTCGGCGTGTTGGAGCGACTGGGCCTGGCCCGCAGCGCCTGACCGGCGCCGGCTGAGCAAGGTCGCGCCGTCTGGTTCACCCGTCGCGGAAGCCGATGAGTTCGTGCGTGCCGTCGCAGTAGGGCTTGCGTTCGGAATGGCCGCACCGGCAGAGCGTGACCCTGTTCCGTACCTCGTAGGTCGAACCGTCGGCGCTCGTGATCTCGATGCCGCCGCGCACCCAGAGCGGGCCATCGCGCACGACGCCGATGCTGACGGGGAGCGCGGGCTCGAGCTGCTCGCCGCCGGCCTCGGGCTGGATCTCCAGCGCCCCGGAGGGGCACAGGCGCACCATCTGCATCAGCCGCTCGCGCACGGCTGAATCATCGGATCGCCGAGCCAGACGTCGCCAGGTCGTGAAGCGATCCGCGCAGAACCCAGCGTGCTGACAGGTCGCCGCATCGAAGCTGACGGTTCCTACACCTGCCGGGTGCTCCTCGCGCCGGTCGGCGATGCGTGAGCGCTCGGCGGTCTCGGCGCCGTCGAACACCGGGACCTTGTGGCTCCCGTCGCAGAACGGCTTGTCCTTGGACCGCCCGCACCGACAGAGGGCATAGCGCTCGTCAGCCTCGATCGGCTCGTCGGGCACCCACGCAACCGGCTCGCCGAACTCGGTCTCGACCTGAGCGGTCCGACCCAGCGGCACGTCGCCGCTGACCTTGTAGGGCCCGCTCGCCCGGATACTGATCTCTGCCTGGTCCTCGTCGTCTCGAGACGTCACATCGTTCATCGTCGCGGCCGGCGTCCTCACTGTCACATCGCCCACCGCACGCGGCAGGCACACGAGGGCGCGCGAAAGAGGGCTTGGGCGGGTGTAGCATGCTCGAACGCATGTTCGATGACGATCTGAACGACGCGCAGCGGGAAGCCGCCATGCACGGCGAAGGTCCGCTGCTCATCGTGGCGGGGGCCGGCACGGGCAAGACGACGACGCTCGCATCGCGCGTCGCGTGGTTGCTCGCCCAGGGCACCCGGCCTGAGCGCCTGTTGTTGCTCACGTTCAGCCGGCGAGCCGCGCGCGAGATGACCTCGAGGGCCGAGCGCATCGCCGGCGCGATCGAGGCTCCCGGAGCCGACGTGTCGCGCATATGGAGCGGCACGTTCCACGCCGTCGCGAACCGGTTGCTGCGACTGCACGGCCGAGCCCTCGGCTTCACTCCCGACTTCACCGTGCTCGACCAGGCCGATGCCGCCGACGTGATGAACCTGCTCCGCGACGAGCTTGGCTTCAGCGGGCGGGAGCGACGCTTCCCTCGCAAGGAGACGCTCGTCGCCATCTACTCGCGCACGGTCAACGCCGGCGAGAAGCTCGGCGATGTCGTGAAGCGCCACTATCCCTGGTGCCTCGATGAGGGTGATGGCCTACGGGAGATCTTCGGCGCCTATACCGATCGAAAGCGCGCCCAGCACGTGTTGGACTACGATGACCTGCTGCTGTTCTGGAAGGCGCTCGCGACGTCGCCCGCCACCCGCATGCAGCTCGCCGAGATGTTCGACCACGTGCTCGTCGACGAGTATCAGGACACGAACGCGCTGCAGGCCGATATCCTCGAAGGCCTTCGGCCCGAAGATACGGCGCAGAACCTCACCGTGGTCGGCGACGACGCACAGGCGATCTACGGCTTCCGCTCGGCGACCGTGCGGAACATCCTGGAGTTCTCGGAACGGTTCCCGGGTGCCGCCGTCGTGCGGCTCGAGCAGAACTACCGGTCGACCCCTGCCCTGCTCGATGCGTCGAACGCCGTTATCGCGTTGAGCCCGCAGCGCCACGAGAAGACGCTCTGGTCGGAGCGGCGCGGTGATCTCATGCCGTCGCTCCGCACCTGCCTCGACGAGGCCGAGCAGTGCGATGCCGTGTGCGAGAGCGTGCTCGCCCACCGCGAGGAAGGCGTGCCGCTGAAGGAGCAGGCAGTGCTGTTCCGCGCGGCTCACCACAGCGACCATCTCGAGGTCGGGCTCACGCGGCGGAACATCCCGTTCGTGAAGTACGGCGGCCTGAAGTTCATGGAAGCCGCCCACGTGAAGGACACGCTCGCGATCATGCGCGTGCTCGAGAACCCACACGATGAGGTGGCGTGGTTCCGCGTGCTGCAGCTCCCCGAGGGCATAGGACCGGCGACCGCGAGGCAGCTGATGCAAACGATCGGCGTGCGCTCAACCGAGAGCGAGAGCAACGACGCGTCGCCGATGGCGCGCTTCCTCGACGAGCCGGTCGAGGTGCCCCGCGGCGCGCTCGATGCCGTGCAGGAGCTTCGCTCCGCCTTGCGGGGCTGCGCCGACGAGACCGTGCTCACGCCCGCCGCGCAGATCGAGCGCATGCGAGAGTTCCTCGCGCCCGTGTTCGCCAGGCGCTACGACGCTTCGGCCGCGCGCCTGCGCGACCTCGACCAGCTCGCCGCGCTCGCCGCCGGGTACGAGGCTCGCGGCCGGTTCCTGGCGGAGCTCACGCTCGACCCTCCGTCGAGCACAGGTGATCTCGCCGGACCTCCCCTGCTCGACGAAGACTGGCTCGTGCTCTCCACGATCCACTCGGCCAAGGGACTCGAGTTCGACGTCGTGCATGTGATCCACGCTGCCGACGGCATGATCCCGAGCGACATGGCGACCGGCGATGACGATGAGATCGAGGAAGAGCGCCGCTTGCTGTACGTGGCGCTAACGCGGGCGCGCGATGCGCTGCACGTGTACCGGCCGATGCGCTACTACCGCAAGCCCAAGGGCGATCCGCATTCGTACTCGCAGCTCTCACGCTTCCTCGAGCCACCCGAAGTCCGCGCGACGTTCGACGAGATCGGTCCCGCCGTCAGCGCCGGCGACAGCGACATGATCGATCTCGGAGCCGGAACGGTCGACATCGATGCCTACCTCGCCGGCCTCTGGTCGGAGTGACGCGTTCCCTCCGCCGGTAGCCTGGACGACTCATGACCTACTACGCCGTACTGCTCGATCTCTACGACACGCTCGTGTGGAGCGACTGGCTCTCGTGGCAGGGGCGCCTCTCCGACCTCCTCGGCATCTCGCGCGACGCTATGGGGGAGGCGTTCAGCCAGACGCGCCCTGCGCGCAGCGTGGGCGCCAATCCCGACATCGAGGCGGACATGACCGCGGTCATCGAAGCCGCCGATGTCGCACCCACTCCCGAGCTGATCGCCGAAGTGCTCTCTCTCGAACGCGAGATGGCCGGGTCCGTGCGCCTGTACGACGATTCCCTCGACGTGGTCCGGGCATTGCGGGAACGCGGTGTACCCACGGCGCTCGTGAGCAACTGTTCGCACAACACCCGTCCGATCGTGGACCGGCTCGGGCTCGAGCGGGAGTTCGACACGGTCATCCTGTCGTTCGAGGTCGGCGCGATGAAGCCGGATCCTGCTATCTATCGCGAGGCACTCACCCGTCTCGGCGGCCCCGACCCGGCGCGCTCGGTCTTCGTCGACGACCAGGTGCGGTACTGCGACGGCGCCGCCACGATCGGCTTGCAGACGTTCCTGATCCTCAGGCCGGAAGAAGCGCTCGAGGGCCGACCGACCGACCTCAACGGACACCGGACGATCGAGAACCTGACCGCGCTCCTGGACACCGAGCCTTAGCCGGGCAGGCCGAGCACCACCAGAACGATCGACGCGTACTGACACACGGCTGCGGCGATCGTCGCAGCGTGCCACACCTCGTGATAGCCGAACGTGCGGGGCCACGGGTTCGGCTTGTTGGTGGCCAGCGCGAGCGCTCCGATCGAGTAGAGGAAGCCGCCGGCCACCAGCAACACGGTCGCCGGCCCGTCGAGCCCCCGGAGCAACGCCGGCAGGCTGACCACGACGAGCCAGCCGAGCCCGATGTACATGAACCCCGACAGCACGTGCAGATCGACACGGTAGAGCTTCGTCGCGACGCCGACGCCCGCGCCTGCCCACACCGCGGCGAGCACGACCGTCGCGAGCGTGCCGTGCAGCACGAGCAGGCAGTATGGGGTGTAAGTGCCGGCGATCAACACGAAGATCATGGAGTGGTCGAGCCGACGCATGCGGACGTACGCGGCCTCGGTCCAGTCCCCAAGGTGATAGGCAGCGCTCACGCCGAACAGTCCCGTGAGGGTAAGGGCATAGATCAGTGTCGCGATCCGGGCGCGCGCGTCGGGGGCAAGCAGCTCGAGCAGCAGGCCGGCCGGTATCGACCCGATGAACGCACCCTGGTGCAACCGTCCCCGCATGCGCGGCTTCGGCCGTTCGTGGATCGGGATCGCTCGAAGGGCCTTCCGATCCGCCAGCACCTCGGCGTCGGTGTTCGAAGACGACATCACCCAAGGCTATCGGTTGGGGTGCCTGGGCGGTTGGCGCGTTGACACTCGGAGTCGTTGGTAGCCAGATCCGGGGGCATGTCGTGCGCGTCATCGTGAGACGCTTCGCTCGATAGCCGAGCTGAGTCGTACGGTTGCACCATCGAAGGTCTGAAGGAGCGCCATGTCCGAGGCGATGGAACGCGAAGGATCCGGCAAAGGGAAGTTCCCGAAGAAGGTCTACGAGCGTGAGCTCTTCCGGTTGCAGGAGGAGCTGGTGAAGATGGAGCAGTGGGTCGCCGCGACGGGCTCGCGACTCGTCGCGATCTTCGAAGGACGCGATGCCGCCGGCAAAGGCGGCGCGATCCAGCGCATCACCGAGCACACGAACCCGCGCATCACCAAGCACGTGGCGCTGCCGAAGCCGTCTGACCGCGAACGTTCGGAGTGGTACTTCCAGCGGTACATCGAGGAGCTGCCGGCGGCCGGTGAGATCGTGCTCTTCGACCGAAGCTGGTACAACCGCGCCGGGGTCGAGCGGGTGCTCGGCTTCAGCACGCAGGCTGAGTACTACCGCTTCCTGCGGCAGACGCCGATCTTCGAACGGCTGCTCGTCGAGGACGGGATCATCATGATCAAGTACTGGTTCTCGGTGAGCGACGAGGAGCAGGAACGCCGGTTCGCCAAGCGCATCGACGACCCGCTCCGCCGCTGGAAGCTCTCCGAGACGGATCTCTATTCACGTACGAAGTGGGTGGACTACTCACGGGCCAAGGACGAGATGTTCGTGCACACCGACATCCCCGAGGCGCCCTGGTACGTGGTCGACGCCGACAACAAGAAGAGGGCGCGCCTGAACTGCATCGCGCACCTGCTCTCGATGGTGCCGTACGAGGCTCGGCCCGTGCCCGAGATCGAGATGCCGGACCGACAACGAGACGACGGCTACGTGCGCCCTCCGCGCGACCTGTACACCTACGTGCCCGACCATGCCGACGAGGTGCGACGCGCCGCGAAGCACGACACGTAACGCGAGAACCTCCTCAGGCCAACTTCGCGTAGTCGAGACGAGCCACGCCGTTGACGGTCTTGAACTCTCCGCCGATGTGCAGGGCGTTGCCCTCGGGCTCTATCGCCCACGCCAAGCTGTATGCCCCAGCCAAGGAAGGGCTCCACCCTTGCAAGGCACCAGCCGTCGAGTACACGGCCAAGCCATTCCGTGTTTGACACTGGCTATTCGGGTCGAGCGAGCCTGGATTCGATGACTTGAATCCGCAATTGTCACTACCCTGGTCCGCAGCTTCCACGAAGTGGCCGCCGATGACCACGGCTCCCTGGAAGAACTCGACACCCTGGGTTGAGCCAGACGTGTCGCGCTTCCAGTTGACCGAACCTCCACTTGCGGCGTCGATACTCGCGATGAAATCGCTCCCACCTGCGCCAAGGTAGAGATGGATGTTGTCGGTGGCCACACTCAAGCCAGTAGCCGCCACGCCGATCTTCCCGACCAATGAGAACGAGGTGTCGAGGTTACCGTTGGCGTCGAGCTTGATGAATGCTTTCGTGTTGATACCGCCGGCGGAGTCACATCCACACGCCGCCCACAGCGAACCAGCCCACCACATCAGATCGCGATAGCCGGGGGAAGCGTTGTGTCGGCCAGCCACGCCCGGATCGATCGCCACCTTGGTCTTCGCCTTGAACAGCTTCGTTCTGCCGTCTCCGCTCCAACGCGTCAATGAGGTGCCACCTGCATAGATGGTGCCATCGGGGGCAACCAACACGGACTTCAGGGCTGGGGCCGCTGTGAACCAGCGCAGGTTGCCAACCGCAGCATCGACCGCAGCCAGATTCGCCTGAGCAGCATTCGCTGGGTTATTGAAATTCCCCGCCAGGAGCACTTCCCCACCACGAACATCGAGATCCCAGATATATGGCGGGTTCACTCCCCCGCCCGCGAAGCTCGGGGTCAGATCGTCTCGGAACTGTCCATCCGACATGTTGAACGCGGCGAACCCGTCGACGTCATGGACCGACCCGTCGACGTCCTGGACCGAAGTGAAGAACCCGCCCAGGAACACCACCCCGTTGACGATCTCGATCGCCTGCACGCGACTCTGCCCGGACTTGACCTGCGCCCAGGGCACGGTTGGCTGCTCACTCGGAAGCGCTTGTGCGACCGACATCGAGCTCGCCGAGAGCCCCACCACGAGGCTCATCAACATCATCAGCTTCTTCATCCTCCAGACCTTCCCTTCATCGGAGATCGTCGAAGACTTCCGCGACCGATTTGCGGATGCCGGTCACGAACGGGGTCTCGACCTTCGTGTAGAGCCGGGCCCTCGTGTTGCGGAGCGCGCGGATCACGTCGACGAGCGAGCCGGCGCGTGCGGCCTCGAACGCGAGGATCCACTCCCAGTCGCCGAGCCCGAAGCCGCTCGTGGTGTTCGCGAGCACCTCGGGGAACTCGCGGCCGAGCAGGCCGTGCTCGCGGAGCAGCTCACCGCGTTCCTCCGAAGGCATCAAGTACCACTCGGGGGTGCGCACGAACGGGTAGACACAGAGGAACGTCTCGGGCGGCGTTCCCTTGACGAACGCGGGCTGGTGGTCTGGCGTGAACTCGGCGGGCTTGACGGCGCCCATGAACGTCCACGACAGATCCATGAGACGCCCGGCTCGCGTTCGCCGGTACTCGACGAGGAACCGCTGCAGATCCTGCGGCGCCGAGCCGACGAGCCAGAGCATCAGGTCGGCGTCGGCACGGAAGCCGACGGTCGAGTACGTGCCACGAACGTCGACGCGGCCTTCCCAGGCCTTGTAGAGGTTCTCGACTTCCTGCACGGCATCGCGCAGGTCGTCGGCCCCGGCGAGCTCGTCGCGGAGGTCGGGCGAGGCGAGGAACACCGGGTACAGCGTGTAGATCGTCTGCGGCTGGTCGGTCATGGCACGGTCTCCTCGTGGTCGGTCGGCTCGTTGCCGGCTCGTTGACGCGTCAGGTCGGCGATGACCTGCTCGGCGGTCTCGTTGGCTGCGCGCACGCAATCGGGCACACCCACTCCGTCATAGGCCTGTCCCGCCACGACGATACCGGGAGGCAGCCCCGCTCGGATGCTCGAGACGCGGTCCAGGTGTCCCACCTCGTACTGAGGCATCGACGCCGGCCACCGAACGACCGCGGCCTGCTCCGGCATGTCGGGAAGCCTCACCACCGCCGCCAGGTGACGGGCGCACGCTTCGATCAGATCCGCGTCGTCGGCGTCGAGGATGTCCTCCTCCCCGACAGCCCCGACGTAGCACCGCACGACCGCCCGGGTGTCGAACGCGTCTGCGGGCCACTTGCTGCTGAGCCACGTGGCGGCGGTCATCGGGGCCTTGCCGCGCGGCACGACGAACCCCGTGCCGTCGGGAAGCCCCGCCTGCGTGTCGCGCTCGTAGACCATCAGAACGACCCCGGTCGAGGCGTATCCGATGCCCGCGAGGTTCGCGCCGACGTCGGGCGAGGCAGCGGTGAGCAGTCTCGAGGCCTCGTGCGCAGGGGTTGTGATGACGATGGCGTCGGCCTCGATCCTCCCGCCGTCGTCGAGGGTGATGTGGCCGGGCTCGGCGGCGGTGACCGCCGCTCCCGTGCGCACCCGGTCGCCCAGGCGCTCGAGGAGCGTGTCGGTGAGTCGTTCGACCCCGCCGCGCGGCCGAACGAACATCGGACCGAGCTTCGCGCGATGAGCAACCTTGGACGTCGCCTGCGAGCCGCGGAACAAGCTGCCTTGCCAGCGTTCCCAGACAGCGAGGTCGGGGAACGTAGCGCGCACGCTCAGACGGTCGACATCGCCCGCGTGGAGCCCCGCGAGGAGCGGCCCCACCGCGAGGTCGGTCGCCTCGTCGCCGAACCGACGGCGAAGCAGCGATCCAAGCGACTCGTCGATATCGCTCTTGCGCGCCCGGCGCAGCAGATCTTGGGCGGCGCGACGCTTCCCCGCAGCCGAGAGGCCCGGCCATCGGAAGAGGTCGCCGATATCGCCCGGGATGCCGAACGGTGCGTCCTTGATAAGGGGCACGAGGCCGGCGTCTGTCCACAGATGCGCGCCCGTTGCGCCGGGCGTCTCGAGCTCGATACCGAGCTCCTTGCAGAGATCGACTGCCCAGGGCTTGCGGGCGAGGAACGAGTCGGCCCCGGCTGGAAGCACGAGGTCTCCGACCGCGACACTGCGGAGCTTGCCGCCCGCGGCCGAACCTGCCTCGAGCACCTTGACCTCGATCGCTGCGCCGGCCATCGACAGGCGGTAGGCCACGGTGAGGCCCGTGACGCCGCCACCGATCACAACGACTCGGCGCGGGGTCACGCTCATGCGGGCGGCGCCTCGGCCATGTGGCCGCGAACCACTTGCGCGAGCACGTCGAGGAAGACCGGATCGGCGTTGGGCATGCGCGTGCGCGCGAAAGCCAGGCCGGCTCGTTCCGCGATCTCGCGCGCCTCGATGTCGAGGTCGTACAGGATCTCGAGGTGGTCGGCGACGAAGCCGGCACTGCAGACCAGCACGGCCTTGCGGCCCCGAGTCGCGAGCTGCTCGATCACGGTTTCCACCGGCGGGCCCCACCATGGATCGGGGGTACGACCGGCGCTCTGCCAGGCGATCGAGTGGTGCTCGAGCCCGAGTCGCTCGGCGACGAGGTCCGCGGTCTCCTGAAGACCGTCGCGGTAGCGACACGAATCGTCGCAGTCGCAACGCTTGCAGCGAAGCGTGCCGTCGTCGACGGTGCGCACCGGCAGCGAGTGGGCGCTGAAGATCACCATCGTGTCGTCGCGCCCACCCTCTGGCATCGCGAGCAGCGCCTCCCGCACGCGGTCGGTCAGGAACGAGATGAACGCCGGGTGGTCGTGGTAGCTGCGAACGAACGTGAACGCAGGCGTCTCGCCGTGGTCGTCGACCGCCTGCTCGACGCGCTCGACGTAGGTCTCGACCGACATGCCCGACCAGTGCGGCGCCATCACGATGCCGATACCGCGCTCGATGCCGTCAGCGCGCATCGCCTCGACCCCGTCGGTGATGAAAGGCGGCGAGTGCTTCATGCCGAGGTACGCGCGGAAGGAACCCTGGCCGTCGGCGCGCTCGTCGGCATTTAGGCGCTCGACGAGTCCCTCGGCCTGATCCCGAGTGGTGTCGAGCAGCGGGAAGATGTTGCCGATCGCCTTGTACCGCCCCTTGAGCTCATGCAGATGCTCCAGGCTGGGCGCTCGTCCGCCACGGATGTCGGTGTAGTAGCGCTCGATGTCGTCGGGACCGTCGGCCGTGCCGTACGCCATCACGAGCACGCCGATCGGGGAAGCGTCGCTCACGTGGTCTTCCTTTCGGTCTCTGCGTGGACGAGGTCGACGAGGCGAGCGAGCGAGTCGGGCGGCGTGTCGGGAAGCACTCCGTGGCCCAGGTTGAAGACATGACCGTCGCGTCCCCCAACCCGGCGGATCACATCGAGCGTCTTGCGCTCGACGACCTCCCATGAGGCGCCGAGCACCGCCGGATCGAGGTTTCCCTGCACGGCGCGGTCGTGGCCGACGCGTTCCCAGCCCTCATCGATGGGCACTCGCCAGTCGATGCCGAGCACGTCGCCACCCGAGGCGGCCATCTCGCCGAGCAGCTCTCCGGTCCCGACCCCGAAGTGGATCACCGGCACCTCGAGACCGGCGAGACCGGCGAACAGCTCGCTCATGTGTGGCTGCACGCAGCCCCTGTAGTCGTCGCGGTCGAGCGCGCCGACCCAGGAGTCGAAGACCTGCAGGGCTTGCGCGCCTGCCGCCACCTGCGCGCGCAGATGCGGCAGCACGATCGCCACGAGCGCCCGCATCAGCATGTTCCAGGTGGCGTGGTCCCCGTGCATCAGAGCCTTCGTCCGCTCGTGCGTGCGACTCGGACCGCCCTCGATCAGATAGCTGGCAAGCGTGAACGGCGCTCCCGCGAACCCGATCAGCGGCACGTCGAGCTCCTTGCGCAGCAGGCGGATCGCCTCGAGTGCCTCGGGCACGTCGTGCTCGGGCTCCAGCGGCCGCAAGCGCTCGAGGTCGACCGCCGAGCGCATCGGCGTGCCGACGACCGGCCCACGGCCGGGCTCGATGCGCACGTCGATGCCGACACCCGCGAGGGGCACCATGATGTCGCTGAACACGATCGCCGCATCGAGGTCCATGCGCCGAAGCGGCTGCAGCGAGATCTCCACGACCTGCGCCGGGTCCCTGCAGGTCTCGAGGATGTCGCGGTCGCCGCGCAGCTTCCGATACTCGGGCAGGTACCGTCCGGCCTGGCGCATGAACCACACTGGTGTGCGATCCACGCTCTGGCGACGGCAGGCGCGCAAGAATCGATCGCGGAAGGGGGACGAGCTCACGCATCCAGTCTACGGAGCGACGCGGCACCAACCCTCTGCGTTCAGGTCGCTAGGGTTGATGCGGAGGTGGCGAGCATGGAAGCAAGGTTGCACGGCAAGCGCGTGGTGGTGTTGCTGGCGGAGGGCTTCGAGGATCTCGAGTTCCACGTGCCGATCATGCGGCTGCGAGAAGAAGGCGCCGAGGTCACCGTGGCGGGCCTGACCACCGATGAGGTGGCCGGGAAGCACGGGCTGCGCGCGGCAGCCGAGACGACGGTCGACGCGATCGACGCCGAGACGCTCGATGCGGTGGTCGTTCCGGGCGGCTGGGCGCCCGACAAGCTCCGTCGGTACGACTCCGTGAAAGACCTCGTGCGGAACGTGTACGAGCGCGGCGCGATCGTGGGCATGATCTGCCACGCGGGCTGGGTGGGCATCTCCGCCGGCATCGTGAAGGGCGTGCGTGCCACGGGCTCGATCGCCATCAAAGATGACCTCGAGAACGCAGGGGCGACGTGGGTGGACGAGCCGGCGTTCCGCGACGGCAACATCGTCTGGGGGCGCGTCGTCGAGGACATCCCCGACTTCTGCCGCGAGCTCGTAGCCGCGATCGCCGGCGACTGACCACCTACGGCGCGCGGAAGCCTCGCACGTCGATCCGCTCGTGCTGCAGGGCGAGGGCGAGGTCGTTGACCCACGGATGCTCCTCGGCGGTGAGCTCGCGCGAATTCCTGATGCGGAACCTCGCCACGTCGCCGTCGTGGCGCACGATGAACCTCGCGTGGAAGCCGAGCAGCATGCGGCGCACTTCGGCTTCGTCGTCGAGAGGCACGCTCACCCTGATCGCCATCGGCCAGCTCGGCTCGTCGAACGCGGCACGCCTCGCCGCATCGACGGCGCGTTCGTACGTCGCGGGGTCGACCCGGTTCCTGGGCGCCGGGTCGGGGCCGAAGATCGCGTTCCACAGGATCTTGCGCGAGCCTTCCATGTGCCCCTTGTAGAAGGGGTCGCTCGGCATCAGCACGACCCGGCCGTCTCGAGCCGGCTCGTCGATGACCGCCGGGGTGCCGAAGAGCTGCTGCTCGCCGTCGGCCAGTCCCGACACGTAGAAGCCGTTGCGCGGCCCTCGAGGGAAGCGCACCGGCGCCGTGCCCGGCGACCACTCCGTCACCACGTCGTCATCGTCGAACAGGATCCAGCACCATCGCCCGACGCCGTCGGCGAGAGGATGGTCGCGGTCGAGCTCGACGCGTACGACGCTGCCGGGTACGTCGGCGATCGGGTCGCGCATCTGCGCGGTCGTGAGACCCAACGCCTGCGCGAGCTTCGCGCCACCGCCCCGGTAGCCGACGTAGCGTCCACCCCCCCGCACCCACTGCCTGATCGCCTGCGCGCCGGCGTCGCCGAGACGACGCAGCGCGGTCGGCCAGTCGCCCCCCGGCGTCACGAGCACATCGATGCCGGAGAGCCCTCCGCTGGTGATCGCCGGGGCATCGAGGAAGGTGTACGGGACGTTCCAGTAGGTGTCGAAGAGCCACTGCGTCGCACCGAACGACTCCTGCGCGTACCCGCCGACCGACATCGAATAGAGGCCGATGGTGGGCGCGCCGAGTGGGATCGAAGGAGGTGGTGGCTGAGCTTCGAGAGGTTGGAGTGTTGCGTTCGGCCGCAGCTTCGCGCCTGATGACCCCGCCTCGAGGTTCATGCTCAGCGGGAAGCTCCAGCCCGCGAGGCCATACGTGTAGAAGGTCGGTAGGTACGGCTGCTCGGCCATGACAGCCTCGATCCAGTGCTTCTGCAGCTGAGCCATCGGGATCCAGACCGTGCCTGCCGGCAGGAGTGTCGGTGCGGGCGGCGGGATCC
>Ga0180121_10000634_pt1 | contig 14867 bp, 10 predicted proteins | sample AntDrymUQ5402106_2_FD_129676 | JGI IMG/M metagenome (GOLD analysis project Ga0180121, IMG submission 129676) | Polar desert sand microbial communities from Dry Valleys, Antarctica - metaG UQ540 (21.06) (version 2) (version 2) | ecosystem: Environmental > Terrestrial > Soil > Desert | place...
CAGGGCCGGCGTTTTTCATTTGCGTCAGTTCACGGAAGCGTCGATCTAGCCCTGATGGTGTCCGACCGGCTCTTCGGTCTTAGTCGGCTCCGGCAGCGGTTTGGCGTCACGGCCGGAGCGCTCGACGGTTTTCTGCTCGGCGGCGTCGGGACTGAGAAGCGCGATGCGCAGAACGTCTTCCACGTGCTCGACGAAAAAGAACTCCATATCTCGCTTTACCGGCTCCGGGACATCGATGAGATCACGCTGATTGAGCTTGGGCAGGATGACCGTGCTGATCTTGGCAGCGCGAGCCGCCAGCACCTTCTCCTTCACCCCGCCGATCGGCAATACCTCGCCGCGCAGCGTCACTTCTCCAGTCATGGCCACATTCCGTCGGATCGGCTTCCCGGTCAGAACCGAAATGATGGCCGCGGTGATGGTGATTCCGGCCGATGGACCGTCTTTGGGGATCGCCCCCGCGGGTACGTGAATATGAATGTCATGCGTCTCGAAGTAGTCCGGGGGAATGCCCTGCTCTTCAGCATGAGCGCGGGCGTAGGTCAGCGCCGCCTGGGCCGACTCCTTCATGACTTCGCCGAGCTGCCCCGTGAGTTGAAGCTTTCCTTTGCCGCGCACTGCCGTTGCTTCGATGAACAGGATGTCTCCGCCTACTGAAGTCCAGGCCAGACCGGTAGCCACTCCCACCTGATCCTTCTCCAGCAACTCCTCGGCAAAGTGGCGCATTGGCCCGAGGAACTTCTCCACATTCGATTCGTTGATCTTGTAGGTCTTGTCGTTGCGACCCTCGGCCACCTGCACGGCGATCTTCCGACAGATCGTTCCGATCTCCCGCTCCAGATTTCGCAGTCCTGCTTCTTTTGTGTATCCAGTGATCACGCGCATGACTCCGCCGTCGGTCCACTGCACGTCGGTGTCGGCGATTCCGTTCTCTTCCATCTGCTTGGGCAGGAGGTGACGGCGTGCGATGAACAGCTTCTCTTCGTCGGTGTAGCCGGAAAGGCGGATGACTTCCATGCGGTCGAGAAAGGCGGGCTGGATCGTATCCAGCACGTTGGCTGTGACGATGAACATGACATTGGACAGGTCGTAGGAAACGCCGAGGTAGTGATCACGGAATGAGTTGTTCTGCTCGGGATCGAGGACCTCGAGGAGCGCCGACGACGGATCGCCGCGATAGTCAGCACCGATCTTGTCGACCTCGTCGAGCATGAAGACAGGATTCCCGGTCTGCGCCTGATTGATTCCCTGAACGATGCGGCCAGGTAGCGCGCCCACGTAGGTACGTCGGTGGCCCCGGATCTCGGCCTCATCGCGCACGCCGCCGAGAGAGATGCGCACGAACTTGCGATCAAGAGCGCGGGCGATCGACCTTCCCAGAGAAGTCTTACCGACTCCTGGCGGGCCTACGAAACAGAGGATGGGACCCTTCATTTTCGTGCCGCGCAACTTCCGGACGGCCAGGTATTCGAGGATTCGTTCCTTGATTTTCTCGAGGTCGTAATGATCTTCGTCCAGAATCTCGCGGGCCCGGGCCAGGTTGTGATTGTCTGCCGACATCACGCCCCACGGCAGTCCGGTCATCCAGTCCAGGTAGGTTCGAATGATCGAGGTCTCCGCGGAATCGGGATGGGAGCGCTCCAGGCGCTTGATCTGCTTCTCGATCTCGTCTTTCGCTTCCTGGGCGATCGCTTTCTCTTCGATCCTCTTCCGGTAGTTCTCGACCTCTTCAGCGACCTCTTCGCCCTCGCCCAGTTCGGACTGAATCGCTTTGAGCTGCTGCCGGAGGAAATACTCGCGCTGGCTCTTGTTCATCTCGCCCTGAGCCGCGGTTGAGATCTCCTGCTGCATGGTCAGCAGATTGATTTCACGGATCAGAAGATCGTTGACCTTCTTGAGCCGCTCCACGGGATCGATGGTCTCCAGAATCTGCTGAGCTTCTTCCAGCTTGAGGTCAAGATTCGAAGCTGACAGGTCGGTGAGCCGGGCCGGGTCGTCCAGGTTCGCGGCGATGACCATCACCTCGGGCGAAATGTTCTTGCCGAGTGCCACGGAGCGCTCCAGATTCTGTTTTACCGAGCGGAGCAGCGCTTCGACTTCCAGCGGCCGCTCACGGGTCACCGGCTCCTCGATGCGCGTGATTTTAGCTTTGAAGAAGGGAGCGGTCTGGATAAAGTAATCGATGCGGGCTCTGGACAGGCCCTGCACCAGAATGCGGATGCGTCCGTCCGGCAGCTTGAGCATGCGCATGATGATGGCCGCGGTCCCGACCCGGTACAGGTCTTCCTCGCCGGGATCTTCATTCTGAAAATCGCGTTGCGCGGTCAACATGATGACCCGGTTTTCGGCCAGAGCCTGATCGACTGCGTTGATCGATTTTTCGCGGGAAACCGACAGAGGGACGATGATGAAGGGGAAGATGACCAGGTCCTTCAGAGGAAGGACCGGAAGCACATCGGGGATCTTGATGGCCTCTTCTTTCGGTGTTTCGTTCGGCTCACTCATTCAACGTTTTCCTCTCCTGCGGCATGATCACGCCGGACTCCAACATGTACTGATACGGATCAGGAGTCCCGATGGCTTTGTCGAGCCAGCCAGTCGGAGCGCATCATATCGCCAAGGCGGGCTTTCGCTCAGTCAAAAGGCTTAAGTCAGAATTGAAAAATTGATAAAGTTGGAAGTGAGAAATAGAAGATCGGGCCTTTCTAACTTTTTACTTTCTCAATTTTTCAATTCTGACTTAAGCCTTTTGACCCTGACACGTGTTGACTGTCTGCCCGAGGTAACTTCCTCTAGACCTCCTTCAACTGATCAAGCTCCCGGACGAACTCTTCTACATCCTTGAATCGCCGGTACACGGAAGCGAATCGGACGTAGGCCACTTGATCGAGTTGGCGGAGACGTTCCATGACCATGAACCCGAGGTCCTGACTGGAGATCTCGCGCTCGGAGGATTCCTGCATGGCCGATTCGATCTCGTCGGCGATGGCTTCGAGAGTGTCGGCAGGAATGGGCCGCTTCCGGCAGGCCACCTGAAGGCCGCGCATGAGTTTTGTCCGCTCGTAGGGCTCGCGCCGTTCGTCACGTTTCACGACCTGAAAGGGAAGGGACTCGATCTTTTCGTAGCTGGTAAAGCGGCGCTCGCATTTGACACACTGCCGCCTGCGGCGGATGACGTCGCCTTCCCTGCTTTCGCGGGAATCAACCACACGATCTTCGGCGGTTCCACAGAAGGGGCAGCGCATTTTGGTAGTCAGTGGTCGGTGGTCAGTAGTCGGTGGTCAGTAGTCGGTGGTCGGTGGTCGGTGGTCGGTGGTCGGTAGCCGGCATCCGCTTATTTGCGGACCGACTACCGCCTACTGACCACCGACCACCGACACCGACCACCGCTTTCTATTCTTGCCGATTTTCGCTGATTCGCGAAAGCTGCTTCCAGCTCAGGCCTTCCCGGAGGAAAAGGATGGTTCCGGTGACGATCACGGGTAGCACACCCACGAGATGAAACAGAAGGGCCACCGCCACCGAAGAGTCGATGGAGAATCCGTAGAAGTTGGTGAGGGCAATCTGACAGGCCTTGTGGAATCCTCCCACCCCGCCAGGGGTAGGGATCATCAAGCCGACGATGGTCATTCCCGTCACGAAGAAGCTGGATGTGAACGGGAGGGGATGACCGAGCGCCTGGACCACAAAGAAGAACTGGGAGCAGAGAAAGATCCAGATGGCGGCAGTGGTCAGGACGACTCTTACCAGGGCCGTGGGGTGAGAAGCGATATCGAGCGAGGCCACAAACGAATCAAAGAAATTCATCCAGCTGTCATGAAAACGGACCGGGAGGAGTCGGGCCAGCCGGCCGTGGACTCTGCGCACGAATTCACGGGAGAAGAAAAGGGCGACCACAAAGCCCCCGAGCAGAATCACACCGGCACCGGCAGCGATGGCCGCAGTCTTGATGTACACGAAATGCCGCGAGGTGGAAGGATCGGTTGCGAAGTGGCGGCCCGAGGTGCCCACAAAGATCAGAAACAAGGTGAGGATGGACATCAGGTCCAGAACCCGCTCGGTCAGAACCGTTCCCAGCGCCGCAGAAAATCGGATGTTGGTTCTGCGCGCCAGAAGAGCAGGGCGCACCACATCGCCCGCTCGAATGGGGAGAATGGTCGAGGTCATGAACCCGAGAGCGGTGGCGAAGAAAGTGGGATAAAAGGCGGGCCGGTGATCAGGATCGAGAATCGTACGCCAGCGCTCGGCGCGACAGACCAGCGCCAGAAAGTTTGCTGCAAAGCCGCACAGAAGCCACCCCACGTGGGCCGATCGCACCAGCGACCAGACACGTCCGGCATCGCTGTTCCGAAAGAAAAGGAAAAGAAAAACAACGGTGAGAACGACGATGATGGACAGATGGAGAATGCGCTTCAAGCCGGGGCGGTTGTATCACAAGCTATCAGCTGTCAGCTATCAGCTGACAGCTTCCTCGCTTCTCGAGCAACAGACCAGAATGAATGATCATTTTAAGCTGTCAGCTGATAGCTGACAGCTTCTAACGATGTCCCTCGCCATCTATACGCATCCACTTTTTGCCCGCCATCACACCGGGGTAGGCCATCCGGAATCTGCGGATCGGATGGGGCATGCTCTGGAGGGCGTTTCGCGAACGTCTGCCAGTGGACAGGTTCGTACCGAGAGCAAGCTCGACGTTGAGACGGACCGGATCATTGCCAAGGTGCACTCGCTCGACTACGGGGCCAGCCTGGAGTCGGCCTGCCGCTCGGGCCAGCGACTCTTCAACTCGCTGGACAATCCCATCTCATCGCAGAGTCATGCCGCGGCCCGGCAGACGGTGGGGTCAGCACTGGCCGCGGCGCGGGACGTATGGGTCGAGTCGTCGGTGGACCGGGCCTTTGTCGTGGCGCGACCACCGGGCCATCACGCTGAAAAAACAAAGGCCATGGGCTTTTGCTTTTTCAATACCATCGCCTGCGTAGCCGAGTATCTCCGGGAGCAGCCCGGAATTGAGCGCGTCTTCATTCTGGACTGGGACGTCCATCACGGGAATGGAACGCAACACCTGTTCGAGGATCGGGATGACGTCTTCTACGCGTCCATCCATCGCTTTCCGTTCTATCCGGGCACAGGAGCGGTGAACGAGATCGGCACCGGAGCCGGAAAGGGTTTCACCCGTAACGTACCGATGTCCGGCGGACAGGGAGATTCGGCGTACCTCGCGGCCTTTGAGCGGGTTTTTGTCCCCCTGATGGACGAATACAAGCCAGATGCAATTCTGATCTCGGCCGGGTTCGATGCCCATCGCCGGGATCCGCTTGGTGGGATGAAGGTCACCGAGGGGGCATTCGGAGAGATGACACGGCGGATGATCGAATCGGCGAATCGGCACGGCCGGGGACGGATCCTGTCACTCCTCGAAGGCGGCTACGATCCTGAAGGTCTGGCCTCCAGCGTGGCCGAGCACGTCGAAGCGCTGATCTGAACCCAATCCAACTCCGGAGAAGGCTCAAGTCAGATTGATCCCTTCTTCTCCTCGATGATTTCCTGGTACAGGGCCTCCAGCCGGTCGATGCGCACCTTCATGGAAAATCCCTGTGCGACTCGATGGCGAGCGCCGAGAGCCACGGCCGAAGCCCGAGCCGGGTCGCCGATCACTTCGCGAAGAGCAGCTGTCAAAAGCGATCTGCTGCGCGGAGGGACGAGCCAGCCCACGTCCGGCGAATTCACCAGTTCACGATTTCCCCCGCAGTCCGTGGCGATCACGGGCCGCCGCATGGCCATGGCCTCCCGGATCGTTCCGGTGATTCCGGTCCCTGCCCAGGACGCGTCAACTACGCAATCGGCCGCCGCAAAAATCGCCGGCATGTCGGTTCGTGCTTCGACTGGTGTGACCTTCTCGCCCACGCCTCTGGCACGCGCAAACGCCGCAACTTCGTCCTTCTGCTCCTGACTCCTGCACGCGATCAACGCCAGGTGGAGCCGGGAATTGCCGGCCGCAACGTCAGCGAACGATTCGATCAGCTCTTTCCACCCTTTCCAGTCGCGAACTCCCACCTGGACTATGAGAAAACGGTCTGCGGCGATTCCCTTTTCGGTTCGAAAGGGCTCCGGAGTCCAGCGGGCCGGCTCAAACCGTTCCAGGTCGACTCCCGCATAAACCGTGGTGACTTTCGACGGCGGAACCCGTCCTGTTTCAATCACGATCTGCCGGATGTCTTCGCAAACCGTCACTACGCGGTCGACGCGCCTGGTCCTGAATTTCGGGCGATTCCAGAAGGTCAAGGGAAAGGAGACCCCGCGATTGACCACGAAGACCGGAGCCGGCTGGCCCCAGGAAGCAGCCAGGGCTACGGTATGGGCCAGACCTTTGTGAACATGAATGACGTCAGGACGACTGGTGCGAAGAAAGCTCCGCAGCGCGAGGACACTTTGGACATCGAACTCGCTTCGAAACGCAAACGGAGCAAACGTGATCCCGGCTTCTTCGGCGCGGGACCTGAGGATCGGGTCCTCGCGAGAGGCGATGGTGACATCGTGGCCACGCTGGCACAGTCCGCTCGCGGCCTGAAACATCTGATGCACCGAGCCGGTATTGAATTGATTCTTTTCAAGAACCTGAATGATCCGCAAGGGAATTCACTCCGCTGTGCTGATGTCGTGTCTCGTCGCGATTGCAGCTCGCAGGTTCGAAGGTTCGAAGGTTTCCGGAGAAAGCGCCAACCAGAAACCTACGCTGTAACCTGGACTCTTGCAGCCCACTACCTGTTAAGCTCCCGACCCGATGCTCCATCGAACGAAAAAACTCTTGTTCCTGGCGATCACTCTGCTGATCGTCTCAATCACGGGGTGTGGAATGACCCGGGCTACCCGGTCATCGTATCTCACCTCTCTGGCTCCCTATCTCGAGCCTCCATCCCGCCCGGTCATCGTCATTCCGGGCGTGGGTGTGACCCGGCTGTTCGATCCCGTGACCCGCTATTACGTCTGGGGAACCGCACGCAACGTCCTGCATACCAGATATGCGGAAGACCTCGATCTTCCCATCGATCCGCAGACCCTGCTTCCGGTCAGAGACCGGCTCGTTCCCCGTGGATACGTCGGATCCCGCAGCCCGATCAACATCGGGTGGAGGCTTTCCAGTGCGCTCGTGCGCTACGGCCAGTATCACGACAAGCCCACCACCGCTGGTAAACCGACGGTCTATTCACTGGTCTACGATTTCCGCCTGAGCTCGACCGAGAGCGCAAAGTCGCTGGACGCCCTGATTGAAAAAATCCGGCGGGAGCATGGCGATCCCGCGCTCAAGGTGGACCTCATCGCCCACTCGGCCGGCGGCCTCGTGGCGCTGACGTACCTGAAGATTGGAACGGCTCCCGTCGAGGAACCCACCACATGGGCTGAAGGCTCGCGGCGCGCAGCGGCGAAAATCGGCCGAACCGTTCTCATCGCCACTCCGCAGGCAGGAACCGCGGACATGCTCAGACTCCTGCACAGACCGGAAAGGTTCGTCCTGCGCCTGATCCCGCAGGAGATGATCAGCACCTTTCCCTCCATGCTGGAGATGCTTCCCGAAGATGGTCACTTCCTCCTCGATGAGAAAGGGCACTCCATCGACGCGGATCTATGGAAAGCGGAGGACTGGAAGCGGCTCGAGCTGGGATTATTCATCCCGGCCGTAGCGAGCCGGATTCGGCGCGAGATCTCTCCTGAAAGGTATGACCTGCTGGTCCGCTCCTTCGGCCGGTCGCTCGATCGGGCTCGTGCTCTTCGAGACGCGCTTCGCCGGCCCCTCCCGGAAAGCGTGGTGGTCGAGAACGTGGCCGGCGACTGCGTTCCGACGGCGCATCACGCGCTGCGGCGAAAGGACGGCACGCTGGCCTTTTACCGGGGCGAACTGCGAGCTTCAGAAGAGCACCTGATCGACAGGATGGTGGAATCGGGAGACGGGAGCGTGACCGTGAGCAGCGCGACCGGGGGGAATCAGCAGCGCTCGGCGCTTTTCTGCGACGGCCATCAGGCCCTGGCCAGTGATCCTCATGTGCACCGGGCCATGATTCGAGTCCTTCGTGGTGCTGGTCCTTCATAGTCACAACGACCCGTCACCGGCTCTCCACTCACGCGGTTCTCACGGAGCTTTCTCAGCGGCCGGGACTGCATTGCACCGATTGAAACCCGATGGTAATATCCGTATCAAATTATTGAATTCACAGCACATTCGGCATTGGGTGCGCATCTCGGGAGAAAGCCTTGCCCTCGAAAAAGAACGACAGTGAGCCGCTGAAGGTGACCGATAAGCGGCTCTTCACCTCCGAGGGGGAACTGAAGGAAGAGTTCCGGGGTACTGTGACTCCCGCTGATCCCGTCTCCAGACCGGTTCCCGCTCCGGCTGCTCCCGCCGAGACCTCCGAGTCGAAAGAGGCTGACAAAAAGAAGAATCTCCGCGACAAAGCCGCCAATCCCGGAACCCCCTTTGCCTCTTTCGTGGAATCGTTGATCATTCAGGGCTACATGAGCCTGGGAATGCTCAAAAGCCCTTACCACCCGCAGGGCGCGGTCGATCTTCAGGCTGCTCGGCAGATGATCGACATCATCACCATGCTCTCGGAGAAAACCAGGGGGAATCTATCCGAGGACGAATCTGACTTTCTGCTGGCACATCTGGGAGAGATCAAACTGGCGTTCGTGCAACGGAACAAGGCGCTGTAGGAATGGGGAGGCACGCTTTCAGAAGGGGTCTTCTGCTCCTCGGCCTCCTTTCCGGCCTCCCGGCTGCCGGGCAGGATTCGAATCTCTCGCCGCGGGAGATCTGGCCGCAGGCCACGGCCGCTTCGGACAGCGGCGACGTGGCCGGGGCGGAGAAGAAAGTCAATTCCCTGCTGGTCGCGGGAAAGACACTCGGCATTCAACGGTTTCCGCTCTACGCCGAGTCCGCTGCGTCACTGGCTCGCCAGTCCTACAAACAGGGCAACGCTGCGCTGTCGACGTGGGCCATGGATACAGCCAGAAAACTCGATCCTGTTTCGCCTGACGTCGCCTTCACAGGCGCAGATCTGTCTCGCGATCAGGGCCAGTGGGGCGGAGTGTTTCAGAACATTGGAAGCGGGGTGACCAGCATCCTCTCCGATTACCGGGCCAAGACCCTTTCGCGCGCAGACCTTACTCTCACGGCGGCGATGGCGCTTGCTGCCGCGGCGATCATCTTCGCCCTGATGCTGTTCCTCCGTTACTGCCGTCCCGCGGCGCACGACTTCAGGGAATCGCTCAGCAGGAAAATGCATGGCGGGGTCGCGACGGTCGTGGCCTTCGCCATTCTCTTTCTTCCTTTGTTTTTCTGGCTCGGTCCGGTCTGGTTGCTTCTCTACTGGTTCGTTCTTTTCTTTGGATACGCGACCTCTCGCGAAAAAATCTCGATCGCAATTGTTCTGGGGTTACTGGCGCTGTTACCGATCATTACAGATCGGGCTGCTTACAGGATCGCGGGCGTGGATTCTCCGGTCGTGCGCGGCTCGGTTGCAGCCGTTGAGCGGAGCTATCATCCGGATGTGGTGCGGCGGCTCCAGGAGCTGGTTGTGGTCGCGCCGCAGGATCCCTACCTGCATCTTCTCCTGGGGAACCTCCAGGTTCTTCAGGGAGATGAGAGCGACGCGGCCTCACACTATCGGCGAGCCATCGAGCTGAATGACAGGCTGGCCGGAGCACACCTCAACATCGGGAACCTTCACTTCCTCAACAACGATTTTCTGGCTGCCATCTCCAAGTACGAGAAGGCCGCGGAGATCGACTCGGACATGGCCATCGCCTACTACAACCACTCGGTGGCCAGCGGCGAGCTCTACAAGTTCGACATTCAGGGACAGAAGCTGGAGGAAGCCAAGAGCAAGGACAAGGCCCTCATCGATCGGCTGGTGAATCGACCGACCAGCCAGAAAATAGTCATGTACGAAGTCCCCATCCCGACGGCCTGGGCCATTACCGACGGGATCGCCAAAAAGGGGCTGGCCCGTGATCTCTACGGTAACTACGCCTTCTTCGCCCCACTGGTCAGCGCACAGAGCGCTCTGACCATCGGGCCCCTGGCGGCACTGCTGCTTGCTTTGCTTCTTTGGAAGATGAAAAAGGGGAACGGGTTCGCCGGAGCCTGCATCAAGTGCGGGCGGACTTTTTGTCATCGCTGCAAATCGTCCAGAGAAAGTGCGATTTACTGCACGCAGTGCATTCACATCTACCTCAAGCGCGACGGCGTCTCGCTGGATACGAAGCGAAGCAAACTGGCCGAGGTGCAGCAGCATCAGACGGCACAGTTGCGCCGCAAGAAGATTTTCACCACGTTTCTCCCGGGTTCAGCTCAACTTCTGGACGGTATGCCTATCCGGGGGCTCATCGGCGTTTTCCTGTTTCTCCTCTTCGTGGGACTGGCTGTTTTCGTGGGGAGGCTGGCTCCCATCGCTTCACCCGCTGAAACCATGAAAATGGTCATGCGTGTTCTGGCCATCGCTCTGGCGGTCATCAGCTGGCTGGTGATCTCCATTCCTGTGTTTCGGCAGAAGGTAACGGCGTGATGCCGGGCGCTGAAAGCTTCCGCATCCGGAGTTTTTACCGATGGCGTTAGAAGGCACTCTCAAAGACTTCAGTCTCGCCGATATCTTTCAGCTGATCGGCCTTCAGCGGAAGACTGGAGTCCTGACGCTTCGTGGAAAGGACGACACGGTGACCGTGACCTTTCTGGACGGCAAGGTTGTGGCGGCCGACTCGCTCAACCGGCGGCTGGAGAACCGGCTCGGTCATGTCCTTCTGAAGACCGGGGTCATCACCAACGAACAGCTGAACCGGGCCCTCGAGATTCAGCGCGAGACGCTCCAGCGTCTGGGGTTCATCCTCACCCACTACGGAATCATCACCAACGACAGTCTTCGCGACGCCATCGGGCTGCAGACCATGGGCATCATCTATCGCCTCTTCCGATGGCAGGACGGCGATTACCACTTCTCCCAGGAAACGACCATCGAGTACGACCGGGACAACGTCGTGCCGATCTCAGCCGAATCCATCCTCATGGAAGGCGCCCGGATGATCGACGAGTGGCCGATCATCGAAAAGCGAATCCGCTCCTACGACATGATCTTCCGCCAGAAGGCCAGCGAGCAGGAGATCGTGGTGGTGGGAGCGGACGACGCTGACGAAGTGGACTTTGTCGAGCCGGCGGCCGGCGCCAAAAAGAAGAAAAGCGCAAGCGGCGAGAAGATCAAGATCTCGGAAGAAGAGAAGTCGATCTACACACTCGTCGACGGACGAGCGACTGTGGCCGATATCGTCGAGACCAGCCGCCTGTCGGAGTTCGACACGAATAAGGCACTCTACGAACTCGTCACTCGCGATCTGATCGAAGAGGTTCGAGACCCGTCCAAGATCTCAGCGGTCGAGCAGCAGGTGGTCGATCAGACCGCGCCGGTCGAGATCCCTCCCGTTCCTCTGCCGCTGGTCCTTCTGGCCGTGGCGCTGGCTCTGGTATCTCTGGTGACGGCGGTGAAAAACCCTCTGAACTCACTTCGGCCGATGGCCAGAAAGACCAGCGCGGTGTACGAGGCCCGCAAAGCGATCTCCCTCCAGCGAATCGAGTCAATCGGAGATGGAATCGAATCGTACCGTCTGGCCAACGGCAGGCTGCCGGCCAAGCTTTCGGACCTGGTGCCTTTCTTCGCTGCTGACGAGCTGCTGAGGGATCCGTGGGGAAATGCCTACAAGTATCTTCAGCGGCCTGAGAAATATCTGGTCATCGGGTTCAGCGCGGACGGGCGGCCGGATACCGATCTGTTCCTCTCCCACTCCATCGAAGCTCCCCTGCCGACTTCGTCGGCGAATCGCCCCACGGGCGGCATCTCGCTGGTGGAGTGAGGAAGGCAGCTTTCAAGCTCTCAGCTCTCAGCTCTCAGCTCTCAGCTATCAGCTGCAGATCGGTCGACTCTTCTTCGATCCGCCCTGAGTTTGCGTGCTCTCGTTCCTTCGATGGCAAGCTGATAGCTGATAGCTGATAGCTAATCGTCATCCACCTGTCGATCAGCCTGGCCTGCCAGGAACTCCGGGGTGAAGATTTCGCGGATCTGTTTCTCATCCAGAAGCTTTTTCGCGCGCAGCAGGTCGGGAATGGGCGTCCCGCTCTTCATGGATTCCTTGGCGATCTCGGAAGCTTTGGCGTACCCGATCAAAGGATTCAGCGCCGTGGCCAGGGCCGGGGAGGTGATGTAGTAAGCCTCGCACTGAGCGCGGTCGGCTTCGATCCCGGCGATGCATTTCTGCACGAAGACCGGAAGAAAATTCTTCAGGATCTCGATGGAGAAAAGAATTTCGTAAGCCATCACCGGCATCATCACGTTCAGTTCGAGCTGGCCCGCCTGAACCGCGAAGGCGATGGTCGTATCGCTGCCGATGACGTGAAAACAGATCTGGTTCATGCACTCCAGCATGGAGGGATTGACTTTGCCGGGCATGATCGAGGAGCCGGGCTGAACCGACGGCAGAATGATCTCGGCCAGACCGGTCTGAGGTCCGGAAGCCAGGAGCCGGAGGTCATTGGTGATGCGAGTCAGTTCCAGGGAGAGATTCCGAAGAGAGCCTGACACCGCGGAGATGGCCAACTGTGACTGCATGGCCTCCCGCAGGTCCTCCACCGGCTCGAGCTCGAGCCCGGTCATGGCCCGGAGATGGGCCACAACCCGCTGGCGATAGCCCACAGGCGTATTGATGCCCGTGCCCGTGGCGGTTCCGCCGATCCCCAGTTCGCGCAGCTCATCCGCCGCATCGAGCAGAAGTTTGGTCGATCGACGCATGGCCGCTGCGTACGCTTTGAATTCCTGACCGAGCGTTACCGGCACTGCGTCCTGAAGATGGGTTCGGCCCGACTTGATCACGTCAAAAAACTCTTCTCCCTTGGCATCGAGAGAGAAGCACAGGCCGTCCAGAGTCGGGAACAGCTCCCGGAGCAGCATGAGCGTCGCCAGCCGGGTGGCAGTGGGGTAGGTGTCGTTGGTGGACTGGGCCATGTTGACGTGGTCATTGGGATTGATGGGCTTGTACTCGCCAAGCTTTCCGCCCAGTTTCTTGCTGGCGAGGTTGGCCAGTACTTCGTTGATGTTCATGTTGAACGACGTGCCGGCCCCTGCCTGAAAGACATCGACGACGAAGTTCTGCAGGAAATTCGGAGCGATGTAGGCGGTCGGAATCTTGTACGGAACCGAGCGAAGGTCATCCGCGTCATCGCCGTCTGCGGCCGAGATCATGGCTCGGTGGGAGCGGCCTTTATTGCTCTTGCGGGCTCCGGTGATCGCATCGAAGGTCTGGCTGGTCTCTCCCAGGATCTCGTCGCAGGCGTCGCTGATGGCGCGGGCAAGTTTCGCGTCGAGTTGGCCCAGTTCGAAATTGGCGAGGGCGGCGGCTTTTTTCAGAAGGATGAAGGAGCGGACGAAGGCCGGATGGGCGCGCAATCCGCTGACCGGATAGTTCTCCACGGCCCGCTGGGTCTGGGCGCCATACAGAGCATGGGCAGGAACCCGGACCTCTCCCATCGTGTCCTTTTCCTGTCGATAGGTGGCTTTCGTGACTTTGGTTGTGGCTTTGGTTGCCATAATTGTTATGTGCCTTCCTGGTTCGGTCGCGATCTTTTTCCTCTCCCGCCGCAGCGGGGAGAGGGAGAGGCTCAAGTCATCCCGCGCTGGACTGGGTTTCACGAGCGAAGGTCATCGAAGATCTTTTCGACCTCAGCGAAGATCTTCTCACGAAGATTAAGGCCTTGGGACTTCCCCAATTGGAAAGAGGTTCCGCGCGACAACCAGGGCCTCGGGTTGCTGCTCCTCACCAGAGGGTGCGAGGTGGGCGCCCGGTCCTGCGCACTTTCGGGATTAGAGATCCCGAAAGTCTGGTTATTGCACTTGCCAGACTTGAGTGTGGGATTGTCAGATAATCAAACGTTCATCCTGACCAAGAGGTAAAGTAATGAATATCAACAAGTTGACCGTGAAGGCTCAAGAGGCTGTGGTCGAGGCGCAAACGCTTGCGCGGCAATCCGGCAACGCTGAATTCACTCCCGAGCACCTCCTCGTCACGTTGATCCGACAGGACGGCGGGATCATCGCGCCTCTCTTGAACAAGCTCTCGGTGAACCCGGGCACGGTCGAGGCGGAGGTCGCGGCGGAGCTGGCTCGGATGGGCAAAGTCGGCGGCTCGTCTGCCGAGCCGATGATGTCCCCCCTGCTCCGAAAGGCCTTCGATGCCGCATTCGCGGCTGCGGAGGACTTCAAAGATGAATACGTTTCGACCGAGCATGTGCTCATCGGGATCACCGAGGCCAGGGACTCAACCGCTGCGAAAATTCTAAAGAAGAACGGTGTAACTCGTGACGCGGTGCTTCAGGCACTGCAGGCCGTTCGCGGGAACCAGCGCGTTACTGATCAGAATCCTGAAGACAAGTACCAGGCCCTCGAGAAATACGGACGCGATCTCACGGCCCTGGCCCGCCGGGGAAAACTCGATCCGGTGATCGGTCGCGATGAAGAGATCCGGCGGGTCATTCAGGTTCTCTCCCGCCGGACCAAAAACAATCCGGTTCTCATCGGGGAGCCCGGCGTGGGAAAGACGGCCATCATCGAAGGACTGGCGCGCCGGATCGTGGAGAAGGATGTCCCGGAAGGGCTGAAGAACAAGCGGGTCGTGTCTCTGGATCTGGGCGCGCTCATCGCGGGTGCCAAGTACCGCGGTGAGTTCGAGGATCGGCTCAAGGCCGTAGTGAAGGAAGTGGAGGAGTCGGATGGGAGCGTGATTCTCTTCATCGACGAGCTTCACACGCTGGTGGGAGCAGGAGCTGCCGAAGGAGC
>Ga0180121_10000636_pt1 | contig 14843 bp, 12 predicted proteins | sample AntDrymUQ5402106_2_FD_129676 | JGI IMG/M metagenome (GOLD analysis project Ga0180121, IMG submission 129676) | Polar desert sand microbial communities from Dry Valleys, Antarctica - metaG UQ540 (21.06) (version 2) (version 2) | ecosystem: Environmental > Terrestrial > Soil > Desert | place...
CGTAGGGATTGAATATTGGTAGAAAAATTAATAACACAAAAATTGATTACCAATATTTTACCCTACGGGATATTTTATAAATTTTAATTTACAATCATAATTTCAATCATTGAGCATTTATAATAGGACAAATGTCACTATTTTACTAGTATCATTTTCTAAGTATCAATAATGTATCCATCAATTTCCAACCGGTAAAAATAAACTCCGCCTGAAAAACCGGAAGCATCCCATGTAACATCATAATTACCTTGCGGCTTGTTTCCAAAAATTAAATTTGCTGTTTCATTTCCTAATGCATCAAAAACTTTAACATTAACAAAAGAATTTTTTGACAAAGCATAGCGAATTGTAGTGACAGGATTGAAAGGGTTTGGATAATTTTGTTCAAGCTTGTATTGCGCCGGAATTTCATTCGGTTCATTTACTCCGACAAAGCCGTCAACATTTAAACTTAGAAATGGAAAAATTTCCTTGTGTACCAGAAGTGCCGGTATAATTTCCTGTCCATGCCGCGCTGAACAAAGTGCCGTATCCGCTCACCGAAGTGCCTATTGCATCGACACTTCTTGAAGTACCCGTAAATCCTGTGTGCCTTATCTCAATCAGGAGATGACCTCCCGAATAAATATATGCACTATCAAATTCAATGTTACTTCCGAAAGTATTAGGATTCCCCCCGAAAAGGATATGAGTTTATAGGAATCGTGAGACTGTCGGAGCGCACTTTCTTCTGAATACCAACAATATTCTGTACAAACGTCAGGCTTCTGTCAGCCGGAGTAACACTGCCGCTCAGATAAATATCGTAATTTGTAAAATTGACAACGTCCAACGGCCAGCCTGAAGTAGCTGATACCGGAAGTCTCCATGTCAATCCTAATATTCGATGACCTACAATACTACTCAATAAGCTTTCATGAATAAGAAGCTGATAGGTCCTTGGTGTATTGGCGAGAGGTCCGAGAAAAGTAGCGGTTCCTGGTATACCTGAATATGAAGCGGGTACGACAAGGGAAAGTCCGAAACTCTATTTTCCCAAAAATTTTTTGGACTCATTTCCCAGTATAGCTTGATTAAGATAAAAGATAGAAACAAAAATCATTAAGTACACGATTTTGGAATTCATACATCCTCCTTTTTCATAAATGTAAAAATTTTTTACAAGATAGTAATTACACTTTTGCTTTTCAAGATTCATTACGGTGAAATGAAGGATTTTTTTGAAAATATATGGGAACATCATTTTATTTTTTCAAGAAAATCTTTTTTGATTATAAAAACTATTTGCAAAATTATTTTTTGAAAATCAAAACTTATTGACAATAATAATTATAATGTTATATTTGTAAAAATTATTTTTAAATAAAATATTATTTTTGAGAGTAGCATTAACGTTTAACATAAAAAAAGATAACGAAAAAATTTTATCCGCAGTAGAAGACAAGTCTTCAGAAAGAGATTTCAAAAAATACTTCAATGAAAATCTCATCAAGAATTATCCCGAAAGAATAGATGATACATTTGCAGAGTGGGATTCGGAAGAAACCATCGAAGCAGTTAAATCCGCGCTGGAAGCAGGCGGACACGATGTGTGGCTTATCGAAGGCGATAAAGATGCATATGAAAAATTCAAAGAATTGAATCCTGAGTTCGTATTTAATATTGCAGAAGGCATAGGAGGATCTACCCGCGAATCTCAAATTCCCGCCATTCTTGAAATGCTTAGTATTCCTTTTACAGGAAGTGATTCCGTCACAATAGGAATTTGTCATGATAAATCACGCTGCAAAGAAATTTTATCTTATTACAAAATTCCCAATACAAAATTTTTTATTACCGATGCGATTCATAAGGTCGATAAAAAATTAACTTATCCGAAATTTGTAAAGCCTCTTCATGAAGGGTCATCAATAGGAATTTATAATTCCTCTGTTGTGAATGATTGCACAGAACTGAGAAATGAAATTTTGCGGATCAAAGAGGATTATAATCAGCCGTCGATTGTCGAAGATTATCTTGAAGGAAAGGAATTTACCGTTGCGATGCTTGGTAACGGTGATGATGTGAAAGTTTTGCCAATTGTGGAAATAAATTTGGATTCAGTACCTGAAGGATTCAATAAAATTTACTCTTACGAAGTCAAATGGTTTTTCGATACAAGGGAACACATGCTGGATATCTTTAAATGTCCTGCGGAGATTAATGAGAAATTATACAAGCAGATCGAGGAGGTCTGCAAGGCTGCATATAAAGCATTGAGAATCCGTGACTGGGCAAGGATCGATGTGAGATTAGATAGAAATAATATGACTAATATTGTAGAAATAAATCCTTTGCCGGGAATACTACCGGATCCAGCGGATAATTCTTGTTACCCGAAAGCAGCAAGAACATTAGGATTAGATTATAATACGATGATTAATGCGGTACTGAATAGTGCGTTTAATAGAGCACAGATTAACGGATTTAACAGTCCGCCGCGACGGATTCACTGATTAGAATCTTGTATTTTGATGTATGGATTTATTACATAAGGAAATTACTGATAAATTTTGAAATGTTTTTATGAATTCTATAAGGTTATGGTTTTCTTGAAGGGTTTTTGAAAAATTCAATTATAAATGAATTGAGAAGCAATGGACTTTTTTGTAAATCTCAAAAGTTGATTAACATATTTTACAAGGGGATTTAGTTGGTCAATATTGTATTGATTCAAAAGGTTGAAAAGAATGTTATGGTAGAATTGAAAGCACGCGAAGTTTTGAAAGAAGAGCATGAGTGTCAGTTAATAAATTACTTAAAGTTCTGATACTGAAGTGGGATTATTGTCAAACTTTGGGAGGAAGCCTGAATTTAAAAGAAAATTATTTACAAACGATTTAAAGAAAAAAATCCGTGAGTATCTGTTTGATCAGTTAAATCCGTGTTCTAAAAAATAAAAAATGAAAATAAGCATTATATATAACGACCCTACTCAATATGCTACCGCCCGCATTTACGATGACGGAATAACAGAAATCGAGATGGTCACAGGTCCAGTCGATATGAGCGAATATGGAGTGCTTGATGAATTGAAATCAGTTCAGAGAGCATTAAAACCGACTGGCTATGAAACAAAAATCGTTCCTGTTGCGCTGGATATTTACAAGCTGATTGATGAATTAAGAAATGATACACCCGATCTGATATTCAACTTATGTGAATCTCTTGACGGTGATCCCACGCAGGAGATGAATATTGCATCATTGTTTGAAATATTGAAAATTCCATACACGGGTTCGAGAGCATTGACACTGGGTATTGCATTGAATAAATGGAGAGTTAAGGAAATCCTGAATTATTATGATATACCTACTGCTCCGCATTATGTCTGTAAAAATTCAAATGAATTTAATCATAACGGTTATTCAAAGCTTAAAGATAAATTTCCATTGATCGTAAAGCCCTCTAGAGAAGATGCTAGTATAGGGATTGAGAATAAATCAGTCGTATACAATGACAGCGAACTTAAGACAAGAATTGAATTTATTCTTGATGAACATAAGCAGCCGGCTTTGGTAGAACAATACATAGACGGCAGGGAAATTAATGTGAGCGTTGTCGGCAATGTGGTAAAAGATGAGAATGATTTAATAGTATTTCCATTCTCTGAAATAGATTTTACTGAGCTGCCTGAAGAATATCCGAAGATAATAAGCTATAACAGCAAGTGGATGTATAAGACAGTTGAGTTCGCAGGAACAAAAGCAGTTTGCCCAGCAAAAGACATTTCACCTGAACTGGAGAAGGTAATTAAAGACACAGCAAAAAAAGTTTACAAAATAATCGGAGCTTCGGATTATGCGAGAGTGGACTTCAGAGTTAAGGATAATATTCCCTATGTGCTTGAGATGAATCCGAATCCGGACATTTCATCAGATGTAAATGAAGATACGGGTTTTACCCGAAGCGGAAAGGCCCATGGATGGAGCTATGAGACGTTGATACAGAATATTATAAATTTTGCAAGTGATCGTTGGGGAGTAGTTCGTTGAGTAGAGACGCAATATATCGCGTCCGATAGTTGTTTAAATTTTTTTTAAGATGATAAGAAAGTTAGTTGAAGATGACCGGGATAAGATCAAGAGTATTTTAATTGATACAAATAATTTTAATGATGAGGAGATAAACATTGCGATTGAACTTGTTAACATTTATATAAACGATGAGAGTCAAAAGGATTATGAAATATTTGTTGATGATGAAAACGGAATAAGAGGATATGTTTGTATAGGTCCCCGACCTTTGACAGTTGGAACTTATGACTTATATTGGATAGCTGTCAATCCGAAAGTTCAATCAAAAGGAATAGGAAGCGGACTTATAAGATTTGTAGAAGATAATCTGAAACAGAAGAAAGGTAGGCTGATATTGATAGAGACGAGCGGAAAATCTTCATACGAAAAAGAAAGAAAGTTTTATGAAAAAAATTTATATGAAATGTTAGTCAACATAAAAGATTTTTACAACATAGGCGATTCATTAGTAATCTATGGAAAGTATATTTAGAATTTTAAATCACATTTTACTAATTATATAGGAGTAATACTTTATGGAACTCTGGCAGGGAATGATTAGAAACAGTATTAACACTGTAGATCATCTTGTAGAGAAGTTCAACATCGACAGAGAAGCAGCAGGAAAGCTTGATGAATTTTTTCAGGCGAGAATTAATCCGTATTACCTATCATTAATCCGATATCCAGGCGATCCGATATGGCTCCAATGTGTCCCCGATATAAAGGAGCTTGAAGACATCGACGCACCAGAAGATCCTTTGCATGAAGACGATATGAGCCCCGTTCCGAACATTACACATCGATATCCGGACAGAGCGTTATTCCTGGTTACATCCCAATGCGGGTTGTATTGCCGCTTCTGTACGCGAAAGAGAAAAGTCGGTGACCAAAGTAAAATCTCTATGCGCACACTGGAGTCTGCATTCAATTATCTTGAAGAGCATACTGAAATAAGTGACGTCATTTTATCGGGCGGAGATCCTCTAATGTTGACGGATACTATGCTTGAAAAATTATTGGCACGCCTCCGGCAGATAAAACATATAGAAGTGATTAGACTCGGTTCAAAAATGCCATGCGTTCTTCCCCAGAGAATCACACCACAGCTTTGTGATATGCTGAAAAAATATCATCCGATATATTGCAACACTCATTTCAATCATCCATGGGAGATTACCGAAGAGAGTAAGAAAGCCTGCGGATTACTCGCAGATGCAGGAATTCCTGTGGGCAATCAATGTGTGTTAATGAAAGGTGTAAATGATAATGCAGATATTATGAAGGAGCTTATGAAGAGTTTGCTTGCAATTCGGGTAAGACCATACTATATTTATCAAGCGGATTTGACAAAGGGGGCGAATCATTTCAGGACACCGTTAAAAGTCGGTATCGATATAATGGATAAGCTTCGCGGTCATATATCGGGGCTTGCCGTTCCGCACTTTGTAATAGATGCGCCGGGTGGTGGTGGTAAAATCCCTTTACTTCCAAATTATGTGATTTCACAGGACGAAGATAAGGTCGTGCTAAGAAATTTTAAATATAATATATATGAATATCCTGATGTAAGAGATGAAACTCAAATTACTGACGAAAGCATGTTTATGAGAAAAACGGTTAGAAGAAGAACTATGCAGACAAAGAAAGAAAGAATTAAAAAAGTAAAAGTACCAGTATTACAAAACAGTTGATCAAATAATTTTTTTTTGTATTAAGGCCCGTTAATTTATTTTGACGGGTTTTTTTTGTTACATTTCCCAAAACATTTTAATTAGACTTTAGCTAATTGAGTTTAACTTTGTAATTTGTAATTTAATTAAAGATTGGGAAATGATTAATTTTCAGTTGAAAAAATAAATAGAGTCTCTTAAGTTTGTAATAGTTTTTTAGCAAAAAAATGTATTTAAAACTAAGTTAAGTTTTTTAATGCCAGGAATAAAAAATCATTCAAAAACAGCTTGAGTGTCTGTTAATTAGAACTACAAATGACTTTACTCCATATCAAAGGTATTCTTTTTGTTAAAGGTATTCATTATTAAAGGTATATATTACACCAATTAATCACAGTTAAAGAATAGTAAATGACATTAGACGACAATTCTCTAAAGAATATTTTATCCAACCTCCAGACAGCAAATAATAAATTAAGAAATTTATACCCGGGTGATAATCCAGAAAGGCAGCCAGTCCATACAGTTTACGGGGGCGCGCAGCTATTCAAATATGACACTTCACAGAAGATGGGTGAGCTATCTCTAAAGACATTTTTAGAATATGCGCCGGATAAAAATGAATTTGCAAAAGCGTTACATCTTGATGCCAAAGATAATTTATCTGCTAAAGTATATGATAAGGTAATTGAAAAGCTGAAAAAGGAAGCTGTTGAAGATTTCAGGATTGATTTTGAAGACGGTTATGGCAGCAGGCCAGATAAAGAAGAAGATGAGACGGCAGCATTTACGGCTGGTGAAGTTGCGAACGGAATGAAAGAAAATAAATTGCCTCCATTTATAGGAATAAGGATAAAAACTTTTTCGGAAGAATTTAAAAGGAGAGCGATCAGAACTTTAGATATTTTTATTTCCACACTTTTAGAAAAAAGCGGCGGGAAACTTCCTGAGAATTTTGTTGTGACTCTTCCGAAGGTTACTGTTGCCGAACATGTTTCATCATTAGTAGAAATTTTTGAAAAGATGGAGGCAAAACTCGGACTGACACCGGAAACACTGAAGATGGAAATAATGATCGAGACCACCCAATCGATTATTAACACAGAAGGTAAGACAAATCTTATTTCGCTTGTGAAAGCCGGCAAAGGAAGATGTAAAGCTGCTCACTTCGGAGTGTATGATTATACTGCCTCATGCGATATTACCGCAGGGCAGCAAACGATGGATCATCCCGTTTGCGACTTTGCGAGAGATATTATGAAAGTAACCCTTGCTGGAACGGGAGTATGGCTTTCTGATGGCGCGACGAATGTAATGCCGATCGGTGCATACAAAGGAGAAAATCTGACTGCAAAACAGAAGAAAGAAAATATGGATACGATTCATCGCGCATGGAGGCTGATGTACAGGCATGTGCAACATTCACTGAACAATGCCTTTTATCAGGGATGGGATCTTCATCCGGGGCAAATATCTGTAAGATATGCTGCAGTATATATTTTCTTTTTGAACGGTTTGGAACAGGCATCAATTCGTCTTAAAAATTTTATAGAAAAAGCAGCGCAGGCAACGATGGTGGGCGATGTGTTTGATGATGCGGCAACAGGTCAGGGTCTTCTGAATTATTTTTTGAGGGCTTTGAATTGCGGTGCAATTGCAGAAGAGGAGATTTTGTCCACGGGTTTGACACTTGAAGAAGTGAGGGGAAAGTCGTTTTTGAAAATATTGGAGAACAGGAAAAAATGATTTTGGGTTTGAAATTTCGGATTTGGGATTTTAGATTTTGTAAAATAATAATGAAAGAAGGCATGTATTAATTGGAAAGGAGAAGAATTTTTTTAGAACTTATAAATTTTTTAGAGAGATAATTAATTACTTAATGTGGATCGTTGGTGATTCATATATTCTTTGATATTCTTTGTATTTATTATTTGTTCTGCCCATTCAATTAAAGTCACCTCATTATCCTGATGAAGATATATTATCATATAAGTTTGTGTCGATAAATCGATAAGTTGATAATCTTTTAAATCATAAAGCGATGGGGAAGAGCCAATAGATAATTATTGATTGTATCTCAAAAATCTGCAAAAAGACATTCCTACATTTCTTATAAGAAAGAGATAAATTATATTACTATTCTTATAAACACTCATTTCCGAACAAACCGTGGTTAATGGCAAAAAAATCTTCTAAAGTTTTTATTTTAGATACCAATGTAATACTTCACGACTCTACTTGTTTACTTCAATTCAAAGAACATGACATAATAATTCCACTGACTGTCATCGAAGAGCTTGATCATTTTAAGCGTGGAGGACAGGTAATAAATCTTAATGCACGGGAGTTTGCAAGGATGCTTGATGCTATGACCGGCTCTGCACTGTTCAATGGTGGTGTTTCACTTGGTAAAGGTCGCGGCAAGGTCCGGATCGCCATTACCAAAGGTCTGAATGAAGAGATAAAAGAAATTTTTAAGGACGACACACCAGATCACCGCATACTCGGATCCGTGCTTGAAGTTCAGAAAAAAGAAAAGAATAGAACAGCTATTCTTGTAACAAAGGATGTGAATCTCAGGATGAAGGCTAAAGCGATCGGAGTGCCGGCAGAAGACTATACGACCGACAGGATAAGCAATGTGGAAGAGCTTTATAGCGGGAAGGAAACGGTCGAAGAATTTGAAGATAGTATATTAGTAAAACTATACCAGCCGCCGTATGAAGTTCCGTTCAAAGATGTTCGGAAGAATTTGAAGGGCGAGGTGCTGCCCAACAAGTTTTACATTCTAAGGAATGAAAACCGTTCTGTGCTTGCTCACCTTGATCAACAGAAGGAAGTATTAAGAAAGGTGGATAAGCACGATATTTACGGTATCAAATCACGAAATGCAGAGCAGACATTTGCGACCGACGCACTGACAAATAACAATATTCCACTTGTATCGCTTACAGGAAAAGCCGGAACAGGAAAAACTCTACTTGCGATAGCTTCAGCATTACATGTAAGAAAAAGTTATAGACAGATATATATCGCAAGGCCAGTTGTGCCGTTGAGCAATAAAGACATCGGTTATCTTCCCGGTGACATCGATGATAAACTTGCACCTTACATGCAGCCGCTTTGGGACAACATAAAAATTATCCAGGACCAATACACAGAAACTGATAAGCAGCACCAGACGATAACTCAGATGATGAAAGACAATAAGCTTGTTATCGAGCCGCTTACCTATATACGGGGGAGAAGCCTGCAAAAAATTTTTTTCATTGTAGATGAAGCGCAGAATCTTACTCCACACGAAATTAAAACTATTATTACTCGCGCGGGTGAAGGAGTGAAACTTGTGTTCACAGGAGACATTTACCAAATAGATCATCCGTATCTTGATTCGCAGTCAAACGGACTTTCGTACCTTATTGAACATTTTAAGGGCCAAAAGCTTTATGCTCATGTTAACCTTGTTAAAGGGGAAAGATCAGAGCTGGCTGAGCTGGCAAGTAATTTGCTTTAGTTGTAAAGTCTATTGAGTTCATAGAGTTTATAGAGTTTATTGAGTTGGTTGAGTGAGATGAGTCTATAAGTCTATTGAGTTCATAGTCCGCCGCGGCGGATTGTTGAGTGAGAGAAGTCTATAAGTCTAAAAGTCTATAAGTCTTTTATGTTAAATATTAGAAGTCATAAGGGAAATTAATTGTAACGTAGCTTTACCAAAGAAAATTAAGAAAAACGATTCTAAAAATTTAAAAAAAATATTTTGAAGACATTAAAATTTGAAGATTTAAATTTATCGAAAGATATTGAAAAGGCCATAGCTGATATGGGATTTGAGGAAGCGACGCCTATACAGGCGGAAGCAATCCCTGTTATCATGGATGGCAAAGACATAATTGGGCAGGCGCAGACAGGAACCGGTAAGACAGCTTCATTCGGGATTCCTATAATTGAAAACATCGACTCATCATCTAAAAAAATACAAGCAATAGTATTATGCCCAACGAGAGAGCTTGCGATACAGGTTTCGGAGGAATTGAATTTGTTATTGAAGTACAAAAAAAATGTTAGAGTGATGCCGATATACGGAGGACAGGATATTGAAAGACAGATACGGGCATTGAAACAGGGAGTACAAATTGTAATCGCTACACCCGGAAGATTAATAGATCACATTAACAGAAAGACACTAAATCTGGAAAATGTAAAAACAGCCGTGCTGGATGAAGCTGATGAAATGCTCGATATGGGATTCAGGGAAGATATTGAAAAAATACTCAAGACCGCTCCGAAAGAAAGACAGACAATTATGTTCTCGGCTACCATGCCAAAACAAATACTCGATCTTTCCAAAAAATTTCTTAAGAATCCCGAGTATATAAAAGTAGTTCATAAAGAATTAACAGTTCCAAATGTAAATCAATTTTTCTTTGAGTTGAGGCCAAATATGAAGCTTGAAGTTTTGACAAGATTAATTGACATACACAATCCGAAGCTGTCTTTAATATTTTGTAATACCAAAAGAGTCGTCGACGAACTCGTATCGCATTTACAGGCGAGAGGATATCTTGCAGAAGGCCTTCATGGTGATATGAAACAGATGATGAGAGACAGGGTCATGTCAAAATTTAGAAACGGGACATTGGAAATACTTGTAGCGACTGATGTAGCAGCAAGGGGAATAGATGTGGATGAAATCGATGCAGTGTTTAATTATGATATGCCGCAGGATGAAGAATACTATGTGCATCGCATAGGCAGAACAGCCAGGGCAGGTCGAGCAGGGCAGGCATTCACATTTGCTGTAGGAAAAGATTTTAATAAGATCAGGGATATTGAAAGATTTACAAAAACAAAGATCATAAGACAAGCCATTCCTTCTTTGAAAGACGTAGAGGAAGTAAGAATGAATTCATTAATAGAAGAAATTAAAAAAATACTGGACAGTGAAGAGGATTTAAAAAAATATACGTACATTGTAGAAAAATTGTTGAGTGAAGATTATACTTCTGTTGAAATTGCTTCTGGTCTTTTGAAAATGGTAATTGGAAATAGTGAAGAAGGGCTGAAGATCGATGAAACTTACAGCGGAAGAGATGACAGCAGGGATGACAGACGTGGCAGAGATGGCGGAAGAGGCAATGGAAGGAGTCGTGACAGAGGAAGGGATAGTAACAGAGACAGGAATAGCAGTAGAAACAAAGGAAATGAGGATATGTCAAGGTTGTTTATTAATATCGGGAAGAACCAGAAAGTTAAACCTAACGATATCGTCGGAGCTATTGCCGGCGAGACGGGTATTCCGGGGAAGGTAATTGGTGAGATTGCAATTTTTGATAAATTTTGTTTTGTCGAAATCCCTAATAAGTATGCTGAAAAAGTAATTAAGATCATGAATAAGAATCAGATAAAAGGTAATAGGATTGCGATGCAGTTGGCGAACGAAAGGAGTTAGATTCGAGTTCATCGAGTTCATTGAGTTCATTGAGTTTGTTGAGTTTGTTGAGTTGGTTAAGTTTGTTGAGTGTGTTGAGTGTGTGGCGTAGAATAAGATTGTAAGCATTGAATTAGTTTTAATAAGTTACTTCATAAAATTTAGCACTTTATAAACTTTAATAACTTTACAAACTTTTAAACTTTATAAACTTGTAAGAATTAAAATTAGTTTAATAAGTTACTTCATAAAATTTAGCCTTTATAAACTTTAATAACTTCATAAAACTTTCCAACTTTATTTTTGAACAAAGTAATAATATTTGACATGGACGGTGTGCTGATAGATTCCGAGCCAGCTTATCTGGAAATGAATAAAAAATTGTTTGCACATTTTGGAATTGAAATGGATGATGAAAATTATAATGCACTTGTCGGTATGCCTTCGTTACCTATGTGGGCGATGCTGAAAGAAAAGTATGATTTGAAAAATGAGATAAGTGATTTTATAGAATTGGAGAAGCGGCGAATGATTGAGATTTTGGATTCGGAATTAATTACTAAGCCGATAAGCGGTATTGAAAGCTTGCTGGTACAATTGAAGGAAAAGAATTACATACTAAGTGTTGCATCTTCTTCTGCAAAAGCAAATATTAATTTTGTTTTGGAAAAATTGTTCTTAGAGAGGTATTTTGATTTTGTTGTCAGCGGCGAGGAAGTTTTAAACGGTAAACCCGCACCAGATATATTTTTGAAAGTTGCAGAAAGATTTAATGTAGAAAGCCGTAACTGTATCGTAATTGAAGATTCCACTAATGGTGTAAAAGCGGCGGTAAGTGCAGGAATGAAAAGTGTCGGATTTAAGAATAACAACTCTAATTTTCAGGATCTGACCGAAGCGGATATTATTGTACAGAGCTTTGAAGGTGAAAATCTAAAAAAAATCATTGAATTGATAGATAAAGAATAATAAAACTATCTTGAATTTAACCGAAGAAAAAAAATACAGTTCAAAGAGTAATTATATCATAACTATTCGGAATGCCAGGACTGAAGATGTTATGAAAATTATTGAAATAAAAAAAGCTGTAGTGAGTGAAAATATTTATATGATGAGGGAGATTGAGGAAACAAATTATACAAAGGAAGGAGAAAAGAAAGACATAGAAAATCATCTCAATAACGCTGGGTCATTATACATTGTCGCTGAAACTGAAAATGAAGTTATTGGCTTTCTCGAATTCGAAAACGGCGGATTAAAGAAGACTGCTCATTCTGGAATGCTTTCAATGTTCATTTTAAAAGAATGGCGTGAATGTGGAATCGGAAAAATGTTAATGGAATCAATGATAAAATGGGCTGAAGACAATCCGGTCATCGAAAAAGTCACTCTCGCAGTCTTTTCAAGTAACCGTCGGGCTCAAAACTTATATAAGAAATTCGGATTCATAGAAGAAGGGAGATGCCCGAAAGATATGAAGCTAAAAAACGGAACATATATTGACAGCGTGCTTATGTATAAGTTTGTGAAATGAGAACTTTTTATGGCCGATCAAAATCAAAATAGGGATGTCACTGCAAAGTCCATCATTGCCACACTAATCGGCTTTTTTCTTCTTTCATTAGACAGTGTATTAGTTAAGTTAGAAGAAAAAGGTGGTGCAACAATCGAGTGGATCGTATTCATTCAATATTCTACCTGCCTAATAATAATTACCATTATTGCAGCAAAAAATAAATTCAGGGATTTAAAAACAACTAAAATAAAACTTCATCTTTTAAGGGGTGTAACTGGAGTTCTGGCATTTAGCTGTTACGTTATTGCTGTTACAAAAATTCCGCTAGTGAATGCAACTCTTCTGAATAACACAGCCCCAATATTTATTCCTGTAGTTACTTTGATTTGGTTAAAAACAAGTATTGATAAAAAAATCTGGTGGGGAATATCAGTTGGATTTATCGGAATAATTTTTATTTTGAACCCCAGCAAATCTATGTTACTTCAGACAGGTGATATTTATGCGCTGTCTGCGGGTATATTTCTTGCAATAGCATATGTTTCTTTAAAGGTATTAACAAAGACTGAAACTTTTGTTACTGTACTTTTCTATTATTCTTCAATAGCATTTATTCTTTCGTTGCCGTTTGCAATAAATAACTGGTCAAATCCGAATTTGTTAATATGGATCTATGGAGTTTTGACAGGGATATTATTTATAAGCTATCTATATCTTCTTCAGTATGCATACCAGTTTGTCGAAGCAGTAAAGCTCTCGCCTTTTAATTATTCCGCGATCGTATTTACGGGAATTTTAGACTGGATGATATTCGATCATGTGCCTGAAGTCACGGCAATCATAGGAATAATATTAGTTTCCGCAGGCGGAATTCTCGCAATAACACTTCACGAAAAACACAATGAGAAGTTAAAGCACCACTGGCATTGGTAAAGTTTTTAGAATTTATCTAAACATAAATGAAAGTGGACCACTTGGGTCAATCATGTTTGTCATATTGCTAAGAGGAATCGAGACTGTTTGAATTCCAAAAACATATGGAGCAACCTGATAAGGGTTGAAAGTAATTATCAAACTATCGACTGTAATATTCCACGCATCGAAATTTTTTATGTCCTGTGATGCACCCTGCGTTATCATGTCATCAATGTTGTTGTATCCCTCCTTTTGAGCATAAGCTCTGAGATCTGCAATACAGTAACTGGAAATATAATTCAGATAATCAGATTCTGGAAGAAACAGATCTGAAATGCTAGATAACAAACCGATACTGGTAGTGCTATAATTAAAAGGGTAAATAATTGTGATCGGGTGAGCGGCGCCGACAACGCTCGAAAATACTTTCATCTTGGCTGAAAGAAACGATCCGGAGATTACTTCCGCCGTACTTGTAATCTCTAGAGAACTTCCCATTCCATTCATTGCAGTTTTATTAGTTAGTTGACCAACTTCATTTTTGAAATTTTGACTAACTCCGTTTACAGTTGTATCGAGAGAACTATTTATATCCTGCGCAACTCCTCTCAAGCCCATCAGTGACTCCGGGCCGAAATCGACCTGTGGATATGTTGCACAAATACCATAATTCATCTCCGTACTTTTATCAGTCACAGTTTTGTAAGTGATATTCATTGACTGGGCAAATAAATTAAAGTCGATAAAGAAAAGAAAAATTGTTAAGAAAAATATTTTTTCCATTTTGGCAGTATTATTCTTTTTAAAAATTATTTTAGCAGTGTCCTTATTTTAAAAAAATTCCGATGTTCCAGGTTTTAAATATTGGAAGCAATCGAATTTTGAGCTCTGCAATATAATACTTACTTTTCAATAAAAACATAAATTTTTGAGTAATGTAAGTGAAATGAGATAGTATTAAAAAAAGTTCTTTGACATATTAACTTGGATTTTTTATTTTTAATTACAAAACAGAACTTTGAGAAGAGTCTGAACTTGAGCCCGCATATGATGATAATTCATCTTGGGATGAGTTCTGCTCTTTTCTTTTTTTGTTTTGTCTTCTTGAAATTGGAGCATCAGTATCTGACTTAAGAAATCTTCTTGCATTATTTGACTTTATGTCGGAAATAATTTGTGCGCTACAGAGAATTTCCTCTGTCAATTTGCTGTGAGTTTGGGCGTAATGGGGCAAAGGAAAGTAAAGTTTTCGA
>Ga0180121_10000637_pt1 | contig 14836 bp, 5 predicted proteins | sample AntDrymUQ5402106_2_FD_129676 | JGI IMG/M metagenome (GOLD analysis project Ga0180121, IMG submission 129676) | Polar desert sand microbial communities from Dry Valleys, Antarctica - metaG UQ540 (21.06) (version 2) (version 2) | ecosystem: Environmental > Terrestrial > Soil > Desert | place...
CAGGCGAAAGATTTTCCTTTACATCCGATACCGGAAATACGTGGACTTCTTTTTTTACACCCGATAGCCTCAGACTCGAAGATATTTGTTTTACAGATACAACACACGGGTGGGCAGTTGGATATAATGGTGTAATTTTAAAGTATGATGCAGCACCATCTTTGATTTCTTACAATTCCGAACTTTATAAATATTCATTCACTCTCTCGCAAAACTTTCCAAACCCTTTTAACCCAAAGACAGTTATCAGTTATCAGTTACCCGCTTCGCGAGGCGAGGCAGTGAGCAACAATGTTTCATTGAAAATTTTTGACCTATTGGGAAAAGAAGTCGTAACTTTAATTAATAAAAAACAAAACGCAGGAAATTATTCGATTGAATTTGATGCTCGCCATGCGAATCAGGGAAGTTATCTTCCAAGCGGAATTTATTTCTATGAACTAAGGACAGAAGGGCTCTCTCAAGTAAAGAGAATGATTTTGTTAAAATAATTTTTCCAATAATTTTATTGACAAATTATTTTTTTTTATTCATCTAAAGTATTGAAATTATTGAAGAAGCAATTTTCAAACCCATTCCTTAAATTTATATTTAGAAACATTTTTTTAAATTTTAAATTTTATTATCATGAAAAAAATTATTCTTCTTGTTTATTTAATCATTGCCGGTAATTTATTTTCTCAATGGTCTTCAAACCCTGGTTTGAACACAACAGTCTGTGATCTTGACAATCGCCAAACATTCCCAAAGATTGTTACTACGTCTGACGGCGGATGTTATATAACCTGGTTTGACACCAGAGGTAATGGTCAGGTAAAAATTTATCTTCAGCGTCTGAATGGAAACGGAGTAAAACAATTTGCATCTGATGGTTTGCTTATCAGTGATCATCCACAAAATTCATGGTTTGGAGATTACGACCTAAAGGTTGACCAAAGTAACAATGCAATAATTGTTTTCTCCGACAAAAGAGGTGTGATCATAACCGATACTACTGTTAATCCTTATGCTTATAAGATCAGCCCTACAGGTCAGTTCTTATGGGGACCAAACGGTGTTACTCTTTCAAATGAAACAAACACCTACCAGATGTGGCCCAAGTGCGCAGTCCTTACTGACGGAAGTGTTGCTTTTGTATGGTGGTATGTTTATCCTCAAACAAGAACTACATGGATAAAAATGCAAAGGGTAAGTTCAGCAGGAGTTAATCAATTCGCAGCTCCAATTGATATACAGTCTCCCGACGGAAAAAGATATCAGTATCCAGATGTAATCGCTTCCGACAATGGAAATTATATTGTTAGCTGGGTTTACGGCCCGAAGGATACCGTGGGAAGTTTTGTCCCGGATAATATCACACTTTTTTGTAACAAATATAATTCCTCAGGAGCAACCGCATGGAATACTTTTCCAAAGACAGTTTTTACCGGAACAGGCAACAGGATTCCAATTTATATGGTACCTAAAATAATTTCCGATCAGAATAATGGAATAGTATTGGGCTATTTTCACACAACCACAAATTTAATTTACTCTTCCGTTCAAAGGTATAATGCCGCGGGAATCCAGGCTTACACTGATAACGGAGTTTTACTTTCAACAAATTCGTTCCGAGATCATGTAGATCCGGCAATATCTTATAATCCCGCTTCCGAAGAAACTTATGGGTTCTTTATTGATGCCAATGCCGGTACACAATCTCATCAGGCAATCTACGGTCAGAGAATTTCAACGTCCGGTATCAGAATGTGGTCGGATAGCGGATTTGCATTTTCAGTGCCCGCCCCTAATGTTTCCATATTTGGAATTGGCTGCAATATTAAGGATACTAATATAGTTGTAACTTACGCTACTGAACTTGATAAATTGCCATTGAGAGATTTCTTTCATGGCTTCAGAGTGGGACCAGCGGGTCAGTCCATCTGGGGAACTGTTATTCTCAGTAACGTTGTGAGTCTTAAGGGATATATTAATACATGCATGAATTCAAGCGGGATGACAATGGCTGCCTGGGAAGATAGTAGAAATACTTCGTCGGGTGGAGGAGGAGGTCTATACGCGCAAAATCTAAAATTAGACGGAACTCTTGGGCCTGTGGGAATTTATGTAATTTCTTCCAACATTCCTGAAAGATTCAGGTTGAATCAGAATTACCCAAACCCGTTCAATCCTCTAACGAATTTGGAATTTGAGATTTGGAAATTGGGATTTGTTTCTTTGAAGGTTTATGATATGATTGGTGAGGAAGTTGCGACACTAGTCAACACAAACTTGAATCCGGGAACATACAAATATGTTTTCGATGCATCGGGTCTTACGAGCGGAATTTATTTTTACACATTGAAAACAGATAATTTTAGTGAAACAAAGAAGATGATTCTTGTCAAATAAGGACATTTGACCTATCATAAATGTTCAATAATTGAAATATGATTTGAAATTTTAAATTCATAAAATATTCCGTAGGCCTGCCTGCTGCAGGCAGGGATAAAATATTGGTATCAATAAATCAAATACTAAATCGTCCCATAGGGACGAAATGTAATGTTGGTTGATCTTTTATTCAATCCCTACGGGATTGGTTTTTGTGTTATTGATTTTTCTACCAATAAATCCCTACGGGATTTCATTAATCCATTCAACGTCTCGAGGGTTCAAGGTTGACGTCCGAATTGTCAATATTGCTCGCTGAGTCATAGGACAAGTGTCCTAATAGTAAATAATTGATCCGCCCCGGCGGATTGAAAATTGATAGTTGTGGGGGGACAGGAAATTCTTTTTATATAACTTCTGAACGTTTATTCTTTAGATGATTTCTAAATTTCATAAAAATATTTGAAACTAAAAATATTGACATAACAATAAAAATATCGGTTGGTGATCTGTGTCTGGGCTCGCCGACATTAAAAAAAATTGTAACAAAAAAATTATAAAATATTATAGCATTTATTACCAATAATGAAAGAATATATTTTTTATGCGAGTATAAAAATAATAGAAAATCTTTTCTTATAAAATCTATTGGAAACATTAAACTTATAAATAAAACGGCAATAAACATAAACTGCAGAAAAAAAAGAAATACCAGAATTCCCCAGACTATAATATTTAAATATTCTATAACAATATTTGTTACTACCATTTTAGTAGTAAAGGGAAACCAATATGTTACTCCTGCAATCCCAACTGATTTCAAATATTTCATGGGAGAATTGATTATCAATAATAAATTAATTTTCTCCAAATGTTTTGATAATTGCCCAAAGTTTAACTTTGTAGAATCCATAAGTTCCGGAATTGCAACATCAATTGAAACCAAACCTGTATGGCTGCTTCCCCTCACTAAAGATCGATCTCTGAGTTTCACCAATACGTGTCTTTCTTTTTTGTAATTATCCGGCAGATCTTCAACAAAATAAACTGTCCTTGTTGATAAAGTAACGCCCAACATTGGTGTCACCCCAAAATAGTTAAAATATATATGATTGAATGAACTATTAAGGACAATTAAAAAAATAAAACCAATCAATAAGAAAATTGATTGCTTTATTGTATTTATTATTGTCAATCCTATACCTTTTTTTTCATAAATAAAAAGATATAGAAATATTACCAATAAAATAGGAAAGACTAATAATTGAAATGTAGGTCTGATTAATGCTGAAAATCCCCAAAACAGACCGGACAAAATCAAATAAATATTATTTTTTGATAAAAATCCCTTAATAAAAAAAACAAACCCGATTACTAGAGTGAACGTTGTAAAATTTTCAGACATTACCATTGCACAATTTTGCACAAAAAATGGTGAAGCTAATATCAGACTGAACAGAAAAACTAATGAAAACTTTAATTTTAACCTTAGAAGAAATAAAGATATTATAAAGAGAATAAAGAAGTATGAAATTAAAGAAGAAAGGTAGAACAATCTTGACGGATTTTCTGTAGATCCTGTTAAAGTTAATAAAATCGGAAAGCCAATTGATCTATAGTGCAGTTTTTCAATTTGAAAATCGCTGATATCTTGCGCAACTTCTAAATATTGAGTGGTATCTCCCCCGAAAAAAGGCGCGTTGTTGTTCGCAAAAAAGTAGAAGGTACAAGCACAAACTAAAAATATTAGGATGATACATTTTTGCGAAGAAGCTTTATACGAGTTCAGTTTTGATAAAATATTGTACTTTCCCAATAATAATATTTAATAAATTATTTCCGTTATCCGGAAATTTGAAGCGGTGCAAAGTCATTTTTATTTTTGTAACTTATTTAAACCCAGTTTGTTCATTAAGATTTTTTTTACAGTTAATCCGCCGATGAGGATTTGTGTTTAAAAGTTTTTATTTTTCTAATGAATAATTTGGATTAAATATTAGTAGAACCTCAGGAGAAAGTAAATATTTATTGTTCGAGCAAATTATTTTTGAAAATAAAGTTTTTAATAACCTATAAATTTAAGATTTAATTCGATTTATTGCTATCGTATTAATAATGAGTAATAGTTTCCTTTTAATAAATCTTCGACTTTCCATAACTGTATTTTATCATCCCAATTGTAACAAACAAATAACCGGCAACTCTGACAGGGTTAATTGTCAATTTGCTGAAGAACCCTGACAGGGTTGATTCAAATAAACACAATCCGCAGAATAATATTCGAACCCTGTCAGGGTTAATTGTCAATTTGCTGAAGAACCCTGACAGGGTGGATTCAATCAATATAATCCGCAAAATAATATTTAAACCCTGTCAGGGTTAATTGAAGATTTACGTTCAAGTTTTTGCAAATCTCTTTTGACGAGTAAAAGAAAATACGCACTGTTGTAATTCAAGTGTATTTACCTTAAATTATAAAAATAATTTTAAGGAGTTAAATATGAAAACAATAATAAAGCTTTTCTTTCTTGCTGCAATCTTATTATCAAGCTCGGATTCATTTCCCTATTTGAATGGGACCTACACTATCGGCTCTGGAGGAAATTTCCCTACAATCAGCGCTGCTGTAACCGCTGCTGTAGATCAGTGGATCACAGGTCCGGTAATTTTCAACATCAAGCCGGGAATTTATATTGAAGAAATCACAGTACCTAGTATCAATGGTGTAAGCTCTGTTAACACTATAACTTTCCGGTCTCAAACGGGAGATCCAAATGATGTTACAATAAACGGAATAAGCTCTGTCTTCATTTTGAACGGAGCAAGGTATATAACATTTCAAAATTTGAAAATTGGCTCTTCCACCAATTACAGCTTTAGATTTATTAACCTAGGGCATTTTGTGAAAATCCAAAATAACATTTTTAATGTTGGTTCAAGACCCATTGTAGTAACAGAATTTCGTTATCTCCCTACAAATATTGTGATCTCCGGGAATCAAAATGTTCCGGGTTTTTACATAGATGATCTGGATTTCGGTTTTTCCAAAAAAGTAACGATTACAGGAAACAGCTTTACAGGAAAACTTAGTGTCCAGGGTATGGATTCGGTATTAATAGATGGTAATTCAACAAAAGGTATTGATTGCTTCCTATGTAATTTTATTACTGTAACAAAAAATAAAAATGAAAATATGTTCAGCATTAGGGATTGCACTAAGGGGAATGTTTATAACAATTTTGGTTTTGGGAGCACTTACCCTAATTTTTCTGTTTCGGGAAGCGATATTAATGTAATTTATAATACACTATTTTATACCGGAGCGTTTGGATGTGATGTCGGTGGAAATAACATCCTCACTTTAAATAATATTTTTATTAAACTACCAAGCCGTTTCGCAATATACAACAGCGGAGTTTTTTCAAATTATGATTATAATAATATGTTCAATGGTGGAAATGACAGTTTAGTTAGGTATAATGGTACAAGTTACAATAATATGACAGATCTTTATAATGCAACAGGAACCAACCAGCATTCCAGCTCGAAAGAAGTACACTTTGTTTCTCCGTCAGACCTTCATCTTACAGGTGCATCTATCGGCGACAATGAACTTGCCGGCATTCCGACTTCATTAGTTACTGACGACATTGATGGAAATCCAAGAAACCCTGTGCATCCTTACAAAGGAGCAGACGAAGCTGATTTTCCTCTTCCTGTTGAACTTTCTTCGTTCACAGCGAATGTTGACCGTAACAAGGTTACTTTAAACTGGGTAACTGTTTCTGAAATTAATAACTCTGGTTTTGAAATTGAAAGAAGTACTGTTTCTCAGGGTATTCCGAATGTTTGGGATAGAGTCGGATCTGTTGCAGGATACGGTACAACTTTTACTCCTCAATATTATTCGTTTACAGACCAAAGATTAAACACCGGAAAATATAATTACCGCTTGAAGCAGATAGATTTAAACGGCAATTACGAATATTATAATCTTAGTAATGAAGTGGAGATCGGTATTAAAGTGATCTATAAGGTTTCACAAAATTATCCCAATCCTTTTAACCCAACTACAAAAATAGATTATGAACTTCAAGATGACGGAATGGTAAATATAAAGTTATATGATTTGTCGGGAAAAGAAGTAAGAACGATTGTTAATGCAGAAAGAACTGCAGGATATTATACACTTGAATTTAACGCTGAAGGACTTTCAAGCGGAGTTTATATTTACAGAATGGAAATTGATGGAATATTAAAGGATACAAAGCAGATGATACTTTTGAAATAATTTTTTACAAATATATCCAATTCTAAGGAGTCAATTATGAAAACAATAATAAAGCTTTTCCTGCTTGCAGCTATCTCCTTGTCAAACTCGAATTCATTTTCTCAATTAAACGGAACTTATACAATCGGAACCGGAGGAAATTACACAACAATAAATAATGCTGTAAGTGCTGCTGTAACTCAGGGAGTAAGTGCCCCTGTTGTGTTCAATATAATGTCCGGCGTTTATGATGAACATATCATTATTAACTCTATTCCGGGATCAAGTGCTGCAAATACTGTTACATTTAAATCACAAACTGGAAATCCTGATGATGTTAAAATAACACTCACAGCAAGTGATTATAATATTATAGTACTAAATGGAGTAGAGAATTTAACCATTCAAGGTGTTACCATTTCAAATTCCTTGAATATTTTTAGAAAACTTCAATTTATTAATAATTGTAAAAACATAAAAATAATTAATAATATTTTTACCAGAGCACCGAGCGCAAACCAGGGTGGAGTAGACATAGATGGTGACTTATTTTTTGGTGCATTCAATTTAAATAATATTCTTATAGAAAATAATGTTTTTGAATATACAGGTTATAATATAAAAATAGCATCAGTTTTTAGCATATCATCAAATATTAGAATCATAAACAATATTTTTAATGGTTATATAATAATTGAAATGGACGGATGTGATTCAGTACTAATTGAAAAAAATAGACGTTTGTCTGACTCATTAGGAACTTTACGATTAATTAACTGTAAGTTTTTCAAAATATCCAAGAATATTTTTTTAGTTGAAGATAGGTTATTTGATATTATTTTAGTTGAGTCCGGAGATACTTCCTCATGCTCAATCATTTCAAATAACTTTCTTCCCAAGGGTATTATTTCTATGAATTCCTGCATAAATATTCTTCTAATTTATAACTCAATTATTTCTCAAAGGAGCCATTCAAATTATGCTGGTATAGTATGTACTTCTTCTTCCGATATTGTGTCAGTGAATAATTTATCCATCAATACAGTAACTGGATATGCATTAAATGCAAATAATTCCGGCTTAAACTCAGATTACAATGATTATTATAATGGAGGCAATTCAAATTTAATCTTGCATAATAGTACAATCTATGGCAATGTCAGTGATTTCTATAACGCCACCGGACTAGATGAACATTCAAATTCTCATCCAGTGAACTTCGTTTCGACATCAGATTTACATCTTACAGGTAGTTCTATCGGTGATACTAACCTTGCCGGTATCTCAACTTCATTTGTTACTGACGACATTGATGGGAATCCAAGAAACCCTGTGCATCCGTATAAAGGTGCAGACGAACCTGACGTCCCGCTTCCTATTGAACTTTCATCCTTCACAGCAACTGTAAACCGAAGAGATGTCAATTTAATCTGGACTACTGCATCTGAAACTAATAATTCAGGATTTGAAATTGAAAGACGAATTGTTAATGAAGGAATCCCGCGTGTTTGGGAAAAAGTCGGATTTGTCAGAGGAAGTGGAACAACTTTCACTCCAACAAACTATTCTTTTAAAGATGAAGGATTAAGTACGGGTAAATATAACTACCGTCTGAAGCAGATTGATCTAAACGGCAACTATGAATATTACGATCTAAGAAATGAGGTAGTGATAGGCATTAAAGTAGAATATAAACTTTCACAAAATTATCCGAATCCATTTAATCCCACGACAAAGATAAATTATGAACTTACTGATGACGGAATTGTAAATATAAAGTTATATGATTTGTCCGGAAAAGAAATAAGAACAATTCTTAATGAAGCAAAAACTGCAGGATATTACTCATTAGAATTTAATGCTGAAGGTCTTTCAAGCGGAGTATATATATACAGGATGGAAGTGGATGGTATTTTAAAGGATTCAAAGCAGATGATTCTTTTGAAATAAGGACATTTGTCTATTAAATTGTTAAAACAAAATAAACAAAGGAGAAAGAAGACAGTCGATTATCAACAACAACAGTTATACTTTTCGTTAATAACTGAGGCAGATTTCAAAAATTTATTAACTTTTAAACAAATCAAACTAATACAAAGTCTATCTTTCTATTTTCTCTATTTACTCTGACCACTCTAATCCTAACCCTTTGACCAGCTCTGAACGTCCTGCCTCTTCTTCTCCCTCTTGCAATGTGTTTCTTCTCATCATACTCATAATAGTCATCTTCAATGTCTTTAAACCTTATCATTCCTTCGACTAATATTTCTAATATTTCTATAAACATCCCGAATTGAACAATACCGGAAATGATCCCGTCGAATTCATCACCAATATGCTTGCTGATATATTCTCCTTGCATAAGCTTTATCGACTCCCGCTCTGCTTGCTCGGCATTCTGTTCCATAATTGAACTTTGTTTGCAAATTTCAACAAGAATTTTTTTATAATACTCTGATGTTCTTACAATATTTTTTTCGTTATAGATATAATCGAATAATATCCTGTGAACTTCAAGATCCGGATAACGACGAATAGGGGATGTAAAATGTGTATAGTCTTTGAAGCCTAATCCGTAATGGCCAATGTTTTTTGGTGTGTAAATTGCTTTTGCCATTGTTCTGATAAGAAGATCATTGATGAGAAATTCCTCAACCTTTCCTTCTACTTCCTTCAAAAGCTTTCGCAAAGAATTTTTGTCATCTAAATTTATATTGTAATCGAATTGTTTCACAAATTCCGCGAGGTCTTTCATCTTGTCTTTATTGGGGATATCATGAACCCTGTAGATAAACGGTAATTGTATCTTCAATCTTTTTGAAAGATCTCTTACAAATAACGTTGCGCATTTATTTGCAAGAAGCATAAACTCTTCAATAAGTCGCATTGAATCCAGTCTTTCTTTTACGATTATATCTTCGACTTCCCCTTTTTTGTTGAAAGTAAATTTCACCTCATTAGAATCAAAATCTAAGCTTTCATCCTGCAATCTTTGCATTGTGAATGATTTGCTGATCTTATACATCAACAGCAATTCTTCAGCAAAGTCACCAGATTTTGTTTCAATAATATTCTGCGCTTCCTCGTAAGTAAACCTTCTCTTGCTTTTTATAACCGACTTCTTAAGTTCGAAGCCCTTAACTGCGAAGCGCTTGCTGAGATTTATGAAAATGGAAAAAGTTAGTCTTTCTTCATGAGGTTTAAGAGAGCATATATCGTTGGAGAGTTTTTCCGGAAGCATCGGAATAACATTTTTAACGAGATACACACTGGTCGCCCTTCTCAGCGCTTCTTTATCCAGTGGCGTATTCTCCGGCACGTAGTGTGAAACATCTGCGATGTGAACACCCAGTAGATATGTACCGTCATCGTTCTTTTCAATCGAGACCGCATCATCAAAGTCCTTTGCATCTACAGGATCGATCGTGAAAATCACTTTATCTCTGAGATCAATTCTGTCTTTCAGGTCATAAGTTACTTTCAGATTGTCGGCTTCTTTTTCTACGTCTTTGGGAAATTCTTTTACAAGATTATACTTCCTCATTATAGACTTTTCTTCTGCTCCTCTTTCGCCCACACTTCCAAATACTTCAATGACTTTACCGCGTAAGTCTGAAAACTCCTCTTTCAGGTCCTGTGGGTTTAAAATCTCTATGTAAACTTTATCTCCGTCTTTTGCATTCATAAAATCTTCTGTTGCAATTAAGATCTCCTTCTTTATATCTCTTGAATCGGGAAAAACTAATCCATATGATTGATGATTTTCAAATTTTCCGCTTACAAATTTTTTCCCTGCATTCAAAACTTTTAAAACTTCCGCAAAAATACCTTCATTCGAGTTAACAGTTTTAAACTCTACCTTATCACCAACCAAAAGATTAAGCGATCTGCTAACTTTAAGCTTATATGTTTTACCAGATTCTTCCGGGTCTTCCGGTCTTACTATCACTCTTCCGTCTACACCAAAATCGATTTCTCCTTTTATAATATCTCCTGTATGTTTTGTATTCTTGGATCTTCCAATGACTCTTTTGTCTTTACCGAAATCTTTTACTTTTTTAATAATATTTTCCGAATTATTCTCTTTTTTCAAATTTAAATTGTAATATTTGCCTTCTTTAAAAATTTTTTTTTCTTCAACCAGTTCCGATAAATTCCTTTTAAGAATGTTTCTTTGAGTTTGTTTCAGGTTAAGCTTTTTTAGAATTGAATTAACTTTATATGAAGTTTCGTGATTCTTGTTGAAGAATGATAATATTTCGTTGTGAAGTTTGATCTCGTTTAAAATTTTATTCTGTAATAAATTAGCGCTCCCTGTCTTGTGCCGCTTGTATTTGAAACATCGTTTTGCTCATCGAAAGGATCATAAACTTTTTCTAATCTCAATATAAGATTATTAGAAAGCGATTGTAATTGAAAAATTTTATTCAATGGATAATCTATTACAATGTCGGTATTTGTAAGTCCCCGGAATATCTGTCCACCGAATCTCACAATAGCATCTCCGATGGCTGCAGTAAATCTTATGTCAGTGTTGCTTGCGACATTTCCTGACTTTGAATCTACATAGTTAACGTTTGTATTTATTATCCATGGAGCAATCGCTTCAATTTGGGAAGAAAGAATGTTCGACAAAAAGGATGCGCCGATATTTGCGCCAAAACTTGTACTTTCTTGAAAGCTCAGCTGATCCTGAAACTTTCCAAATAAAAGAAATGATATCGCATCGCTCGTCGCGTCGCTTCCTGATTCCCTGATTCCACCTCTGTCCACGGTAATGGTGAGCAATGGGTTCCTAGCATTTCCCGTGACATCCAGATCGATGACGATATCTTCAAGATTTTGTGAACCGGTTGCGTTGCTGCTTGTTGTTGCAAGTCCCCTATATTGAGCGTCTATATAAAGATCCGGATTAGCTATGGGACCGTTAAAAATTGCTTTCCCGGTTGCATCAAATTTTCTAAAGAATTTATAATAACAATTATCTCCTAAGTTAACAACTCCTCTGCCGGCCATTTCATAATCATCTTTATTATCAATATGCAGATCTGTTCTAATCTCTCCGAAAAATTCCTGCTGTGTTCTTTCATTCACAATAAACTTCAAAAAAACATTATCCTGTGTTGTGATATACAGGTCATAAAAAAATTTACCTGATTCTTTCCTTGCTTCTTTCTTAAGCTGTGAATTACTGCTAATATATAAGATTCTTTCAAAAGGGTTCAGATTAAGATTTTTTAAAACTACTACGCTGTCAGCGCTCTCCATCAAAACTTTTCCATCGGTTTCTTTCTCTGTCTTCAATGAATCTATAATCACTCCGTAATTGAAATCATCCGAATAAATATTATAAGCTTCTTGTATGAAAGGGTTGAATACTACATTACCTTTTATTAAAATTAAATTTCCTGTCAGATCAAACCTGCTGGAATTCCCTTTTAAATTGAGTTGAGGTGAGCCGCTGCCAACATAAAGATCTCCCGATATTCCGAGTTCAGTCTGACCATTGTCTTGATCGAATGCTTTTACATCGCCTGTCATTGCGAGTTCGATGTTATTAATGGTAAGATTTGTGAAATCGATAAAACCGGTAGTTGTAATGAATCTGCTTGGCTCCTCTGCGACAAACATTTGGGAATTATTGATCAAGAGCTTTTCATCTTTTGTAGAGAGCTTAGCATTAAAATCATAATTCATTTTATTAAGTGTCACATAAAATTTCCCTTTACTGATATCCATGTCTCCGGTAAGCAGCGGTTTTTCCGGAGTTCCGATCAGGCTTATCTTTCCATCTAGAATACCTTCAAGATTTGTAGTGTAAGGAAGCAGCTGCTGTAAAACTTTCAGCTGAAAGTTCTTTGCAATAGCATTTATGTTTACCTGTTTATCGGCGATCTTGACAACTCTGACTGCACTGTCATTATTTTCTTCCAGAAAAGGATTCAGAAAAGGAATATTACCTGTGAGCTTGAAGCTTCCAGTATTGTTAATATTAAAAAAAGCAATATCAGGGATAAGATTGTCGTCTTTGTAATTTATAAAAGCATCCAATCTTCCGATCCTCGTCCCGCCCAAGCGCAAAACATCCGAGTTTGCCTCGAGATGAAAGTCTGGATTTTCAAGAGTCCCGGTGTAGGTTACCTCCATCCTTCGAAGGTTTCCGGAAACTATGTTTACCGTATCAATATCTTCATCCAATAGTCTCTGGTATGTTGAGATTTTAACATTATTGGCAAGTAGTTTAACGTTGCTGCTGTCGGTAAGAGAATAATTTCCGATAATCGATAATTTCTGATTAATATTGTTCAAAGTAAATTGTCTGAACTCTATCCATTCGCTGCTGTCAACACTGTTATATTTAACGAGGAGATCTTTATTATTAGTCACCAAAAAATCTTGATATCTCATTGCCAACGTGTCGAACATTACCAAAAGCGAATCTTCAAGATTGCCTTCAGTGAACAGTCTTATTGTAGAGTCTTTGCTTGTCGAAATTAAAAAATGGTTCTTGTTATCAAAGAAGCTCAACTTAACTTTTGTAGTATCTAAAAGCATTTTACTTAATATCAGTTTATTCGATGATATATCTGCATTAGCTTCAAACTTTGTCAATCTTACACCAGTAATATCATTTTTAACATTAATATTTATCAAAATAGAATCCTTAGTTATGAATAAGGAATCGCCATAACTGAAATTGTTAACAAATCCCTGTGAAGTAAACAAAAATACTCCGCAACTGTCGCTGATATTCCCGCCTAAACTACCTTTAAAATTGATTGTATCATTGCCGGTAAATGTATACAGAGGGGCTATATCTTTCACATTTATTGAATAGTTTAAATTGATATCATTGCACACCGATGAAAATGTTCTTTCAGTAATTCCGGGTTCGGTTTCAGAATTATTGAAATTGTTAGATTCAAATTCCGAAGTAACTTTTTCAATGTTGGCTGTAATTATACTAGCTAATGTACTAAAATCAAAGGTGCCGTCGGCGGTTAGATCAACAAAGTCAGACTTGAACAAAACCTTTTTTATATTTCCATTTTGATCAATCTCAACATTCAACGGTGTAGCGGGTATTTTAAAATCTGCATATGATGAAGTGTTCATATTAATTTTATAACTTCCCGCAATATTATCAGGATCAAATCCTCTTCCTTTTACATCAAATTCAAAACTTAAATTACTTCTCTGTGAATTATTTTTTGTAAATTCAGCTATGTTTAAATTTGAGGCAGTGCCTTTAAGATCGTAGGAAATATTTTCCAGGTTTGAAACATTTATTTTACCTGCCAGTTTAGTTTTTACTGCATCAGATTTGTATGTAATATTAAGTGTTAGGTTACCCCGATTAAAATTAATTTGACCGTCAGATTTTGCTATATTCTGCTGAAAGAATTTTGTCCTGCTTATACTATAATTTAACTTTCCTGATGCAGTACGATAGTCAAAACCCCCAGCATCAACAATAAAATCTCCGTTGATACTGCTCTCTAATGATTTGTCTTTTGTAATTTTTCCAATGTTTAGATTGGTCGTTGAAAAATTTCCTCTATATTTGGTAATGTTTTGTGTAAAATCAAAATTAATATTACCTAAAGCATTTCCAGCATTGGTTCGGATATCAAAATCGGAGTGAAATTTATCCGGCTCGCCTATATATGTCAATGAAGGAATAATAATTCTTCCCATATAACTGTAATCAGGAACATCGAGTCCGGGAATTACCAATCTCGTATCTCTCGGTTCGATTTCAATATTTTTTCCAGTAATGTCAAAATAAATCTCCGAAGGATTATCAAGATTTTTTATTTTTCCTGCGAAAGAGAAGGTTGAATTTGGCGTTTTAAGATCCAATTTATCAATCTGCAGGTCACTGTATATACCATGCGCTAATAAATTCAATGCAGCCGTACTGTCTAAGAAATCGACACCCGGAAAAAAGAAGACCAGATCGGCAAAGTTGAATTGTGTAATGTCGAAGTTGATCCTGGTATATTTATCTTTAAATTCTTCATAGATAATCTGATCAAAAGGATTTAAAGGGTTAACGAATAGTTCATTTATTTTCAAGTTCGTTCGATCTGTCTCCAGGAAAAAGTCTCTTACTAATGTAGAAGTATCCTGTTTGTCTATACTAGAATAAAATGAAAGTTTATTAACATTGAAATCGGAGTTTGTCCTGAA
>Ga0180121_10000638_pt1 | contig 14816 bp, 14 predicted proteins | sample AntDrymUQ5402106_2_FD_129676 | JGI IMG/M metagenome (GOLD analysis project Ga0180121, IMG submission 129676) | Polar desert sand microbial communities from Dry Valleys, Antarctica - metaG UQ540 (21.06) (version 2) (version 2) | ecosystem: Environmental > Terrestrial > Soil > Desert | place...
CGGCACCAGCGCGGCCAGGTCGACCGACGGCGCGGCAGCCGCGGCGGCCGCCGGCGGGGTCCCCTCCCACGAGGACGGCAGGTAGGACAGGTAGGCGCGCACCGTGTCCAGCGCCTCCAGCTCGGAGGACACCAGGAAGTGCCCGACGCCCGACTCGCTGCAGTGCACCCGGGCACCGCCCATGGCCTCCAGCGTGGTCTTCTCGCCGGTCACCATCTCGACCATGCGGTCCGACCCGAGGTACATCGACGCGTTGCCCTCGACCATCACCACCACGTCGCAGAACGCCGGGATGTACGCCCCGCCCGCCGCCGATGGCCCGAAGAGCGCACACACCTGCGGGATGGAGCCCGACGCCCGCACCTGGTTCCAGAAGATCTTCCCGGCGCCCCGGCGGCCCGGGAACAGGTCGATCTGGTCGGTGATGCGCGCGCCCGCCGAGTCGACGAGATAGACCATGGGTACGCCGGTGCGGTACGCCGTCTCGATCACCCGGATGATCTTCTCGACGGTCCGCGCCCCCCAGGAGCCGGCCTTGACCGTCGAGTCGTTGGCCATCAGCGCGACAGGTCGCCCGTCGACGGTCGCCAGGCCCGTGACGACACCGTCGGCGGGCAGGTCACCGGCCGCGACGTTGGCGAACGCACCGTCCTCGACGAACGACCCCTCGTCGACCAGCAGGCGCACCCGCTCGCGGGCGAAGAGCTTGCCCTTGGCGGCGTTGGACGAGTGGTACTTCGCCGCACCACCCTCCTCGACCCGGGTGCGCAGGTCGGGTACGGGGGGGTGGTCGGGGATCGGGTTGTGCGACTGACTCTCCACCGGGGACACGTTAGGCGGTGAGTGATCTAGCGTTGCGCCACCCGCGCCCGAGGGACCGTCGACCGGGCCCCGGGTCCGGCGTCGGACCCCGCCGAGTGCGACGCCCCGGCGACGGCGGTCGGCGACCCGTTGCATGCAGCGAGGCCGGACTCCAGTGCGGCCTGGACGTCGGTGCTCAGCCTGCCCCGGCGTACGCGCCTGTCCTCTGCCGTCGGCTCGACCGGCTCGCCGGGCAGCGAGCGCCCCGCGACGACGGGGTGCCGTGAACCGGAGCGCTTGGCGCGGTACTGCGCGGCGTCGGCCAGTCGGAACAGCCGCACGGCGCTGTCGACCGGAGCGGTGAGGACCTCGGTGGACGCGACACCGCAGGAGATGCCGGTGCTCACAGGGTGCGCCTCGACGAGCCGGCACAGCTCCTCCGCGACCCGCACGACGGTCGAGAGGGGCTCGCCGCTGACGACGATGCAGAACTCGTCGCCGCCGATCCGCGCCGAGATTCAGGCCGTACGCCGGGGAGCTCAGGCCGTACCACTGACGGTCCGGGTCCGCGGACCGGCCCGCAGCACCTGGGAGGGCAGGGTGCGGCCCACCAGCCGCTCGGCCTCGGCCGCCACGGCGATCATCGCCTCGAGGTCGACCCCGGTGGCCACGCCCATGTCCTCGACCATGTGGACGAGCTCCTCGGTGGCGATGTTGCCGGTCGCCCCGGGGGCGTACGGGCAGCCGCCGAGCCCGCCGACCGACGCGTCGAAGTCGCTCACGCCCAGCTGCAGCGCGGCGAGCACGTTGGCCAGCCCCGACCCCCGGGTGTTGTGGAAGTGCAGGTTCAGCGCCGCGTCGGGGAACGCCGACCGGGTCTCGCCGACCAGCCCGGTCACCCGCGAGGGTGTCGCCATGCCGGTGGTGTCGCCGTAGGACAGCCCGTCGGCGCCGTCGCGCAGGGCCCGGCCCGCGACCGAGAGCACCCGCGCCACCGGCACGTCACCCTCGAACGGGCAGCCCCACGCGGTCGACACGATCACCTGGACGGTCGCGCCCCTCGTGTGCACCAGGTCGACGATCCGGGCGATGTCGTCCAACGACTCCTCGGTCGAGCGGTTGAGGTTGCGCCGGTTGTGGGTGTCCGACGCCGACACGACGACCTCTATCTCGGCGAACCCGGCGTCCAGCGCCCGCCGCGCCCCCGTGAGGTTGGGCACCAGGGCCGAGTAGCGCACCCCCGCCGCCGGTGTGACCGCCGCCCACACCTGCGCGGCGTCGGCCATCTGCGGGATCGCCAACGGGTGCACGAACGACACCGCCTCGATGCGGCCGACGCCGGTGCGGGAGAGGGCATCGATCAGCGCGACCTTGCCCGCGGTGGGCACCGGGTCCTCGTTCTGCAGCCCGTCGCGCGGCCCGACCTCGCGCAGCGACAGCCGCGCCGGCAGGTCACTCATGACAGCCCACCGCACCCCTCACCAAGATCGACTGAAACGTTCGGCCTGCGATTCCTGGCACCAAGCCCGCGAAACGTTTCACTCGACGTGTTCATCTCCCCGGCCAGTCCGGCCGCCGCTTCTCGCCCCACGCGGCCACCCCCTCGGCCCGGTCGCCCGAGAACGCGGTGGCCCGCCACGCCCCGTCCTCGACGTCGAGGCCGGTCGCGAGGTCCACGTCGCTCCCCTGCCGCAACGCCCGCTTGGCGTTGCGCACTCCCACCGGCGAGTTCGCGGCGATCGTCCGGCCCAGCTCCAGCGCCGCCTCGCGGTCGCCGCCGACCCCCACCCGCCGGTCCACCAGCCCCACCCGCCACGCCTCCTCGACGTCCACCCGACGCCCGGTGAACACCAGGTCCGCCGCCCTCGACGACCCGAGCCGCCGCGTCAGCAGCTGCGTGCCGCCGCCTCCGGGGATCACCCCGACGGTCACCTCGGGCAACCCCAGCACCGCGGTCTCGTCGCAGACGATGAGGTCGCACGACAGCGCCAGCTCGAGGCCGCCACCGAGCGCGAAGCCGTGCACCGCCGCGATCGTGGGCACCGCCAGGGAGAGGATCCCGCCGAAAGCCGCCCGGAACACCGGTCGCTGCGCCATCAGGTCCGCGTCGCTGAACCCGTTGCGCTCCTTGAGGTCCGCGCCGACGCAGAACGCCTTCTCCGCCGACGACGAGACCACCACGGCCCGCACGGCATCGTCGGCCGCGAGCGCTCCGGTGGCCGCGGCGATGTCGCGGGCCATCGCGGTCGACAGGGCGTTGAGCGCCTCGGGGCGGTCCAGCACGAGCTCGACGACGTGACCGCCGTCGTGCCGGGCGACGGTCACATGGTCGTACGCCGGGGGGCCGGCCTCATCGCTGCTCACGGTCGCCGAGGCTAACGCGTCCGGCGCACCACACCCGGTCGTACGAGCCCCATTCCCCGCACGGCTCGGGTCGGCTCCACGTCCAGCGCGTAGTTCTCGTTCCCGGCGAGCGCGTGGGCGGTGTCGCTGTCGACGAGCACCGTCCCGGGGGCGGCGAGCGCGGTCAGGCGGCTGGCGAGGTTCACCGTGCGCCCGAACACGTCGCCCATCCGGTTGACAACCGTGCCGGTCGCGATGCCGACACGCACGTCGGGCAGGACCGGGTCCTCGGCCATGGTCTCGGCGAGCTCCAGGCCGATCAGCGCCGCCGCCGCAGCCGAGTCGGCCACGAACAGCACCTCGTCGCCGACGGTCTTCACCAGCCGGCCCCCGGCACCGGCGATCACGTCGGCGCTGCGCTGGCCGAAGCGGTCGACCAGCGCCGCGAGCTCCCGCTCCTCCAGCTTCTGGGACAGGCGCGTGTAGGACACGAGGTCGGCGAAGCCCACCGAGAGGACACCGCTGACGGCGTCGGCGTCGCGCGTGGCAAGGACGCGCCCGGCCACGGCGGCGAGCTGGCGGCGCCACGCGTAGACGAGCAGCGCCTCGAGCTCCTCGAGGTGGTCGCTGGAGAGGTCGACCGCCCGGCGGGTGGCCTCGTCGGGCGTCACGCCCTCGACGCGAACGAGGTGCTCGGCGAGGGCGTCGAGCTGCCACTCCACCAGCCGCGCGGCGTTGTGGCCCAACGCCCGCGTGACGCTCACCGCGAGCTCGTCGTCGAGGACCCCCTCGCGGACCAGTGCGGTCAGCCGGTCCAGCGCGACGAGGTCGCCGTCGGTGAACGCGGCCGCGCCCTGCCCGACGTTGGCGAACCCCATCGCCCGCCACAGCCGCCTGGCGTAGTCCTCGGACACGTCCGCGAACGCCGCCGCCTGCGCCCGGGTGTGCCGTCGGGGCCCGCCGAGCAGCCGCTCCTCGACCTCGGCCACCCGGGCCAGGGGGTCGGGTTGCTCGTCGGGTGCGTCGGTCACCGACCACCCGAGCGACTCGGCGACCACGACTCGTCGTCGTCACCCCGCCGGCGGCGCTCCGCGTCCGCCTCGGCCAGCCGGTAGAGGTCGCGCTGCACCTCCTCGACCCGCGGCACGTCGCGCAGCACCAGCTGCCCCCGCTCGCCGGCCGACTCGACGACCAGCGTTCCGCAGCGCAGCATCCGCTCGAGCAGCCCGCTGTGCTCGAAGGTCACGTCGTTCACGCGAGAGAGCGGCATGTCGCGGCCGAGCCGGGCGATCACCCCGACGCGGGTGATCAGCCGCCGGTCCGTCACGACGTACGCCGTGGTCAGCCACACCAGGAACGGCCACCCGGTCCACCGCAGGACCACCAGCGCCGCCACGACACCGATGGCGAGCCGCAGCCACGGCTGGGCACCGCTCTCGGGGACGATCGCCGTGAGGAACGACGCGGCCGGGCTGATCACCAGCAGCACCAGGACCGGGAGGACCATCTCCTTCCAGTGCGGCCGCATGGCCATCTCGACTTCTTCGTTCTCGCCCAGCAGCTTCTTGGGGATCCCGGTCACGCCGACGATCGTGCCAGACCTGTCCACGTTCTCAGCGGACGTGGACGACGTCCCCCGCGGCCAGGGGCTCGACGCCCTTGGCCGTCTGCACGACGAGCCGCCCGGTCCCGTCGACGTCGAGTGCGCGCCCTGCCATCTCGCGGTCGCCGGGCAGGTGGACCGTGACGTCGCGGCCGATCGTCACGCACGCGGTGCGGTAGTCGCGCAGCAGCCCGGACACCTCGGCATCGCCGGCCGCGTCGCACCAGGTGCGGTAACGACGCTCGAGCCCCCGCAGCACCGCCCGCAGCACCGGCTCGCGGTCGACGACCTCGGACCCGGCGAGGCGCAACGAGGTTGCCGTCGGGACGGGCAGCTCCTCCTCTCGCAGCGACACGTTGATCCCGATGCCGAGCACGACGGCGTCCCCGACGACCTCGGCGAGGATCCCGGCCACCTTGCGCTCCCCGATGAGCACGTCGTTGGGCCACTTGAGCCCGACGTCGAGGCCGCTCAGCTGCTTCAGCGGCGTCGCGACCGACAGACCGGCCAGCAGCGGCAGCCACCCCCACGCCGACCGGGTGACCGGCGGCGGCCGGAGCAGGACCGAGGCGGCGAGCCCGGAACGCGGCGGCGCGGTCCAGACCCGGTCCACCCGGCCCCGCCCCGCGCTCTGGTGCTCCGCCACCACGACGAGGCCCTCGCGAGTACCGGTCGCTGCGGCCGCAGCCACGTCGGCGTTGGTGGAACCGGTCTCCTCGACGATCCGCAGCTCGGACCACAGCCCGCCGGCAGTGATCAGCGCCGCGCGCAGTGCCCGCCCGCGCAACGGCGGGCGTTCCAGGTCGACGTACGGGCTCGCCACACCCACCAGGGTCCCCCACGATCCCCCCAGCTCGTCGGTGAGCATGCAACTTTGGGGATCTTGGTGAGTTCCAGCCGGCCAGCCTGGTGCGACCTCTGGCGGCCAGCCTCCACCGATGACTTCCCGTCGCGTACAGCGTCATGATGACGACGACAGCTCAGCCGGGCTGTCGACGGGACACAGGAGAGGACCGACCATCCATGTTGCAGAAGATCACCCCTTGGCTGTGGTTCGACACCGAGGGCGAGGACGCGGCGACCCTCTACACGTCGATATTCAAGGACTCAAGGATCCTGGACATCACCCGGTACGGCGCCGGCGGCCCGCGGCCCGAGGGAGCGGTGATGACCGTGTCGTTCGAGCTCGCGGGGCAGCAGCTCGTCGCCCTCAACGGTGGCCCCCAGTTCACCTTCACCGAGGCGGTTTCTTTCCAGGTCAGCTGCGAGAACCAGGACGAGGTCGATGAGTTCTGGACCAAGCTCTCCGACGGCGGGTCCGAGGGGCAGTGCGGCTGGCTCAAGGACCGCTTCGGCGTCTCCTGGCAGATCGTCCCGACCGCCCTGGGCGAGCTGCTCGGGGATCCTGACCCGGGGCGGTCGCAGCGGGCCATGGCGGCCATGCTCGGGATGTCCAAGATCGACATCGCAGCGATGCAGCGCGCGGCCGATCAGGCCTGACGCCTGGCGGCGCCCTGCGGGTCCGTGACCTCCGCGGCGGTGTCCTCCGTAGCCGTGACCTGCGCGTCCGTGCCGTCCCTCGCGCCGTCCGCAGGTGCTTGCTCGCGCCTGCTCAGCAGGAGGAACGGGACCGCCATCAGCTGGAAGGCGCTGGCGACCACGAAGGACGTCCCGTAGCTCCACACGTCGGCCGTCTTGCCGAGGACGGGCTGGATCACAACGCCTCCGCTGCTTCCCATGAGCGAGTCGAAGGACAGCACGGTGGCCCGCTGCTGGGAGGGGATCATGTCGTTGAGGTAGGCCTGCCGGATGGGCATCTCCGCGGCGAAGATCAGCCCCGACGCGGCCAGCAGTGCCAGCGCGAGCCAGAAGCTCTCCACCAGCCCGAGCAGTGCCAGGAGCACGGTGCTCAGCGCGGTGCCCAGGATCAGCGCGCTCGTACGGCGCCTGAACAGCCCGCGGATAAAGGGTGCAGCGAGGCCGCCGGCGATCTGTGACCCCGCAACGATGGCTGCTGCGAGACCCGCGACGGAGTACGCCTCCGGGTCGCCGTACAGCTCGAGGAGGAACGGCTGCAGCGCGTAGAACACGTAGATGCCGACCCCGGTGGCGAACGGCGCGGAGAGCATGACGAAGCGCACGGGCCGTTTGCCCAGCCCATGCTCGATCGAGGCCGAGAACACTGCCTTCGTCTCGCGCAGGGGGTGGGTCGCGCGGCGGGGGGTGAACCCCACGTCCTTCATGAGCAGGAAGGCGACCACGAACATCGCCAGCAGGACGCCCACGCGCATGAGGAAGGGCACGCCCAGTGAGGTGGCCTGGGCGACGACGCCGCCGAGCACGGAGCCGCTGAGCATGGCGACCCCCGTGACCACCTGCCCACGCCCGAGCACCGGCTCCAGCGCGCCCACGTAGCCGGTGGCCCGCAACGCGTCGACCAGCCAGGCCTCGACCGCACCGGAGAAGAACGTGAAGCCCAGCCCGATGAAGACGGAGACGACCGCCCACGCCCAGAAGGGCGCGCTGAGCTGCCACATGAAGTAGTACAGAAGGGTCGCGGCCGCCAAGGTGACCAACCCGAGCAGGTAGGACACGCGCCGTCCCCACGTGTCGGCTATCACCCCGGTCGGCACCTCGAAGAGCACCATGCCGGCCGTGAAGAAGGCGTTGGCCGTGAAGGCCTCGGTGTTGCTCAGCCCGGCGTCGAGCAGGAAGAGGGTGTTGATCCCCCAGATGAACGACGCCGCCAGGGTGTTGCCGAGGAGCAGCGTCAGGTAGACGCGCTGAATCTTGCGGGACTCGACTGTCATGGTGACGTCGCGGCGCACCCGCCCACGTTAGTGGTTGTGCTTCGGGGTCCGGCTCGGCCGGAAACCAGCACGGGTCACGACGCGCGTCGGGCGCCCTTCGCCGCGAACATCGCGACGTCGGCCGCCCGCAGCAGGTCGGACACCACGGCGCCGCCGGTCAAGCGGGCGGTCCCGACGGACACCGTCAAGCCCAGGGTGACCGCGTCGACGGTGATGCTCGCCGCGATGGCGTCCTCCAGCCGCTCGGCCAGACCCGCCGTCTCGGCGTCACTGACCTGCTCGGCCACCACGACGAACTCGTCCCCGCCGAGGCGCGCCACGAGGTCGCCCGGACGGACCTGCTCGGCAAGCCGTGCGGCGACGACCTGGAGCACCTGGTCCCCGACGTCGTGCCCGTGGGTGTCGTTCACCGCTTTGAACCCGTCCAGGTCGCAGAAGAGCACGGCGCCCGCCTGGCCGCTGGCCGACGCCCGCCCGACCGCCTCGCCGAGCCGGGCGGCGAGGGTGGACCGGTTCGACAGACCGGTCAGCGGGTCGTGGCCCGCCCGGTGCACGAGCTCCGCCTCTCCAGCCTTCCGCGCGGTGATGTCCTCGACCTGGGAGATGCCGTAGAGCAGCCGGCCGCCACTCGTGCGGATCGCTGACGCGGTGACGGACACCCACACCTGGCTGCCGTCCGCGCGCAGGTAGCGCTTCTCGGCGCGGTACGCGTCCTGCGCGCTGCTGATCGCCTCGGCCATCGCCACCTTGTCGGTCTCGAGGTCGTCCGGATGGGTGATCTCGTTCACGGTGCGCTGGAGCAGCTCCTCGGCGGTGTATCCGGTGATGGCGCACAGCCGGTCGTTGACCCGCAGGTAGCGACCCGGGTCGCCCGGATCGAGGCTGATCATGCTCATCCCAGTGCCTGCGCCCTCGAAGGCGAGCCGGAACCCCTCCTCGCTGGCGTGCAGCTGCTCGGTCAGCCGGGCGTTGTCGATCGCGATGCCGGCCTGCACAGCGAACATCTCCAGCAGCTCACGTTGCAGAGGCGCCGGCCGGCGTCCGTCCTTGGGAAGGTCGACGGAGAGCATTCCGACCAGCTGCCCGGACGGCGCGTGCAGCGGCGCGAAGAGAGCGTCCAGGGGGTGCCAGGCGATCTCCCCGTCGATGCCGACGGGGACGGCAACGACCTCCGCCGGAGGAACCCAACCGGTGGCCATCCCGGCCGGCAGCCTGTCATGCGGCACGAACCGCAGGGTCCCCCAGTGCTCGGCGATGGCGAACTCCAGGTCGAAGGCGTCGGCGGGTGCTTGCGAGCCCAGCAGCGTCTGGCGGGCATCCTCCGACCCGGCGACCGCGACGGTCTCGAAGCTGCCGTCGGGGTGCACGACGTTGACGGCCGCGACGCCGAAGCCGAGTCCCGCGACGACACCCTCGACGACCCGGGTCAGGGTCGCGTCGAGACTGCGCTCGTGGTTGAGCGCCCCGATGAGCTCGTAGAGCTGGCGCAGCCCCGCCAGCCCGATGACGACCTCGCTCAAGGTGACCCCCTCACAGAACTGATGCGGCTTTCCCTCACCATCGGCCCCTCTTTGCTCCGCCTTTACCGATGTGGCGACCTGTCGTCGCCGTTCCGCTGGAGGCCGGGCAGGGGCGCGTCCTCATCCGCGACCCGCAGAGGAGTGCAACTACGCTGCCCGCATGAGCAGCTCCGCCGAGAGCCCCGACGAGGCGCCCGACCTGCACACCACGGCCGGGCGCCTCGCCGACCTGCACCGCCGCACCGACGAGGCCGTGCACGCAGGCTCCGCCCGCGCTGTCGAGAAGCAGCACGCCAAGGGCAAGATGACCGCAAGGGAGCGCATCGAGGCCCTGCTCGACGAGGGCTCGTTCGTCGAGATGGACGAGCTGGCCCGGCATCGTTCGACAGCCTTCGGCCTGGAGGACACCCGGCCCTACGGCGACGGTGTCGTCACCGGCTACGGCACCGTCGACGACCGTCAGGTGTGCGTCTTCGCCCAGGACTTCACGGTGTTCGGCGGGTCGCTCGGCGAGGTGTTCGGCGAGAAGATCGTCAAGGTCATGGACCTCGCGCTCAAGATCGGCTGCCCGGTCGTCGGCATCAACGACTCCGGCGGCGCCCGCATCCAGGAGGGGGTGGTCTCCCTCGGTCTCTACGGCGACATCTTCTACCGCAACGTGATGGCCAGCGGGGTCGTGCCACAGATCTCGATGATCATGGGCCCCTGCGCCGGCGGGGCGGTCTACTCCCCCGCCATCACCGACTTCACCGTGATGGTCGACCAGAAGTCCTTCATGTTCATCACCGGTCCCGACGTCATCAAGACGGTCACCGGCGAGGATGTCACGCAGGAGGACCTCGGGGGCGCGCGCACGCACAACACCAAGTCGGGAGTCGCCCACCACCTGGCGCCCGACGAGGCCGACGCCATCGACTACGTCAAGGCGCTGCTTTCCTACCTGCCGAGCAACAACCTCGACGATGCCCCGTCGTACGCCGAGGTGGCCTCGCTCGAGGTCAGCGACGAGGACCGCGAGCTGGACACCTTCGTGCCGGACTCGGCCAACCAGCCCTACGACATGCACACGGTCATCGAGCACGTGCTCGATGACGGTGACTTCCTCGATGTGCAGGCGCTGTTCGCGCCCAACATCCTCTGCGGCTTCGGCCGGGTCGAGGGCCGGTCGGTCGGCGTGGTCGCCAATCAGCCGCTGCAGCTCGCCGGCACGCTGGACATCGACGCGTCGGAGAAGGCGGCCCGCTTCGTGCGCACGTGCGACGCGTTCAACGTCCCGGTGCTGACGTTCGTCGACGTGCCCGGATTCCTCCCCGGGACCTCGCAAGAGTGGGACGGCATCATCCGGCGCGGCGCGAAGCTCATCTACGCCTACGCCGAGGCGACGGTGCCCAAGGTCACCGTCATCACCCGCAAGGCGTACGGCGGGGCGTACGACGTCATGGGGTCCAAGCACCTCGGTGCCGACGTCAACCTGGCCTGGCCCACCGCGCAGATCGCGGTGATGGGCGCGCAGGGCGCGGTGAACATCCTGTACCGCCGCGAACTGGCCGAGGCCGGCGACGAGCCCGAGGCTCGGCGCAAGGAACTGGTCTCGGAGTACGAGGACCAGCTGGCCAACCCCTACATCGCGGCCGAGCGCGGCTACGTCGACTCGGTCATCCCCCCCTCGCTCACCCGGACCTACGTGGTGCGCGCTCTGCGCGCCCTGCGCACGAAGCGCCAGACCCTGCCGGCCAAGAAGCACGGCAACATCCCGCTGTGAGCGAGCGACGAGCGCCAGCGAGGCGCACGAGCGAACCAACAGCGCTGTGAGCGAGCGACGAGCGCCAGCGAGGCGCACGAGCGAACCGAGGGCAACGTGAGTGCGGACGTTCCCGACCGGCCGCAGCTGCGCGCCGTGCGTGGGGAGCCCACGGCCGAGGAGCTGGCCGCGCTGATCGCCGTCGTGACAGCGCGGTCGGCGACCCCGCCAGCAAGCCAAACAACGAAGAGCGTCTGGACCGACCGCAGCCGTCTGCTCCGGCGATGCCCTCCCGCCGGTCCCGGAGCCTGGCGCAGCAGTCGCTGGTAAGTCAGGACAACATCGCGGATGCCATTCGCTGTCCGGGCAACGAATGACGCCAGTCGTCTCTCGACCTCCGCGTCGAAGCTCGTCGAGCTCCACCAACTCAGAACGGCTCCCGACGGAAGATGATCACCAGGACCCGCAGCACCAGGACGACGGCGACGACGAGAAGTGAGTACCCGAGGAGCGCGAAGAGCTCGACGGTCTCGGTCACCTGCGGGCTTCCCTCGGTGCCCAGCAGCATGACCGCCATCACCCCCGCTGCCGCTCCAAGCCCGGCGAGCAGCGCCTGGTGGAGCAGGCCCGTGGCGACCTGCCGGTCCCGGGTGTCGGCGAATAGACGGACCTGCACGCTCAGACGGCCGTGCTCGAGAGCGTCGGCGAGGCGGTCGACCCGGCGCGGCAGCCGACGCAGGAGCGGCAACAGCGACGCCAGCTCGTTCTCCAGGGACTGCCGGAGGTGGCGAGGCTCCATCATGTCGGCCACCCGCTCGGCCCCCACCTCCCTGGCCCGGGCCAGCAGGTCGAACTGCGGGTCGATCGCCCGCAGGGTGCCTTCCAACGTCGCGAATGTCCGGAACACGGCGGCCACCTGTGGCGGGACGCCGAGCCGGTGCGTCGTGACCAGTCGGAAGAGCGCGGCGAACGCGTCCCCGCCGGCGCTGACGCCTGGTGCCGTGTGGCGCACGATGAGGGCGCCGAGGGCGCGTTCGAGCTCTCGCTCGTCGACCTCTTCCGGCCGGTCGACGAGCTCCAGGAGGGCATCGCTCGCAGCGACCGAGTCGGCGCGGCTCAGGGCTCGCATCAGCCGCGCGATCTCCATCCTCGTGGTTCCGCCGATGCGGCCGACCGAGCCGAAGTCGAGCAGTCCGAGCGTTCCGTCGTCCTGGACCAGCACGTTGCCCGGGTGGAGGTCGACGTGGAACAGGCCATGACGCAGCACCTGGTCGAGCACGGTCTCGAGCAGTGCCGTCGCGATCTCGCCCCGGCGACCGGGGCCCATCGCAAGGAGCCCCTGCTCCGCCGAGCCGAGCGGGGTGCCGACCAGCCGCTCCATCACCAGCACCCGGCTCGTGCAGAGGCCTTCGTGCGGAGTCGGGACCCGGACCGTCTGTGAGGTCCCCAGCGCGGCGGCGACCGTGCGCATGTTGTCCCGCTCGATCCTGAAGTCGAGCTCCTCACGCAGTGCCTCCGCGAAGCCCGCGGCGAGGCCGCGCAGCCCCAAGGACCTGCCCCAGTCAGTGCGGGCCTGAAGGGTCCGAGCCAGCCTGGCCAGGATGTCCAGGTCGCGGTCGACGACCTGGGCGATCCCCAGCCGCTGGACCTTGACAACGACCTGCACGCCGCCGGGGAGCCGGGCCGAGTGAACCTGCGCCACTGAAGCGGCGGCGACCGGCGCCCGGTCGATGGCAGCGAACACCTGCTCCACCGGCCGGCCGAGCTCGGTCGAGATCACCGCCTCGATGTCCTCCCAGGGGACCGGTGCCGCCTGGTCCTGCAGGCCGGTCAGCTCGTCCGCGAACTCCGGCGGCAGCAGGTCGCGGCGGGTGGAGAGCTGCTGCCCGAGCTTGACGAACGTGACGCCTCCGTCGTCCAGCGCACGGCGTACCGACCGGGCCAGCTCACGTCGCGAGGACGACGACTCCACGCCCGCATGGCGGCGGCCACGCAGGAAGCGGCCGAGCCCGTGCCGGAGCGCGATGCGCAGGATCTGGGCGTAGCGGCGCGAGCGGCCGATCCGCGACCGCCAGCCGCGCCAGAGCTCGATCGGCCCGGGCATCGACCCCTCGGGGAAGATCACCTCGGCGATCACCAGGACGATCATGGCCAGCAGGCTGGCGCCGCACAGAGCGAGCAGGCCGAGCAGCAGCGCCGTGCCGGTGTCCGTCTCGCCCGAGCTCGGCAGCAGGGCGTCCAGCAAGGGGCCGGCCACCAGGAGCGCGAGCACTGCCGCGAGCAGCGTGCGGACGGCGCCCAGCCGCACGCCGAGGAGCCGGCGGATGACCGCGCCGAACGCCAACACCGTCAGCAGCAACGTCGGGACGAACAACACGGTCCCCAGCAGCGTCTCCATGGGGGCCTGCCTACCAGCCGCCGGGTGCCATCCGGTAGCCGCGGCTCCGAGCAACCGTAAAGCCTTGGCCATCGCCCGTCCGCACCCTCCAGTCGGGGCATGGCGCGTGCCGATCCCTGGGAGGGTGAGCCACACGCGCAACTGACCTGTACTGGGCGCGGCCTGGCTGCTCCAGCGCCTCGCCGACCCGGAGCTGGGCTTGGAGCACTTCGGGCCTGAGGCCGACCACCTCGACGGGTCGACTGCTCACGCGATCGAGCGGTTCGTCGGGGTCCTGGCTACCGCCTCGGGGCTCGAGCAGGTCGAGAACGACGATGTGCCCTCGCGCCTCCGCCGGGCCCGGAAGTCGGCCACGACGACCACGCCGCGGGTGCTGGCCTTCTATCTCCCGCAGTTCCACCGGACCCCGTAGAACGACGAGTGGTCCCCGAGGGGTTCACCGACTGGGTGAACGTCGACCGTGCCCGGCCGCTGTACTCCGGGCATGCGCAGCCCGTCGAGCCCGGCGAGCTGGGCCGCTACGACCTCTCCGACGTGAAGGTGATGCATCAACAGGCCGACCTCGCCGCCGACCACGGCATCGACGGGTTCGTGATGTACCGCTACTGGTTCGACGGTCGTTCCCTGCTGGACACCCCCCGCGCAACCTGCTGGCCGACGCGACTGTCGAGTTCCCATTCGCTCTGTGCTGGGCCAACGAAGCCTGGACCCGGCGCTGGGACGGTCTCGACCGGGACGTCTTGATCGATCAGACGTACCCCACAGGCTGGGAGGACGCGTTCTACGACGACCTCCTGCCGGCGCTGCGCGACCACCGCTACATCCGGGTCGACGGCAAGCCGCTGCTCGTCATCGACCGCGTCGGCCATCTCCCCGACGGTGCACGGACCATCGCCAGGTGGCGAGAACGCGGCGACCAGGACGGTCTCGGCGAGCTCCATGTCCTTGCCGTGACACCGTCGCGTGACTTCGAGGGTTGCCTGACGGGGTGGCCGGGGCACTGGACGGCCTCGTCCGCTTCCCACCGGGCTTCGGCATCGGCCTCCGCACCACCGGACCGCACGGCCTGCGCGTCCACCCCGGCGTCATGCCGGGCTGGGACAACACCCCTCGACGTGGGTCCGCGGCCTACGCTTTCCACCGCGGCAACCCGGTCTCGTTCCGGCGCTGGCTGTCGCGTGCGGTCGATGCCGCCTCGACCGCCGGCGGCGAGCCTCTCGTCTTCGTCAACGCCTGGAACGAGTGGGCGGAAGGCGCCTACCTCGAGCCCGACGTCCGCTTCGGGCGGGCCAACCTGGAGACGGTGAGGCAGGTCACCGGCGCGCGTCCACGCCGACCTGACTCGTCGCCGAGCAACGGGAAGGATGGGAGTGGATCATGACCGACCCTGACGCGACGAGACCTGTGCTGAGGGTCGTGCGTGGGGAACCGTCGGCGGACGAGCTGGCCGCCCTGGTCGCGGTGCTGGCCACGCGAGGTGCCAGCCCTGCGGCGTCAGCTCCACCCCGGCGTACGGCGTGGAACGACCCGGCACGGCTCGTGCGCGAGCCGGTCCGCCCTGGGCCGGGAGGCTGGCGCGCGTCCTCGCTGCCGCACTAAC
>Ga0180121_10000639_pt1 | contig 14803 bp, 22 predicted proteins | sample AntDrymUQ5402106_2_FD_129676 | JGI IMG/M metagenome (GOLD analysis project Ga0180121, IMG submission 129676) | Polar desert sand microbial communities from Dry Valleys, Antarctica - metaG UQ540 (21.06) (version 2) (version 2) | ecosystem: Environmental > Terrestrial > Soil > Desert | place...
CTGTGAGATCGACGAGGTGCTGGTGTTCGCGATCGACGACCTTGCCCGCGTGGAACGACCGATCAGCTACGACCGGCCGGGTGGAGGCGTCTGGCATGGTTTCGCGTACGAGCTCGGCGGGCACACCGTGTGGGGAGCCACAGGGTCCATGCTCCACGCACTGCTCGAGACGATGAGGCCAAAACGATGAGGCCAAAGACGATGAGGCCAAAGACGATGAGGCCAAGACGATGAGGAAGGACACGACGTGGCCGATCCCGTGAACTCGATGGCGCCCGAGGACCGGGAGCTCCGAGCGTTGTTGGGCGAGGCCCGAACGATCGCCGTGGTGGGCCTCTCGTCGAAGCCGGGCCGCCCGTCGCTCGACGTCGCCGCCTACCTGCAGGATCGGGGCTTCCGCATCGTGCCCGTGAATCCCCGGGAGACCGAGGTGCTCGGGGAGATGGCCTACGCGTCATTGAAGGACATCCCGCCTGAGCTCTCGATCGATGTGGTCGATGTGTTTCGCCGTGCCGAGGAGACCCCCGAGGTGGCCAGGGACGCGGTCGCGATCGGGGCCAAGGTCCTCTGGTTGCAGGACGGCATCGTGAACGACGAGACCTACCGCATCGCGAGCGACGCGGGCCTCGAGGTCATCATGGGAGTCTGCATCAGGAGCACCGACCAACGACTGCAACGAGAGGGGACAGCATGACCGCGTGGGAGTACTTCGTCGCGCCGCTGCTCGAGCACAACCCGGGCGAGATCTTGAACACGTTCGGTGATGACGGCTGGGAGCTCGTCTCGGTGCTCGCACAGCCGACCCCGTCGGGAACGGTCTCGACGGTGGCCTACATGCGCCGTCCGAAGCAAGCCTGAGGCAGCCTCACCCTTCATCATCGCCGGGGCGGGTTCGCCGCAATTGGCGCCCGACAGCGAACCGTACCCCGAGGGCGCCGATGACGACGGCGATGGCGGCGGCGGCGATCCATGCGCGCCAGGGGCTGGGCTCATCCGCTTCCTCGGGTACGAGCCCACCTGCTTCGTCGGTGGAAGGCTCGACCGCCCAGATCGAGTCCGCGGTCGCAACGTAAAGCAGACCGTCGGGGCCGAGCACGACGTCGGTGACGCCCGCAGGCAAGCGTGCGATCTCGTCTGGCTCGCCCGCGTCACGAGCCTCGGACCGCAGACGCCAGAGCCGGCCGTCGAACGACCCGAACCACACGTCGCCGTCGACCACCGCGCACCCAGTGAGGGCGATCGGCTCAGGGAAGACAACGATCGGGTCCACGAAGCGGTCGTCGTCGGCGCGCCCTGTGACCAGCGGCCAGCCGTAGTTCGCGCCCGGCTCGATCAAGTTCACCTCATCGTCGACGTTGGGCCCGTTCTCGGTCTCCCACAGCTCGCCGGTCTCGGGGTCGACGCAGAGCCCGAAGGAGTTTCGGTGTCCGATGGACCACACCGGGTTGTCGGAGTCGAACGGATTGCCTGCGGGCACGCCGCCATCGGACGTGAGGCGCACCACCTTGCCGCCGATATCGTCGGGGTCTTGCGCGCGGTCGGACTCGTGCGCCTCGCCGAGGGCCACGAAGAGCGTGCCGTCAGCACCGAACGCGAGGTCACCGCCGTTGTGGTAGCCGGCGACCGCGCTGGGGCCGTCGAGGATCGTCTGTGGCTCGCCGGCCGCCACCGTGCCCTCGGCCCGTACGCGAACGAGCCGATTCAGGCCGTCGGCGGGGTCACTGCGGTACAGGTAGATCCACGGCTCACGCTCGAAGTTGGGGTGCACGGCGATGCCGAGCAGGCCCCGTTCCGCATCGGGGATGACCGGCAAGGTGATGAACGGCCGATCGACCAGCTCGCCGTCTTCGGTGACGACCCGCACGCTGCCGGTGTCCTTCTCGGTGAACAAGAGCTTGCCATCGGGCAAGAACGCCATGTTCGTCGGGAAGGTCAGTTCCTCGAGGAGAGGCTGAAGATCGCCGGTGGCGGCGCCGGCCGGCCCCGGCACGAGCCGGGCGAGCACGAGGATCATGACGAGGAAGCGGGCACGGCGCATGCTCCGACGGTATCGCGAGATGACACTATGGACCGGTTGACCGGAGGGGGATCGGTGTACTCGATCGATCATGTGGTGCTCGCGGTGTCGGACCTCGACGAGGCAGGGGGGCGGCTGCTCCGAGACCACGGACTGGCGTCCCTCCTCGGTGGCGTGCATCCGCGATGGGGCACCGGCAATCGCATCGTGCCGCTGGGCACCGACTACGTGGAGCTGATCGCTGTGGTCGATGACGACGTCGGTCGTTCCACGGCGCTCGGTCGAACGCTGTTGTCGTTGACGGCAGGCGGCCGCGATCGGTGGTTCGCGGTGTGTGTGGCCGACACCGAGCTCGAGGCGACCGCCACCAGGCTGGGGTTGAAGGTCGAGCCCGGCGCCCGTACCCGTCCAGACGGCGCTGAGCTCAGGTGGCGAGGCGCCGGCGTCGACGACGCGGCCCGCGACGCAGGTTTGCCGTTCTTCATCACTTGGGACGTGCCGCCCGAGCTGCACCCGGGGCGCACGCCCATCCAGCACGACGTCGGCGTCACCGGCATCGCGAACGTCGAGATCGGCGGTCACAGGTCACGGCTGCGCGACTGGCTGGGCACGGAAGGCGACACCCTTCCTCTCACCGTGGTCGGCGGGGAGTCCGTCGTCCGCGCGGTCGAGCTGTCGACCTCCGACGGAGCGACGATCCGCCTGACGGCGGAATGAAGCTGGGGTCAGCCGTGCCCAAGGTCGTCCTTCCCCGATGGGGCGGTTTTCGTGCCTAGCAAGAGCGAGAGTGCCAGCCCGCCCCACATCACCGTTGTCGGCGAGTCTGCCATCAGAGCGGCGAACCCGAACAAGAAGGGGAAGCACGAGACGACCCAGGAGAAGAGCGGCAAGAAGGGGCCTCTGATCAACCTGGAGAGGAACACAGCCGTGACCGTCGCATAGACGCCGGCGCCGATGGCGAACCACGTGGTCCAGGTGACATCGCCGGGTCCCTCGGGCGCTGCTTCGAGTCCAGCGTCGGCGAGGAGCATCACGCCACGGCGAAGAAGATGAAGGTGCGGGCTCGACGGCGGGCGAGCCATGAGTTACACGTCGCGAGGCGATCCACGTACCCACCGGGTGCGTCGGCCCCCGACATCACGCGCTCCCGGACTTGCGGCCGATGATCGCTTGGAGGCCGACCGGAAGGCCCTCGTCTCCGAACGATGACCGAACCGCCGCCTCGACGCCGTGCTCAGCGAGCAGCGGCGGCACCAAGGAGGTGTCGATCATCACGTTGTCGTGCGGCTCGTCGTCGCGTCGCCACGAGCCGTCGTTGCGGATGAACGTCGCCATCTGGCGCACGTACCGATCGGGAGACGGCACGGAAAACTCGGTGACGACCGCCCAGTCCTCGCCGACCCATCCCTTGGGAGGTTGATCGAGGCGGATCCTCGCCCACTCGAGATCGCACAGGTCGATCGCGAGCACGCCGCCGGGCCAGGGCTCGAGCGATGGCGACCTTGGAGCAGCATCAGCGTCGCGTGCGCGTGACGGAGATCATGGAAGCGTAGGTGCGGCAGGCCCGCCTTCGCCACGTACCGACGCCACGAGTTGGTGAGCGAATCAGGGTTCATCAGCGAGCCATCCCTCCGATCGACCACGACGTCACTCGGTAGTCCGGATCGATCGAGCTCAGCGAGCCTCCGAGCCTGGCGCTCACGCTGAGCGACGAGGTAGGGACGCAGGAACTCAGGGAGCGCGACCGCCCGTCGCGAACGCGCCGTCTTTGGATGCTCGAAGATCAGGTCTGGCCGAACGACCTGTAGCGTTCGGCGCACCTGTGCCACGGTGAGGTTCTCGTCGAGATCGCTCCACCGCAGCCCGCAGATCTCGCCGCGGCGCATCCCGGTGGCGACCGCGATCGCCACCGCAAGCTCGATTGGATGGCCGCGAAGGTCGGTGAGGATCCGTTCGACGAGTGCGGTATCGATCGCGGTGAACTCCGGACGCCGTGGCCGAGGCGGCTGGGCGCCGTCGACCGGGTTCGATGTGATCATCCCCCAGCGGACGGCCTGACCGAAGGCTTGGTGCAGGACGAGGTGCAGGTTCAAGATCGAACCGGCGGAGAGCTGTCGGACTTCTCGCTCGAGCAGGCACGAGTACAGGTGCTGGAGATCGAGCGGTTGGAGCGCGGCCAGATCCAGGTCACCGATAGACGGCAGCGCGTAGAGACGGATCAGGCCTTCGTACCCCTGCCACGTTCGGGCTCGAACACGGCCTCGAGCGTGCGACAGCCACTGGATGAGGTAGTGGTCGACGGTCTCCGGTGGATTCGCGACCCTGGCAGGCATGGTCGCGACACTAGCTCTGGGTCGGGAGATCCAGCACGCTGAGGTGTGTGCCACCGGCTCTTGAGCCGGGGTGTCCCAGGTTCGATTCCTGCCGGGGTCGCCGTTCCTGTGGTTCTGCCTGTCGAAGTCGAGGCATCCTGCTAAGGCGGGGCACTACCTTCCGTCGTGTTCCAGGTGATGCGGCGACCGTGAGGTACGGCGAATGACGCCGAACAACGTGGAGGGCGACCTAGCTCATGTCATTGCAGTGCTTGCACTTTCGGTACGAGTCGTTCGGCCCCTTGCCCGGGCGCTTGTTCGTGGCCGGTATCTGCTGGCCCGACGGGCAGTCGTCATGATCGTGCCACACGTCGGGGTCGGTGGGGTTGATCGAGTAGTACGGGCTGACCTTCGCCATGGCGCTTCCCTCCAATGCGGCATGTCAAGCGGGCTTGGACTCTCTAGTGTTGGTAGCCCCAACGAGCCACGTCGGTTCCCGGCGCGCTCAGGCCAAGACGTCCGACGGCGGATAGACCCAGATCCACGGCCGCCCATCTGAGCTGGAGCAGGTCACTGGAGAGCCATCATGTGGCAGGGCGCTTCAGCTGGACGACGCACTGGCCGGCCACCCAAGCTGAGTAGACCAACGTTCCGATGACCGATACCGTGATCATGAAATACACGACCAGTTCCGGCTGGATGGGTCCGCGGTTAATTGCGAGGGAGCGGAATGCCAAGGGGACCATGAGGATGGTCAGGGCTCCCGAGACGCCGATTGCAGCGATGCTGGCTCCGACCGCGAAGAGCATCCTGGTTCGGTCAACCTTAGGGATGTTCTCCCTGATTGCTCGTGTGGTGAAGGCGAGGAAGGTGCCGGTCACGAGCACTGACGGTGTCGTCACCAGGTCGAGAAGAGACTTCGCCTGTTCTACCTCCGACATGGCTCACCTAGCCTGTGACTGTGTCGTCGATCGGGAACGTCGGGTCGACCAACAGGATGTGCGAACTACCGGTTGCCTCAACCACCTCCCACATCCGACCCTGGCGTTCCAACTCCGCCTGAGCGAGTTCGAGCTTCTGCGATGTCGAGAACTTCACTCTGTACCCATCTACGATCTCTCCAGCTGAGCCGCGGCCGTCCTTCCTTGCACCTTCGAACGCCGCTCTCAATGCGAGCATGGGCAAGTCGTCATACACCGCAAGCATCGTGCGGCTGATCGATTTTCCCGTGGGTGGCGGTACCCGTAGCAGCGCTCCTATCTCTTCCTCGGTCGGCAGACGTCCCAGGGAACGACTCACGTAGGCCAACAGCTCAGCTCGCTCGGTGCCAAGGCCGGTCGGCACAGGACCTGAACCAGTGGTCCGTGCGAGAGCATGGTCGCTGACTCCTTGAAGGTAAGCCTTTGCAAGTTTCTGGCGTGCGCTTGAACTCATGGCGGGCAACCGTCGCGCGAGGGCCTCAGCGATCTCTTCAGCTGGCGTCATCCCATCTCCTCCCTCCTGGTGGAAGGCTCATGCTGCCGTAACGTGGCTCACTTGGAAGCAACGGCTGCTGATGACGATTGAGATACGGGATGTCGCTCCCTTCCCGTTCATTCCGGTGGCTCTCATCGAGGCGACGGGGACACCATTTTCAAGATGGAGTTGGATCACGAGAAGCTTTCTGCAATCTCTGTGCTGGCCCTCTCAACCCCCATTTGATTGAGCCTAACAATCGACTTTCCCTCCCGCGAGCGCTTTGCCCCCGCCCATGAGCTTGGGCATTTCGTGAGTGTCAGATCGCACAAGATGTAGACGATGCCGAGGCCGAGGCGCAGAGATTCGCGGCAACTCCCTACCGATCCGCCAGATCGTGGCGACCGAGGGGACCGGGGCCTGGCCGTGACGCAGCCTGAGGTGGACCGCGATCGTCTGCGCACCCGGGTCGACCCCGAGGTCGAGCGTCTCGAGACCGAGGCATGTGCTGGCATCGAGGCACCATATGCCGATCAGCTCGAGGCTCGCCCCGTGTGCCGCATAAGCCACCTTCGCGCGAACGTCCGCCTCTCTATGGCGTCGTGGCGCACGCCTCTGGCGCGACTCCCTCGTCGGAGATCGGCAACTCGGCACAGAGCTCAGCCACGCGTGCATCGAGTGCGGCAATTCGATCTCTGATCGCGGCGGCCCCGGCCTCAGACGTCGCCACATCGAGTTCAGTCACGGCTTCCGATATCTGGAATACGAGACCAGCGATCTGCTCCTCGACTGAGGAATCCACCGTCACGACCGGCGCGTCATCGTCGAAACCGCCCGCCACGGCGATTCCCCCGATAGTAAGCAGAGCGAGGCTCGCAGCGATGAGGAGCCGTGCCGACCTTCCTGGCTTCCAGGAATAGCGTGGGCGAGAGAGTTCTTCGATCTCACGATCGATCCGCGCGCGGACGCGGTTCTTCGCCTCATGTGTGTCCACTGGGCTGTGTGTCGAACCAAGTTCTCGGACCATCTCAATCTCCTCCATCGGTTGTCCCTTCCTTCCCGCAATGTGGCTCGAACCGCTGTTCATCATCTATGACCCTCCTCACGTCGAAGCCGAGAGGACTTCTGGACCTTCCATCCCCAGCTCATGACGTAGCTGACGCCTCGCACGAGCGATACGGGAGCGGACGGTGCCAACTGGAATGCCGAGCGCAACTGCGATCGACTCGTAGGGCTGATCCAGCCAGGCGAACATCAGGAGTGGCTCCCGCTCCTCTGATGACAAGGTGTTCAAGGCTCGCTGCACTTCGGCGAGGCGGCCGACCGTTTCAAGTTCTCCGTCGGCTCGCGCCGAATGCTCGCGTGCCCCGATCAACTCCAAAGACCGAACCCGGGATCGGTACCTGTCCCGCAATTCCGCCCGCACGACGTTCGCAGCGATACCGAGTAGCCAGGGCAGGGCATCAGGAGACCGCGCCTGGTAGCCGGATACGCCGCGGAGCGCCCGGAGGAAGACTTCTGCCGTGGCATCGTCCGCACACTCGAGGTCGAGCTGTCGGGCAACAAACCGGTGCACGGACTCGAAATGGCGCTCGAAGATTTCCTTGAAGGCCGCCGGGTTGTTCGCAGCAGCCACGAGGATCTCGCTATCGGACCTCTGATCGCTAGTTCTCATGTGTAAGTATTGCCGTGCATACACCGTTTGGTTCTCGAACTCAGCAACTCTAGGGAGTTTTTTCGCCGTTTCGCCTTCTCCGCTCCGACCCTCAGGCAGCCGAGATTCATCGCTGCCGTCGCTGACGCGATCTGAGCGAGCCTATCCCCAGGGATCCTCACTCTCTTCAAGCGCGTCGACCCTTGGGAGATCGTCGACGGAGCGGCGGCTGTCGCCCGGCTTCCGACGACGACCCATCCTCGGCCTGCAGCTCGACGTCTACCGGGCTGGCGACGGTGAGATCCGGAGCAAAGCCGCCGCCGAGCTGACGCTCACCCATCTGTGCTTTGCGAGCGGCGAGGAAACCTGCAAGCCCACGGACGACTCAGCCGCCGTTCCTTCACGCGTGGAAGCGTCGCTCACCACGATTGGCGAAGGCGAGTTCGACCCCACGCCCGGTCGGTGGTGCACCCACTGCGACTTCCGCTTGTTCTGTGATGCGGGTCAAGCGTGGCTCGCCTCGAACGGCGGCCAGACGCTTTTGGACGGGGGCTTGCCTTCGCGTCGTGATCGGGCGCCATCGAGTCGCGTACGAGAAGTCGTCCTCGTGGTGCCCGCCGTCGCTGGCGACTACGCCGTCAGGAACGAGGCGAATCGCACTGGAGTAGAGAGGTTGAAGCCATGGCGACCGGAACCAATGGAGCCGGAGCAACGCTGCTCAGGGATTGGTTGTCATCTATGGCGTCGTGGCGCACGCCTCTGGCGCGACTCCACCATCGGAGATCGGCAACTCGGCACAGAGCTCAGCCACGCGTGCATCGAGTGCGGCAATTCGATCCTTGATCGCGGCGGCCTCGGCCTCAGACGTCGCCGCATCGAGTTCAGTCACGGATTCCGATATCTGGAATTCGAGACCTGCGATCTGCTCCTCGACTGAGGAATCCACCGTCACGACCGGAGCCTCGCCCCCGTCGTTCGCGGCGATGGCGATCCCTCCCGCGAGCGCGATCGTGGCGAACACGGTCAATGTCACTACCAACCGCCGTCGAGATGCCGCCCGTGACGTACCGGCAATCGTGCCCATCGGATGCCGCTCCTTCCGTCCCAGATCGATCACGGGTTCGATTCGCAAGTGAACTCTGTCTCTGCCTGGCAGGCATCGCCAGCACCGCCGTTGTCTCCACCACCGTGGGCGGTATCGTTCCCGCCGTCACCATAGATCGTGTCGTTGTCTGCGTCGCCTCGCAAGTCGTCGTTATCGGCTTCGCCGAAGATGTCGTCGGCGCCATCGCCACCCTCGACGCTGATGTCTGCTCCGGGCCCGGCCAGCATCGAGTCGCCCCCTTCAGCACCGCTCAATAGGTCGACCCCTCCTGACCCATCCACGGCCGTGTCGCTTCCTTGTCCTCCATAAACCTCATCGTTGCCCGCGTCCCCGTCGAGCAAGTCGTTATTGTCGTCACCACAGATGACGTCATTGCTCCCGGCGCCGAACATGAAGTCATTCCCGCCGAACCCCTTCATCACGTCTCGGTTACCGGTGCCAGAGAAAACATCGTCGCCGGATCCGCCCAGGAATGCGGCGTCCACCTCCTCGCCGTGACAGAACACGCCTGTTCCTGCTGAGGCATGAATCGTCAGAGAGCCGATCATCGTCGCTGCTGCGGTGACGGCGAGGCCCAGAGCCAAGCGCCTTCTCGTGTGGGACATGTTACCCCTCCTCCTAACCCCCGGATTTCGGGAATCGCAACAATCGTCATGGTCGCTTGGGGCATGCGTCCCTCTTCTAAAGAGGGCTCCTGCCGAGTACTTGCCCTGGGGAGGCGTTTCGGTTCACGCGCTTTCGATACGCGAACGCTAACGAGCCAAGGTCGGGCACAACCGAGCTTTCCCGTAGCTCAGCCACGATGCCAACCGTCCCCTGCCACACCTCGATGGGTAGCAAGGCAGGGGTGGATGGCTGGACGCTCCAGGGCCACCGACCTTTGACTCGTCCCCTCTCTGCCCCGACCGGGGTCGAGCAGGAGGTGGCTCGTGTGGTGAGCAAGCGTGATGGGAACAGTGGTATCAGGCGGTGCTCGCTGTGACATGGCGGCTGGAAGGCCCCGACGATCCTCGCCTCGATGATGTCATCATTGGCAGCCGCTTCGGCCCTCGTAGGTGTGAGTTGGCTGCGCCGGGGAAACTGGCGACCCGAGGCGGCGACGAGACGCAAGTGAAGAGCAGGCATCAGCGAGGTCTTCGCTGGGGGCGACGACAAGGAAGGATCCGGTCTCCGCGATCCTGCCCCGAGCGCTGCCGTCGTCGAGGAAGACTGCGCGAAGTATGGGAAGTTCTGCGGCGACCTCAGGGTCACGTATGAGAGCGCATACGACGGATGCAGCGCGTTCGGCCGAGCGGAACTCCGGCGACAACTCGGAGCCACATCCACGAACGCAGCCGACATCGGCGAGGCGTTCGCTTCGGCGTACGAGAGCTTCGCGTACCAGGCGGCGTTCGAGGGCTGCGCGGACGGCGTTCTTGCGAGGGGGTGACGGATCATCCCTCGCCCGGATCGTCCGTCGAGTCTGGCTGAGCGCGCGCGCTGACGATGACGTCACGCCTGGCAAACCTCATGGATCAGCGGCGAGCCACCTCCGATGTCGAAGTTCGAGGATCCGCACCCAAAGGTTGGGTCGCGGTCCGACCAGGCGGGCGGCTTCAACCATGCTGGGGCTCGCCGACATCCGCAGGGAGGGGACGATCAATGGCTGAGTGAACGATGCTGGTGTGCGACACGTGTGGTCGCCCCGCGGCCGAGACCGTGATGCTACGGACCTCGAAGGGCAACCGACAGCGCGACTACTGCAACGAGCATCTCGACGAGCTGCTGGCGCCTTCGAGAGCTCCCAAGCGGGGGCGCCGGCCCGGCTCAGCGGGAGCCAAGGCATCCAGCACGACGAAGGCGAGGAAGCCGAACGCGAAGCGGACGGCGAAGAAGAAGGCCGTCACCGGCAGGAAGCGGACCGGCGCTTAGGCGCTAGGTGTGTCGCTCGCCCGACGCGGCCCCAACCCGCGTCGGATGCGGCGCGAACAGTTCGTCGAACGCTCGAACCGCCTCGGCCTGCATCGCCGGGAGCACGTGGGAATACGTGTCGAGCGTGATCCCGATGCTGGAATGCCCGAGCCGTTCGGAGACCACCTTCGGGTGCACACCCTGGAGCAGCATCAGCGTCGCGTGCGCGTGACGGAGATCGTGGAAGCGCAGGTGCGGCAACCTGCCTTCGCCACGTATCGGCGCCAGGAGTTGGTCAAGGCGTCGGGGTGCATCGGGGAGCCGTCGCTCGCCTCGACCACGGCGCCGCTCGATGCGCCAGGCGGAGGTGGCTCCGCGATCCTTCGCACTTGTCGCTCCCGCTGGGCGACCAGGTACGGACGTAGGAAATCGGGGAGGGCCGTGTCGACCGCGGTGAACTCCGGGCGCCGTGGCCTGGGCGGCTGCGCGCCGTCCACCGGGTTCGAGGCGATCAGATCCCAACGGACGGCCTGACCGAGCGCCTGGTGGAGGACGAGATGAAGGTTCAAGACCGTGCCGGCCGACAGCGGCCGCACCTCGCGAGCGAGCAGGCCCGAATAGAGGTGCTGAAGATCGAGTGGCCTGAGCGAAACGAGTTCGAGGCTCGAGAGCCGAGGCAGCGCATACAGCCGGATCACGCCTTCGTAGCCCTGCCACGTTCGTGCCCGGACCCGACCCCGAACGTGGGCGAGCCATTGGTCGAGATATTCGCCCACTGTTCCGGTTTCCTGCGCCTCAGCCTCTGGCATGCTGGCCGACACTAGCTCTGGCTCTGGAGGCTGAGCAACGGCCGGCGTCACCACGCTGGCAACTCCCATCAGTGGTCGACCGCCGAGTACGGACCGGACAGCCCTTCCAGCCACAGGCTCGGTCGTCCGGATCCTCGATCGCCTCTCGATGGATGGCACTAGCGCCAAGTCGAGCTTCGCGGAAGGGTTTCCCCGACGCAAGGGCGGCGAGCAAGATCCCCGAACCCGGCCGCCGGCCGGGCTAGGGAAGTAGCAGCGCTCGGAGATACGTACCCCCCGGCAGCCAGCCAGGGGCACGTCTCCGAGCGAGTGCCATACTCGAACACATGTTCGGAAGGCAAAGAGTGATGGCCCACCATGTTCAGAGGCTCGAGGAACTCGGTCCTGTCGACATCGGGAGGGTGATCACGCACCCATGGCAGGTTAGGAGCCTCGATGTGATCATCGAGCTGATCCACCGTCTGCGGGAAATCGAGAGCTGGAGGAGCTACTACGACTTCCAGCGGCGGCTCGTTGGCGGGCTGCTGGAGACCGAGCGGCACTTTGCTCATGCGAGCCGCATGGCAAAGCGAGCCCACAAGGGGAAGCCAGTCGATCCTCCCGAGACAGGCGACTGGGAGCTCGATCGACTCGTCTACCGACGGGTGGGACGGCAACTCCGCTCGGTCGGAGACGCGCTCGCGTGGAGGCTGTTCAACTTCGATCGAAGGGTGATCGTCGCCGTTTCGAGGAACGAGTCCCCCGGGCCTATGTTCGGCAAGGAAGGCCTGGGTCGGGAGATTGGGGAAGTGAAGCACGCCTGGGAGAACGAGCACGCGTTCGCTCTCCTTCACGACGCGACCAACTGTATGCGCATCGGTGACGTCACGAAGTTCATGCCGGGACGCGCCGACCTGGTTGAGATCAAGAAGGACCCTAAGAAGCTCGGTCGCGAACAGGTGGAGAGAATGGAACGGGTCGTTGCCACGATCAACGAGGGTGCTCCGATGCTGGTGGATGGTCAACAGGTCGAACTACTTGGAACAAGTCAGCAGTTCCGAACCCATCTCCCTGACCTCCGCCGGGGTCTCGACGCCGCTCGGCGGGAAGGCCACATCTCCATCAGGCTCGGTACAGGCTGGGTTGTCAGCATCACGGCATTGACCATCGACCGCCCCATGACCGAGGAGGAGGCTCTCGCCCAGATCGAGCGTCAGAAGACCGCGCGCGACCGGGCGTTCAGCAAGGCGGGGCTTCCGGATGTGAAGCACCACCTGCGGGCCCGCCGGCTGGACCGGTTGGACTTGAACCCGATCGCTGCGCCCTACGCGATCTACCCCTTCGACCCCGAGACCTGCGCGATGTTGACGTGTGACTTCCTGGTCTACGACTCCACCATGGCCTGGGACCGCTTGTCTGCTGGTTTTGAAGCTCACGGCTTCACGACGCGCTGTGAACTTCCCGAGGAGGCAGGGCCGATGAGGCCCGATATGCCCGTGATCTTGGCGAGCAAGGATCACTACGGCGTGCTGCTGCGCGCCTCGGGCATCGACCAGGTCTTGTTGGAGCTAGTCGAACCCCGGGCGTACGCAGCCGCCGTCGAGGAGGTCGCGGCCGCGGGGCGTGATGTCGCTGCGGGCGTCTTCACGTTCTCGAATGAGAAGGCGACTTGGCGATGAGCCAAACAATGCACGGATCCGAAGGGTATCCGTGCCCTTCCGTTTGCGCCACTCGTTCGCCATGGTCCCTCCCTCCACGAAGTGTGTCTCCAACTACCCATTGCCACTAACCGGCCTCGCGGTTCGCACGCTTGCCTGAACGTCTTGGACCTGCGCGCGATGGCGCCTGTCTTGCACCGCGCGGGGGATACCGCCCAAGCCTCCCGCTGTGAGAGGGTTCGTGTCGATGCGCGCGGAACGGTTTCATCAGTGGTCGGCGTACCCGGTCCTCCTGGCCTTCGGTGCCCTCGATGCGGCCGGCTACAGCCTCATCGCCCCCCTACTCCCGGTCATCTCAAGCCAAACAGGGTCAAGCGCCGCCGTGATCGGTGCCCTCGTCGGTGCCTTCCCCATGGGCATCGTGGTCGGCTTCCCGCTCGCGGGACGGGCGGTGATACGCGGATCGATCAGGACGACGCTCCTCGTCTCGCTCGGGTTGCTGGCTGCCGGGAGCCTGGCCTTCGTCTTCACCTCGTCCCTGCCTGTCTACTTCGCCGGGCGGTTCGTGATGGGTGTTGGTTCGGCAGGGCTGTGGATCGCGGTGACGTTCTCTACCTTGGAACGCTGGCCGGGCCAGGAGTATCTGTGCATGAGTCGGATCTTCGCCGCGTACTCGGTGGGAGGGCTCGTCGGACCGGCTCTCGGTGCGACCGGGGGGATCCGCACGCCGTTCGTGCTGTACCTGGCGCTCACGGTGGCTGCGGTTCCGGCCGCGTTCCTGCTGCGGACGCCCAATGAGCGCCGGTCGTTCAGCCCGGATCGAACGACGCTTCGCCTGAGTGGTTTCTGGGCCGCGTCTGCGGGCGTCTTGTTCGCCTACCTGGCCCTCGGTCTCAGCGAAGGGGTGCTGCCGCTACACTTCGCGACCGGCTTCGACCAAGGACAACTGGGCTTGCTTTACGTCGTCCTCGGTCTGATCGTGGCGGGAGCGGCGAGCCTCGCCGCGAGGTACGCGCCGGTCGCGATGGTCGTTGCCTCGACGGTGTTCGTGACGCTCGGTCTCGGGCTCGCGGGGGCGACCGCGGCTCCGATCATCTGGATGGTGGCGATGGCGGTCGTCGGGATCGGCGTCGGGTTCGCCACCACCGGGTCCACCGGCATCCTCCTGGAAGGCGTCCCGACGGAGCGGATCGTGACCGCGATGGTCGTGTGGTCCGAGATCGGGATCGTGGGCTACCTCGTCGGACCGCTGGCCGGGGGACTCGTCACCCAAAGTCTCGGCTTCGGGATGCTGGTCATCGTGCCGCTGGTCGCAGCGATCGGTACGCTTGGAGTCCTGGCGGTTGCCCGGTCTCATTGATGGATTGCACGCGGCCTGTGCGGAGAACTCATGACGTCCTCCGCGTGGTCTTCAGCTCGAGGTTCTATGCGCCGATGCCGAAATGAGACAGGCTGGCCACGTGGCCACGTATCCGGGGCACCGTTAGCCGACGACGATCTCGTCTCTGTCCGCTCGAGGTCGCCCAGACTTGGCGGGTCACCGTACATGCGGAACGCCTCGCGCACCTCATCAGTGCGAGGGTGCCGTGCTACCTGAGCCTGCATAGCGCGATCGAGTCGTCGCCCTACCTCTGGAAACCGCAACTAGAGCAGGCCCGTCTGAACCATCGCGGAAGATCTGACTAGGGGCACATCCAGGAGACCACTGACGCCCCGGCGCATAGGCCCCAGGAGCACATGGACCGTGGTTCCCTGGTCGAAAGATTGACGGTTGGTCAGCGCGTGCTTGGCGTGGGTGACTGTTGGCTCCGGCGTCACCCGACGGTGACTCTCGGCTGATGCTTGACGCCACGCTGTTCCTCGTATCGAGCCCACGCCCGAGCGTGTGACGTGAGCCAGATGGGGGCTTGATCGACCCGATCGC
>Ga0180121_10000640_pt1 | contig 14800 bp, 13 predicted proteins | sample AntDrymUQ5402106_2_FD_129676 | JGI IMG/M metagenome (GOLD analysis project Ga0180121, IMG submission 129676) | Polar desert sand microbial communities from Dry Valleys, Antarctica - metaG UQ540 (21.06) (version 2) (version 2) | ecosystem: Environmental > Terrestrial > Soil > Desert | place...
AACACACCGGTACGCTGATAGATCGCACAGGTGTTTTAATCAAATTAAGTTCGTGTGACAGCAGTTCCCGCAACCACACGGACATAAATTCGAAGGCCGTTTGTCCTATTTTACAAGCCGGCCAAATTTTCGAAGGATCGTAACCAATGGAAATAGTACTGTAAGCAGGTATAATGTCTTTAACAGCAGTAAAAGACTTGTTTTGTATATGATGAAACAACGCTAAGATCCTTGTGTTCACCCTTTCCTCAATCGTGTTACCGAAGGACAGTGTTAAGGCAGCATCCCCTAATGGTTGTATAGAATACTTTAGTATTTCAGGCATCGAACGAGTATGTCTTAATAATTTCTCAACCTATTGAATTTTCCTTCGTATTCGTTGCGCACTTTCTACACTTTGACTTTAAACATTTGCAGGTTCGTACAGTAATACAATAGAAACAAAGCAAATACTAAATTATAACATTGTGGCAGGTGTTTTTTATCAATCCATTAACGTCCTGAGATGCTTTTGGAGCGTTTATAGTATGTAACAAATGAAAAATAAAAAACGATGAAAAATATCCGCTTATATCTCGGCAGTCTGCTGGTAGCATTCGCCGTTTTAACTGGTTGCGGCACGGTGGCACATGTGGAAAAAGATCCTGCTGTTAACCTCAACAATTACAGAACTTTTTCTTGGATCGAGCAAAAGGATGATTCTAAAGACGCAAAAACTTACAACAATTTCCAGGAGACATTCATGAAGGATGTGGTGGTAAAAGAACTCGAAAAAATTGGCTGGCGCCATGTACGTTCTAACCCGGATGCATTGATTGATTATGACATCATGGTAGAAACAAGTGTTCAGGAAAGATCCGAAACGGTATACAGCAGACCCACCGTCAGGTACTTGTACAATCCTTACACCCGCAGAGTAAATCCGGTTTATTATCCCTCCCAGTATTTAGGTCAGAATTATTATGAAGTGCCCTACAAATCGGGAACGATCACCGTAAACATTGTAGATACTAAATCTAATAATCTTATATGGCAAGGTTGGACAGAAACTGAGCTCGCAAACAAGCGTCTAAGCCAGGAAGATATTCAAAAAGCTGTTAAATCAATTTTCAAAAAGTTCGATGTAGCGAAACGCTAAGCTTCCTCTGATTCCGAATAAAAGCCACCATTAGGTGGCTTTTTCTTTTTTAGTCCTCAGCATTTTATAGATTCTGATCGCACTTACAAGGATAATACTCAATAAAATCAATCCGATCAATCCCCAAACCAGACTGAGCGTCTGCTTTACTACTACCAACATGACTATTGCAATAAGAAATACGGTTGCCAATTCATTCCATATTCTTAGTTGCTGAGAAGAGTATCTATACACCTTTTTAATCTGCTGCCGGAAGATATGGTGCAACGAAAAATGATACAAGAGCAAGCCAATAACAAACAGTATTTTAATCCATAGCCAGGTAGGTGTTGCATTGAACAGATACCACATCCATCCGCCAAATACGATAGTCAGGATGCACGAAGGCCACGTAATCCCAAGCCAAAGTCTCTTGATCATGATGTTTAACTGCTGCTGCAAAATTTCCCGGACCTCCGGCGTTTTTACATTAGCTTCTGCATTGTAAATAAACAGCCTGACAATGTAGAACAATCCGCTAAACCAGGTAACCACGAAAATGATATGCAGTGCTTTTATATATAAATACATGTCAATTTACTATCAACGTAAAATCATTTCCTGATTACCATTTGCAGTCTGCATCACCCAGTTTTTCAATGTCTGCACCCATGCCGGATGAACATTCAGACAGGGAACAATTGTAAACGATTCCCCGCCTGCCTGTAAAAACACTTCTCTTCCTTCTACTGCAATTTCTTCCAGTGTTTCAAGACAATCGCTTACAAAAGCAGGACATACAATTACCAGTTTTTTAATTCCTTCAGATGGCATTTCCTGCAGTCTTTTAACTGTATATGGTTTCAGCCATTCCGAACGTCCGAGTCTCGACTGGAATGAAAATGAATATTTTCCCGATGTCATTTCTAATTTCTTCGCAACCAGTTCTGTCGTCCTGAGACATTGATGCCTGTAACAATGCTTATGCGCTTCAGATGATACGTTGCAACAATCATTGATTTGCAGACAATGTTGTCCTGTAATGTCGCTTTTTAAAATATGACGTTCCGGAATACCATGATAACTAAAAAGAAAATGATCGAAATCTTGCTGAATAAAAGGTTTGATACTCTCTGCTATTGCGCTGATAAATTCCGTCTGATCATAGAAAGGTTTAATAAATTTCAATTCGAAACCATACTTGTTTTTCTTGAAAACCTCCCGTGCATATTCAACAGCCGTTTCATACGATGACATAGCATAATGTGGATAGAGGGGTATCAACAACACTTCTTTAACGGAAGAATAAGTTTGTGCCAATTCATCAAAAGTATTCTTCATGGAAGGATTTCCATATCGCATAGTAATATAAACAGGCTCTTCTATGTTTTCGGAAAGCTTTTTCTGTAACTGCTTGGTGATTACAATCAAGGGAGACCCTTCTTTTGTCCATATCGATTGATATGCCTGTGCAGATTTCGGAGCACGGAAGGGAACAATAATTCCTCCAACCAGCAAGCTTCTAACGATGTATGGATAATCGATCACTCTCCCATCCATTAGGAATTGCATCAGATATTTTCTTACATCAGGTACCGAAGTTGAATCAGGCGAGCCCAGGTTCATCAGAATCACTGCCCTGGTGATATTTTCATTTACCATAAGAGGGTGCAAAAGTAGGGAAGGATTCAACACTCCGTCTGTTCATCACTGACTGCAGACAGCTCATAAATACAGCCTGTTCTGAAAATGACACCCCAATGACAGAAAAATTAGACCATTGAAGGTTCCAAGGGTATTTTTGTGAACGATTAACTGCTACGGCTTATATGATTCCAACCGGCTCAATTGATATCAACAGGTTTTATGCGATCGGCATTAATTATAAGAAAACAGATGCGGTGATAAGAAGCTGTTTTGCCGTACATCATGCACAATACAATGCCATCCTTACAGAGGCTGAGCAACTTTCTCTCCGGGAAGTATTTGTTTTGTCAACCTGTAACCGTACAGAGATCTATGGTATTGCCAGTGACGCCTCACAATTGATAGGGTTGCTTTGCAATCATACATCCGGCGATCCCGTCTTCTTTCAATCCATTGCTTATATTAAACAGGGAAGTGAAGCGATTCAGCATTTATTTGAAGTAGGGGCAGGACTGGATTCACAACTTCTCGGAGATTACGAGATCATAGGCCAGTTAAAAATGGCATTCAGGTTTGCAAAGGAAAAAGGTTTTACAGGCCCTTTTATAGAAAGACTGGTAAATGCTGTTTTACAAGCCTCGAAGGAAATCAAAAATGAAACACGATTGAGCACCGGTACTGTTTCAGTTGCATTTGCTACCGTGCAGTATATCAGGAACATGATTTCCGATATCAGTCAAAAAAATGTTTTGCTGATCGGTACAGGAAAAATAGGCGGGAATACCTGCCGTAATCTGCTGGATTATTTGCCTGTAAAGAAAATTACTTTGATTAATCGATCGGTTCACAAAGCGGCTTCGCTTGCGGAGGAACTAAAGGTTTTTTATTCTCCGATTGAAAATCTACCAGAAGAAATCAGCAAAGCTGATATTATTGTAGTTGCTACCAATGCAGAACAACCGGTTATCACCAAAGAACATCTTACCCATTGTTCTGAAAAATTGATCATCGATCTTTCGATTCCTTATAATGTTGAAGCAAGTGCTGGTAGTTTACCTCACATCACACTGGTGAATGTTGATCATCTTTCAAAAGTAAAGGATGAAACACTCCAGGCACGTAAAGCGGAAATTCCGAAAGTTAAATCAATCATCTCCTTACATCTGCAGGATTTTAATACCTGGAATGACCTGCGCACGCATGTTCCTTATTTAAAAGCGATCAAGGTGCAGTTACAGAATATTCCTTCCAGCTGGTATACCCCGGCTATATCTTCAACAGATAACACAGCGGAACAACAGGAAAAAATCCAAAAAGTAATTAATGGAATGGCAATTAAAATGAGGAAGCATAGAAATCATGGTTGCCATTTTATAGAAGCGATGAACGAATTTATGACTCCGGGAGTACAGCAATAATGCGAACTATCAGGATTGGTACACGAGAAAGTGAATTGGCCTTATGGCAGGCCAATCAGGTAAGTCAATTGATACAGCAGGCAGGCCATCACACACAACTTGTTCCAATCAAAAGTGAAGGAGATATCGACCTTATAACTCCTTTGTACGAAATGGGGGTGGAAGGCATATTCACCAAAAGTCTTGATATCGCTTTATTGAATGATCGCATTGACATTGCTGTTCACTCCATGAAAGACGTTCCAATCAAAACAGCCACCGGTATCATTCAGGCAGCTGTGCTGAAAAGAGGTTCAGCTTTTGATTTGCTTGTTTTCAGGAATGATAACACATTCCTGATGGAGGAAAATTATGTTGCGCATATCGCTACCAGCAGTATCCGGCGCAGAGCTCAATGGTTACATAAATATCCGCATCACAAGATTCAAAATCTTCGGGGAAATGTTAATACGAGATTGGATAAACTACATACTTCCAACTGGGATGCCGCGATCTTTGCAAAAGCAGGACTTGAAAGGATCAACAGAATACCGATTGCCAGTACAGTATTGGAGTGGATGTTGCCTGCTCCTGCGCAGGGAGCTATCATGATTGTCTGCCGGGAATCAGATAAAGAAGTAATAGAAAGCTGCGCCGGTCTGAATGATGATTCAACTGCTTTATGTACAAAAATTGAAAGAGATTTTTTACATGCTCTGCTGGGAGGCTGTTCAACCCCCATCAGCGCATACGCGATTATCAACAACGGATTTATTCATTTCAAAGGAAATATATTGTCCCCGGATGGTAGACAGATCGCTGAGATTGAAAAAAATGTTACCTGCCGTGAAGCAGAAGTACTGGGAAAAAATGCTGCGAAAGAATTACTTCTCAAAGGAGGCGAAGAAATTACACACCTGATCCAGCATGTTGCAGAATAATGTTGACATATTATGTACTAAAGAGATTGATCCGAGACTTGTTGTGCGGGCGGCAGGCAGACAGATCAACATTGAACCTATTCCATTTATCCGTATAGAACAGGTGGTTTCTTATGAACTAAGCAAAAAAATTTCTACCTCGGCATTGAACCCTGCAACAGTTATTTTTACAAGCGTTCATGCAGTAGAGTGCATCATGCCTTTTCTGGAAGGCATGCGGCCATCGTGGAAGATATTTTGTACAGCACCTGCCACGGCTATGATCGTAACACAATTGATGCCTGGAACAACCATTATTGGCACCGCAGCAAATGCAGTTGCACTTGCTCAGGTGATCTCTGAAAATGCAATTGAGGAAAAATTTCTTTTTTTCTGTGGCGATAAGCGACGTGATGAATTACCAGAAATACTAATTGGTAAAGGGTATGAGGTAGAATCTTTTGTTGTTTATAAAACGGTTGAAACTCCCACACTGGTGTCGGGGAATTACAATGCAATTGCATTTTTTAGTCCAAGCGCTGTGAATAGTTTCTTTTCTATGAATATACCAGATGAAAAGGCAATACTTTTCGCGATTGGCAATACTACTGCTGATGCAATCAGGAAAAGATCAGATAACAGGATAATTGTAAATGAAACAACCAATACAGAATCCGTGATTGATACGATCATCGATTATTTTAAGGATCAACCTTCAGAAACGTTTAATGATGATGAAAAAAAATTATGACTCAATTGAAGAATGATCTTTTATTGCGTGCATTAAAAGGCGAGAAAACAGAACGTCCACCTGTATGGATGATGCGACAGGCAGGCAGATACCTGCCGGAGTATCGTAAGCTCAAAGAGAAATACTCTTTTTTTGAGCGATGCGAACAACCGGAATTAGCAACAGAAATCACCATTCAGCCTGTTGAGCAGGTGGGAGTAGACGCGGCAATTATTTTTTCTGATATACTTGTTGTACCCCGTGCAATGGGAATGGAAGTACAGATGATCGAAGGGCAAGGTCCTTTGCTGCCAAACCCTATAAAACAAAAAACAGATCTTGAAAAGCTGATAGTTCCTGATGTACAAGATCGGTTGCATTATGTTTTTGATGCATTGTCCCTGACAAAAAAAACACTTCATGGCCGGGTGCCTCTGATCGGATTTGCAGGTGCACCCTGGACTTTATTATGTTACATGGTACAGGGTAAAGGCTCAAAGACATTTGATGAAGCAAAGGCATTCTGTTTCACACAACCAGAAACAGCACATAAGTTATTACAGATGATCACAGATACCACCATCGCCTATCTCAAAGGACAAGCAAAGGCGGGTGCGGATGTAGTGCAATTATTCGATTCATGGGGAGGGTTGTTAAGTCCAGCAGATTTTGAATTGTTCTCTCTGCAATATATCAGGAAGATCATTCACTCCCTGAAAGAGGAATGCCTTACTATTGTATTTGCGAAAGGTGCCTGGTTTGCCCTGGAAGGCATCAGTGCTACAGGAGCAAATGGAACAGGCATCGATTGGTGTGTCAACCCGGATTACGCAAGGAAAATGGCAGGTTCAACTATTACATTGCAGGGAAACTTTGATCCTGCAAGGTTACTGGCACCTATACCCGAAATCAAGTCTGCAGTGAAAAAAATGATCAGCGATTTTGGCACACACCGTTATATTGCAAACCTGGGTCATGGGATTTTACCTAATGTCCCGGTCGATCATGCAAGGGCTTTTGTTGACAGTGTAAAAGAATATGCCTGATGTTAGCGGTTGATAAAAATATTACTACTACCAGAGATCATTTTCTTTCCTATATCACCGAATTGCAGGAAACTATTTGCAAAACGCTTGAGGACGTAGATGGTAAAGGAGTTTTCAGACAGGACTCCTGGGAAAGAACAGAAGGTGGCGGCGGTATATCCCGTATTATGGAGAATGGTCGAGTTTTTGAAAAAGGTGGAGTAAATATTTCTGCAGTCCATGGTGAATTGCCAATACCCTTGCAGGATACGATTGGAGTGAATGAAAGCAGATTTTTTGCGTGCGGGTTATCATTAGTCATCCATCCCCTGAATCCATATATACCAACAGTGCATGCGAACTGGCGTTATTTTGAATTGTACGACAATCAGGAAAACCGAAAAGATTGCTGGTTCGGAGGAGGCTCCGATCTAACCCCTTATTACATTTTTCCGGAGGACGCAACTCATTTTCATCTGACTCTTAAAGAAGCGATCGAACCATTCGGAAATGGATTGTATTTAAAATATAAACGACAATGCGATGAATATTTTGTGAACCTCCATCGGGAAAAAGAAGCCAGAGGAATCGGGGGCGTTTTCTATGATTATCTGAGGCCGGTGGATGAAAACGATGAACAAAAGTTATTGTCTTTTCAACAATCTATTGGAAATGCATTCTTACCTGCTTATCTGCCCATCGTCAGGAAGCGAATGGAACACCCCTTTGGAGAAAATGAATTGATTTGGCAGGAGATCAGAAGAGGACGATATGTGGAGTTCAATCTTATTCACGACAGGGGAACTTTATTTGGCTTAAAGACTAATGGGAGAACAGAATCGATCCTCATGAGTCTTCCACCACGGGTACGATGGCGCTATGATTATCATCCCGCACCCGGAAGTCCGGAAGCGGCATTGCTGGAATACCTGAAGCCGAGAGACTGGGTGAATGTCAGATGAGTCTGCAACCGAAACCGAAAATCTAAAATTCCCTTCATGCTTCGACGAAACAGAATATTGCGATCTACCGCTTCTATCCGATCAATGGTAGCAGAGACCATTCTCCGTCCGGAAGATTTTATCGTGCCTTTATTTATTATCGATGGAAAAAACCGCTCTGAAGAAATTTCTTCCATGCCCGGTTATTTTCGGATGACGGAGGACCTGATTACTTCCGAAGTGAAGGAACTATGGCAAAGTGGTTTGAAAGCAGTACTGTTATTTATAAAATGTAAGGACGAATTGAAAGATAATAATGGAACAGAAGCATTGAATAAAAATGGTTTGATGCAAAACAGTATCCGTGCCATCAAAGCTGCATGCCCGGATATGATGGTAATGACTGACGTTGCACTGGATCCTTACTCTTCCTTTGGGCATGATGGCATTGTGGAAGGAACAGAAATCCTGAACGATAAAACGGTGGAAGTGCTTGCGAGGATGAGTGTTAGTCATGCCGCTGCCGGAGCTGATTTTGTAGCGCCCAGCGACATGATGGATGGAAGAATAATTGCGATCAGGAATGCTTTGGAACAGGAAGGTTATTCTAAAACCGGAATCATGAGTTATAGTGCAAAATATGCCTCCTGTTTCTATGGCCCTTTCCGGGATGCGCTGGACAGTTCCCCAGGTTTCGGAGATAAGAAAACTTATCAGATGGATTTTGCAAACAGAAAAGAAGCGATGAAAGAGACTTTGATGGATGTGGAAGAGGGGGCGGATATTGTGATGGTAAAACCGGCATTGGCTTATCTGGATATCATACGGGAAATAAAAAATGTTGTGAACGTACCAGTGAGCGCTTACCAGGTAAGTGGAGAGTATGCGATGATCAAAGCCGCATCCCGACTAGGATGGCTGAATGAAGAAAAGGCCATTCTGGAAACGTTAACTTCCATCAAACGGGCAGGCGCTGATCTGATCGCTACCTATTTTGCTAAGGAAGCCGTTAGGTTGATCAATTGAAAATGAAAATGTAAATGCAAGATGTATACTAACAGTAAATATCCATCCCTGCAGAATTTTTAATTTTTAATTTTTAATTTTTAATTTCTTATTCCCTCCATGAACAATACAAGCAACAATTTTTCAAAAAAGCATTGAAAATGAAAATGCAAAATGTAAAATTGTGAAATTGTGAAAATGCAAGATGTATACTAAATGCAAGATGTATACTATAGTAAACATCCATCCCTACAGAATTTTTAATTTTTAATTTTTAATTTTTAATTTCCTCTTCCCCCCATGTACAATAAAAGCAAACAACTATTCGAAAGGGCGCAAGCCTCCATCCCCGGCGGAGTAAACTCACCCGTGCGCGCATTCAAAAGCGTTGGGGGTACACCGTTATTCATGGAGCGGGCGAATGGAGCATACCTGTTTGATGCAGACGGGAACCGTTATATAGATTATATCAATTCATGGGGGCCAATGATTATGGGACATTTCTATCCTCCAGTTGTGAATGCAATCAGGGAACAAATAGAAAAAGCTATTTCTTTTGGTGCACCTACTGAACTGGAGATCGAAATAGCAGAGTTGATCAAAAGCATGGCACCAAATATTGATTTAGTACGAATGGTCAATAGTGGTACAGAAGCCTGTATGAGTGCGATCAGGCTCGCACGTGGGTATACAAAAAGAGATAAGATCATTAAATGTGAAGGTTGCTATCATGGTCATGCTGATGCTTTTCTGGTCAAAGCAGGTAGCGGTGTAGCTACCCTTGACATTCAAACCGTTCCCGGCGTTACTACCAATGTATCACTTGACACATTAACTGTACCGTACAATGATCTGGAAGCGGTTGCATCGGTTGTTGAAAAATACAAAGATGAAATTGCTGCATTGATCATTGAACCGGTAGCCGGCAATATGGGTTGCATTCCTCCTCTTCCCGGATACCTCGAAGGATTGCGCAAAATTTGTACAGAAGAAGATATCGTTTTAATCTTTGATGAAGTGATGACAGGCTTCCGGCTTGCAAAAGGGGGAGCGCAGGAAGTTTATAACATCGAGGCAGACCTGGTGACATTTGGAAAGGTGATTGGAGCCGGAATGCCGGTAGGTGCATTTGGAGGAAGAAAAGAGATCATGAAACATATAGCTCCATTGGGAAGCGTTTATCAGGCGGGCACTTTGAGCGGTAATCCCGTTGCTATGACAGCTGGATTCACTTTATTGAATATACTAAACGATCAACCATCGATCTACTCCCGGTTGGCAGAAAAAACAAATTACTTACATACCGAATTGAATAAAATTTTCATGTTGGCGGATATATCATTTATCATCAACCAGTCCGGGTCAATGATCAGTCTTCATTTTTCAGATGTCCCTGTTATTAATTTTGAAAATGCATCTGCAGCTAACAATCAGTTATTCAGTAAATTTTTCCATGCTATGTTAAAACGTGGCATTTACCTGCCGCCTTCTGCATTCGAAACATGGTTTGTTTCTGATGCAATTACAAAGGAAGATCTGGATTTCACAATAGTTTGTGCAAAAGAAGCGCTGGCAGAAATAGTGTCACGCAAAGATGCATAAGGAAAACAAAGGTGCAAAAGAGAACTATAAAAAATAACCGAATATGATAATTTATGAATGGATCGTATCAGGGATGAATAACTATTTTGAGTTATGAAACAAGCAGCGTTGTAATTTAATCATATCATGAGCGCAGATTATTTTAATAGGAATTATTATAATACGGAATCCCCCATCCGGCCGGGGTAATGATACTTCAAAAGCTTTTTAATTTATCCTGATAATTGCTGTAACAGTTTTATAAAAGGAAAAAAGAAAGGATAAAAGCAGAGATCAGGAAAAGCAGAATTTCGAAGCCGCAACAAGGACATATTCGCGGATAACAATATTTATCTATCGCTTGTACAACTTGAAGCAATAACTGATTCAGGACTGCTTTGACAGGTGCAACGGCTTGCGTTGAATAATATTCACTATCAGCTCATAAATTTCTTCGTTACGATGATTGTACCGGAATTCTGTCTCCTTTACGTGCAAATGGAGCGTGCTGGAATTTAGTCCGCGGAATTTCACAAGCCTCGATTTCAACAATCCCCAGAACATATCTATTTCATCAATAGACGACCGACCTTTTACATTTCCTGAAGGAGGAGTATTAATTCTGAATAATTTTATTGAATTGAAATCAGCAATCCCATGAAAGACTTGCAGCCTGTGTTTTTCAATTAATCCACCTTCGGCCTGAATTTTTCCTTTTAACCAATCGTACAACCATTCTGAATTGATCCCGGTTAGTTTTTCAGTGTATATGTAATCAACATGTTTGTAGATTCCATAAAAATATTTTTTCGAAGGCTCTTGTACATTTACACCATTACTGCCATTAAGAAGGTAACCGGAAGAATTTCCATTTTTGTGCAGGAGATTATTCTCATCACTGAAAATTGCGAGGTGTGTACGAATCAATTTCAAATATGCATTTACGGTGATCCGGCTGATGCCACTAATGTTGGCGATTTGTGTTGCAGTCAGATCTTCGCTGAATAGCTTTAGCATTTCACGTACTTTCCTCTCGGAAATGTGTGCACCCTTAAGATATCTGTTTTTCATGGCAGTCAAGTGGTTTGAAGTACGATAGTCTACGTAATAAGACACTTATTATTTTGTTTGTTTCGTTAAAATTTTACAAACGGTGAAATGATAGGATGTATGTTAAGGAAACAGGAAAAGTTGGAGCAGTAGTTTCTCGCTACGGCACAAAGCAATAAGGGGTGCACGGTTTTTCATTGCAGCTTTGCTTACTAATTTTTCTTTGCGTGAAACAATAGTTCAGTGGGATCTAACCTTATTAATATTTAATAAGCTTATCAAGAGCGGCAGTAATTTTCTCTACTCCTGGAAGCATGGCATGCTCCAAAACGATGTTCATCGGAACCGCAGGCAGGTCCAATGACCCGATCACTTCAACAGGTGCATCGAGCATTGTAAAACAATTTCGGGAGATTCGGCCAGCCAGGGCTTCTGCAAATGAGTTGGTTTGCTGTTCTTCTGTAACAATAAGACAACGTCCATGTTTTGAGACAACATGATAAATTAATTCTTCATCCAGTGGATATAAAGTACGCAAATCAACAATATCAATTTTTCCATTGAAGTTTTTTGCTGCACCGATCGACCAATAAACACCCATTCCGTAAGTAATAATGCAGGCAGTTATCTCTTTTTCGATTGATCTTTTCTCTGCCTGCAATATCAACATTCCTTTTCCGAGTGGTAATATGTAATCAGCAGCAGGTTCTATTGTCTTTGCTGCATCCGTACCCGGCACTTTACTCCAATACAAGCCCTTATGTTCCAGCATGACCACCGGATTTGGGTCAAGGAATGCCGCTTTCATTAATCCTTTCATATCTGCAGCATTAGAAGGATAGGCTACTTTTATTCCTTTTATGGCAAGTAAGGTGCTTTCAATAGAACCACTATGATAAGGTCCACCACCTCCATAAGCGCCCACAGGAATCCTGATGAGCGTTTGGACCGGATATTTCCCGCAGGTCAGGTAACAGGATTTTGATATTTCACTTGCTAATTGATTGATGCCGGGATAAATATAATCTGCAAACTGAATTTCTACTATAGGCTTCACTCCAACAGCACTCATGCCTGCAGTAGAACCTATAATGTATGCTTCCTGAATAGCAGTATTGAAAACCCGGTGGTCGCCAAATTTTTCACCAAGTGTTGCCGCTTCACGGAAGACTCCTCCCAATCTTCTTCCCACATCCTGTCCATATAAAACAGCTTCCGGAAATTCATGCATCAATTCCCGAATAGCAAAAAGCGCTGCATCCACCATGACCACTTTTCCGCGATTCGACGGACTTCTTTCTCCTGATTCCTTTATGACCGGTGTTGGTGCAAAGATGAAATTTGAAATTTCGGCAGGGTCAGGTTCTGGTGATGACACTGTACGCTGAAATTCAGATCGAATAAAATCAACAGCTTCTTTTTCAATTTCTATAAGCTTCGACTCGTGAATTTTATTATTGATCAATAGATTTCTTAGCCGGGGAAAAGGATCACGTTCCACGTGCAATTCAAAATCTGCTTTGTCTCTGTAAAATTCTTTTCTTACCCCGCTTGTATGATGACTCAACAACGGGACAGAAGCCTGGATGATCCACGGCCTTCTATTGATTCTTACATCTGATATTACTTCTTTCAAACAGGTAAAACATTCTTCAAAATCGCTACCGTTTACACGTGTCCGATGCATACCCGGAAAGCCTTCCGCATATTGATATGCATCCATTGTACGTGCCTCTTCTGCTGTTACACTTATACCCCATCGGTTATCCTGCACGAGATAGATAACCGGTAGCTGTTTTAATACCGCAAACTGAAAGGCTTCACTTACCTCTCCTTCCGTGACGCTTGCATCTCCCATTGAACATACTACTAATGGTAATTCATTGGAAGGACCTCGTTTTAGTAGGGGCGATTGCATTTTTTCCAGATATTGGATCCCTTGTGCTATGCCAGTAGTTGGTATCACCTGCATCCCGGTTGCACTACTTTGATGAATAATACCTGGTTTATCGTTTCCACGATAACTGGGATGAGCATAATATTCTCGACCACCGCTAAAAGGATCATTTTTTTTTGCCAGCAATTGCAGCATCAGTTCATAAGGAGTAAAGCCTAATCCGAGTAATAGACTTTCATCGCGGTAATAAGGACTCACGAAATCACATGGAAGTAACTGAAAGGCAGTTGCCAGCTGAATCGCTTCGTGTCCGCGTGAAGTAGAATGAACATACCTGCAAACCTGCCTGTTTGCTTCATATACATCAGTCATTTGGTTTGCAAAGCACATGAGGCGGAAAGCCCTGAGTAAAATGTCAATATCTATCATAGCACGGCGAGCTAAAATCAGATTCTAGATTTGCGATGTACGATTTTAGATTGGGGAGAAGAAATATAGGCAGGTAAGGTAGTATGATGTACAGTGTATGATGCATGATGACTATTGGAGAAGCAGGATTTCACAAAATGCGCTATCTGAAATCCACAATCATTATTTTACTTCAAGACTCAGCAAACTATCGTCTTCTATGAATATTTCCAATTCGTCTCCTACCACACATTCCCCTACTCCCGCAGGAGTACCTGTAAAAATAAGATCCCCGATATTGACTGAAAAATAATTTGAGATATATGCAACGACTTTATCAAAGCTGTGGATCATCAATCCTGAATTTCCCTGTTGTACCAGTTCTTTATTCTTATACAAACAAAAGTTGATGTTTTTTTTATTTTTGATATTTGGAAGGGGAATCCATTTGCCTACTACCGCTGAATTATCCCACGCTTTTGCTTTTTCCCAGGGAAGACCTTTTTCTTTTAATTCATTCTGTATGTCTCGAGCTGTAAAGTCGATACCGGCAGAAATAGCATCGTAATATTTTGAAGCAAATCTATCCTGGATATATTTCCCATTTTTCGATACACGCAACACGAGTTCACACTCATAGTGCAATTCGTTCGTAAATTCAGGATAATAAAAGGGAGTATGTGCCTGCAACAGAGCGCTCTTTGGCTTCATAAAAATGATTGGCTCATCCGGAATGTCGTTGCCTAATTCCTTTGCATGTGCCACATAATTACGGCCTACACAGAATATCTTCATATTCAACAAGGGTTTTACTTAGATAATTGTTGCAAAATGGGGGCTTGAAAAAGCCGGGATCCTTTACATAGGAATATTGAATATCAAAATATTACGAAACAGCTTTGCGAAAATAAAGATTCAAATCTATAAATCATAGTGTAAACTCGAATTTATTAACCGTATTCATAGTTCTGGTGATACCCATGATGATAAAGCTTTCAATAATTTCTACACATTTTTGAATTTTCAAATTAACCAAGGGTAATTCTTCTTCTTTCCATTTACCCAGCACAAAATCTGACTGG
>Ga0180121_10000641_pt1 | contig 14794 bp, 12 predicted proteins | sample AntDrymUQ5402106_2_FD_129676 | JGI IMG/M metagenome (GOLD analysis project Ga0180121, IMG submission 129676) | Polar desert sand microbial communities from Dry Valleys, Antarctica - metaG UQ540 (21.06) (version 2) (version 2) | ecosystem: Environmental > Terrestrial > Soil > Desert | place...
CGTCGACACCACCGCGATCACCCGCCGACGGCTCGCCGAGGAGGCGGATGACCTGCCGCAGGGCGCAGGGCCGCTCTGGGTCGGTGGGATGGCGTTCTCGGCCACCTCCCCGGGGACCGGGCCCTGGGCATCCCTGCCGCCCGCCCTGATGACGATGCCGGAGCTCCTCGTGGCACGGGTCGGGGGGCGCCACCTGCTCACGCTCTGTGCCATGTCCGGACCCGGCGACGATGCCCGTTCCATTCGCAACCGGCTCGACGCACGGGTGCGATCGCTGCGTGATGCGCCCCTCCCGCCCCTGGACCCCTCGCCGTCGATACCGGCGACCGTGGCCTCGGCACGCCCGCCGGCGAGCTACGTGGCGGCGGTCGCGCGCGCGGTCGAGCTGATCCGTTCGAGCCCGATCCAAAAGCTCGTGCTCGCCCGCGAGGTCGAGGTCACGGCTCCCGCCGCCCATTCGCCGGCCGCGTTGTTCGGCGCCCTGCGCGAGTCGTTCGGATCGTGCTTTTGCTTCTGCGTCGGCACGCCCGAGGCGGCGTTCGTGGGCGCCAGTCCAGAGTTGCTCGTCCGCCGCAGCGGCGCCCTGGCCGCGACCGTCGCCCTCGCCGGCTCCGCCCGGCGCAGCGCCGATCCCGCCGTTGACGATCATCTCGGCGAGCAGCTCCGTCACAGCGCCAAGGACCTCGGCGAGCACGCGATCGTCGCGAACCGGATCTCGCGGAGGCTGGGAAGGCATGCGGTCTGGGTCGAGGCGGCGCCCGATCCGGTCGTGATCAAGGTCGCCAACATCCAGCACCTGGCGACGCCGATTCACGCGCAGCTCGCCGACTCGCACTCGGCGCTCGCGCTGGCCGGGATGCTCCACCCGACCCCGGCGGTCGGCTCGGAGCCGCGCGGTGAGCGGGGCGAGCGGTTGATCGCCGAGCTCGAGGGCATGGACCGCGGCTGGTACGCCGGACCGGTCGGCTGGATGGACGCGGCCGAGGACGGCGAGTTCTGTGTCGCCCTGCGCTCGGCCCTGCTGCGCGACCGCACCGCTCACCTCTTTGCCGGCGCCGGCATCGTCGCCGATTCCGACCCGGCAGCCGAGCTGGCCGAGACCGAGATCAAGCTTGAGGCCCTTCTGCCGCTGCTCGCCGGCTGAGAGACAACTCGGCGAAATCCTCCGTTTCGCGTCCGGTTTCGCCCGGACCCGCCGCGGTGGAGGCAGGATCGGGGAAGCGTCAGCCCTCCGCCACGGCCTGTGCCACCGCTTCGGCCAATCTTCCATGCAGCTCGACGTTGCCTGCGCGCTCCACTCGAACATGCGCCATGACCAGCGGGTGGTCGGCCAGTCCCTCCAGCTCGTTCAGCTCCTCGACCGCGACGTACGGCAGCTCGAACAGCCCCGCCACCCGCTCCAGATCGAGCGCGCTCGGAGTCGTGAACAGGCGCTCGAACCGCTTCGCCTCGATCTGCCCCGCCTGCGGCAGGAAATCGAAGATCCCGCCGCCGCCATTGTCGATCGCGACCAGCCGCAGCGGAGTGTCCGTCGCCTGGATCGCCGCCAACCCGCCGAGGTCGTGGGCGAGGGCGAGATCCCCGAGAACGACCCAGGTCGACCCGCTGCCGCCGATCGCGAGGCCACAAGCGGTCGAGACCAATCCGTCGATGCCGTTCGCGCCCCGGTTGGAGTAGAAGCGGACGTCCGCGTCGCCTCCGGCGATGAACGCCTCGGCGTCGCGGACGGGCATGCTCGACGCCGTCAGGACCTGATCGCCACCGGCGAACACGGCACCGAGCGCCCGGTGGACCCCGGGTTCGGAGAGCCCTTCGAAGCCGTCGAGCACCGCGTCGATCGCGCCCTGGGCGGCGCCCTCGGCATCGGTCCAGCGACTGCCCCACTCGTGCCCGGCCACCTCCGTCCGCTCCGCGAGCGCCACGGCGACCGAGACGGCGTCGGCTCGGACGAACGCGCCGGCGCGCCGAGTCGGCTCGTTCCAGTGCCCGGGCGGGTCGATCACGATCTGGTCGACACCGGACTCGGCGATCCACTTCCGAAGTGGCTTGCTCGTCGGCATGTCACCGAAGCGGAGGACGAGGTCGGGGACGAGCGCGGGCGGGCGCGCGCGTGCGATCAGGTCGTAGGACCCGATCACCGCGGCGCGGTCGTGGGAGCCGAAGCGAAGCTGGGAGGTCGGCTCGGCCAGGATCGGGAACCCGGACGCCATCGACAACGCCGCCAGCGCCGCTGGGAGGTCGGGCTCCGCGTGCCTGCCCGCGACGATCACCCCCCGCTCGGCGCCTGACACCGATTCGGTGAGGGCGGCGACGAGCGCCTCGCCGGGCTCGCGCCCCTCGATCGGGACGGTCAGCGGCCGCCGCTTAGAGCGGCCGTCCAACGCGACCGGATCGGACGCCGTCACCAGCTCGCGCTGCTCCTCCGGACCGAGGGGGTCGCGCCAGGAGAGGTTGAGGTGGACCGGCCCACGGGCCTGGGTCGCCTCGGCGTAGGCCCGAATGCCGGTCGAGCGCATGTGGATCAGGCCGGCATCGTTGGCCTCGTGGGTCCCGACCTCGCAGAACCAGCGGGCAGCGGCACCGTAGAGGCCGATCTGGTCGATTGTCTGTCCGGCGCCGATCCCGCGCAGCTCCGGCGGGCGATCGGAGGTGAGGACGATCAGCGGCACGCCTGCCTGGTCAGCCTCGACGACCGCCGGGTGGAGGTTCGCCGCCGCCGAGCCGCTGGTGCAGGCGACGATCGCCGGGGCCCGGCTCGCCAGGCCGGCGCCGAGGGCGACGAATCCGGCGCAGCGTTCGTCGAGGACAACGGTCACGGAGACACCGGGCTCGCGGTCGAGCGCCAGCGCAATCGGCGTCGAGCGGGATCCGGGGGAGAGGACCGCCGTGGTCACGCCGCAGCGGCCCAGCTCCTCGACCAGGGCCGAGGCGAGCGCCGAGTTCTGGTTCGTCGTGTCGATCATGGGATTCGCAGCCGCTCGACCGCATCGCGGTCGACCTCGACGCCAAGGCCCGGCGTTGTCGGAGGCTCGATCGCGGGGCCTTCGAGGGCACCGTTGTCGGCGACGTCGTCCGCGAACAGGTTCGACGTCGCCAGGCCATGCGCCAGGCCGGCGACGAAGCCGTCTTCCTCGTCCCCGGTCGGCAGGGCCTGAGCGGCGTGGACCGCCACCGCGATGCCCAGCGCACTGTCGAGGGCGCTCGATAGGTAGGTGGGGAGGATCGCGGCGATCGCGAGCGCGTTGCGCACTCCGCCGACCTTCGCCAGCTTGATCGCCGCGGCGTCGCACGCGCCGAGGTCCGCCACGCGCGCGGCGTCCGCCACGGAGGCGACGTTCTCGTCGGCGACGATCGGAATGCTGATTCGCGCGCCGAGCGCGGCGAGCTCCTCGCTCGTGGCACAAGGCTGCTCGGCCAGTTCGAGCCCGATCAGTTCCATCTCGATCAGCAGCTCGATCGCCGTGGCGACGCTCCAGGTCCCGTTGGCGTCGACCCGGAGCTTCATCGGAGCCCCGACGGCGTCACGCACCGCCCGGACCCGCTCGAGGTCCTCGCCCATGCCCACCTTGATCTTGAGGGTCTCGAACCCGCGTTCAGCGAGCATCGCCGCCGTTTTCGCGATGTCGGCCGGCGTCCCGGCGCCGAGGGTGCCGTTGCAGCTCACGCTCGCCGCCGAGCCGGCACCCAGGATCCGCCAGGCGGGCTCGCCGCTCGCCTTGCCGACCAGGTCGAGGAGCGCGGCGTCGACGCCCGCGAGCGCCGGCGGCGGCACCGAGCCGGCTTCGCAGGAGTCGAGGAGCGCGTCGCGGTCGAGCGCGGAGCCGACGAGCAGCGGCGCGCAACACTCGTCGATGGCTGAGCGGACCGTCGCCAGCGATGCTCCGCCGCGGAGGCTCAGCGGCACTGCGTCCCCCCAGCCCTCGAGCCCGTCGCCGGCGGCAATTCGCAGCAGGACCATCTCGCGCCGCTCGAGCGTCCCGGCCGCGGTTACGTAGGGCTCGTGGAACGGCAGCGCGACGGGGACCGTCTCCACGTCGGTGATCGTCGGGGCTGAGGCGGGCCGGCTCAGATCAGCAACCCGATCGAGACCAGCAGGGCGAAGGCTCCGAGGAGCGCCCCGGTTCCCGCCAGGGCGCCGTTCAGCGCCGGTCCGTCGGTGCGCTCGCGGACGGCTCTGACCGGCTCCAACGCGAGCGGCAGGCTGAGCAGGCCGAGCAGCCCCCAGGCGGATCCATCGCCGGCCAGCAAGGCGATCGGCAGGAGTGCGAAGGAGGCGGCGATCATCGCAACGTAGACCGTTCGCGCTCGCTCCCGGCCGATTCGCACCGCCAGCGTCCGCTTCCCCGCCCGGCGGTCCGTGTCGATGTCGCGGACGTTGTTGACGACAAGGATCGCCGCCGAGAGCAGTCCGACCGGGATCGAAAGCCACATCGGGAGGGCGTCGAGGTCCTCCAGCTGGACGTAGTAGGAGCCGTTGACGGCGACGAGGCCGAAGAAGACGAAGACGACGACCTCTCCGAGGCCCTCGTACCCGTACGGCCTCGGGCCTCCCGTGTAGAGCGCGCCCGCGATGATCGAGACGAGCCCGATCGCGAACATCTCCGGCCCGACCTCGACGGTGAGGTAGATCCCGGCCAGGCAGGCCACCCCGAAGGCCGCCCAGGTGGCGTGGAGGACGCGCCGGGGAGCAGCGAGCCCGCTGGCGGTGATCCGGACCGGCCCGAGCCGGTCGACCGTGTCGGCGCCGCGCTTGGCGTCGGAGTAGTCGTTGGCGAGGTTGGTCCCGATCTGGAGGAAGATCGCGCCGACCAACGCGGCGACGAAGAGCGGCCAGGAGAAGTCCCGCGAGAGGTCGAGCACGTACCCGCGGGAGTCGCCGGGGAGGTCCCGATTCAGCACCACCCAGGCCGCCGCGCTCCCGACCAGCACCGGCGCCACGGCAGCGGGAAGCGTGCGCGGTCGCGCCGCCATCGCCCAGGTTCGCAACGTACCCATCGATCGACCGACCCGGCTCAGGGCCGGCGCGGGAACTTCGAGAAGTCGGGGGCGCGGCGCTCCTGGAAGGCGTTGCGGCCCTCCTGCCCCTCCTCGCTCATGTAATAGAGCAGCGTCGCGTCGTGGGAGAGCTGCTGCAGTCCGGTGAGCCCGTCCTCGGTCGCATTGAAGCTCGACTTGAGCAGCCGCAGCGCCAGCGGCGAAAGGTAGCTCATCTCCCGGCACCAGGCGACCGCCTCGCGCTCGAGCCGATCGGTCGGTACGACGGCGTTGACGAGGCCCATGTCGAGCGCTTCGCCGGCGTCGTAGAGGCGCAGCAGGAACCAGATCTCCTTCGCCCGCTTGGCGCCGATCTGCCGCGCGAGCAGGCCCGCGCCGAAGCCGCCGTCGAAGCTCCCGACCCGCGGTCCAGTCTGCCCGAACTTCGCGTTCTCGGCGGCGATCGTCAGGTCGCAGACGAGATGGAGGATGTGCCCGCCGCCGACGGCGTAGCCGGCCACCGCCGCGACCACCGGCTTCGGCGTGCGGCGGATCTGCACGTGCAGGTCGCCGACGTCGAGCCGCCCGACCCCCTGGGAGGCGACCTCGTCGGAGCCGATGTAGCCGTCGTCGCCGCGGATCTTCTGGTCGCCACCGGAGCAGAACGCCTCGTCGCCGGCGCCCGTGAAGATGATCGAGCCGACGTCGAGGTCGTCACGGGCCCTGGTGAAGGCATCGCGAAGCTCGGCCAGCGTCGGTGGGCGGAAGGCGTTGCGTCGCTCGGGGCGGTTGATCGTGATCTTCGCGATCCCGTCGGCCTTCTCGTAGAGGATGTCCTCGTAGGAGTCGTCGGCGCTCTGCCACTCGATCGGGCCGTACAGTGCCTCCTCCGGCGGGGCGTCCTTGTGTCGCTCGGACATGTCGCAACGATATCCCGCGGCCGCCCCGCCCTACGATCGGCCCTGATGGATTCGATGGCGAGGGACTGGCTCGACGCGAGCGCCGGCTCCGATCCCGATCGGCTCGCAGTCGCCGATCGCGACGAGCGCCTCACCTACGCGGCGCTTCGCGAGCGGGCCAGGTCGCTCGCGAATCACCTGAACGACGCCGGGACCGGCTCCGGCGACCATGTCGCGATCGACCTGCCGGCCGGCGTCGCGCACGCCGTCGCCCTGCACGGCGCGATCCTGGCCGGGGCGATCGTCCAGTCGCTGCCACCGAATCGGAGGGATGCAGCTCAGCTCGCGCCCGGGGCAACGATCGTCGACGCTGCGACGCTGGCCGGGGTAGCGAACGCTCCGGCGTCCTTCAACGTCCCTCGGCGCGACCTCGCCGAGCCGCTCACGCGAACCCTCACCAGCGGCACGTCCGGCGATCCGAAGCCGGTGGAGCTGACGGCGGGCAACCACCTGGCGAGCGCCCTCGCCTCGTCAATGAACCTCGGTGTGGAGCCGGGCGACCGCTGGCTCTGCTGCCTGCCGCTGCACCACATCGGCGGGCTCTCGATCCTGATCCGCGCCGCCATCCACGGGACGGGCGCGGTGATCGAGGCAGGGTTCGAAGTCCGCCGCGTCGCTGCCCTGCTGGAGCGGGACGAGGTGACGATCGCCTCGCTCGTGCCGACCCAGCTCGCTCGCCTGCTCGAGGCAGGCGCCCCGCTGGAGCGGCTGCGCCTGCTCCTGGTCGGAGGGGGGCCGCTTCCACTCGATGTGCTCGAGGAGTCGCTCGACCGCGGCGCGACGGTCCTCCAGACCTACGGGCTGACGGAGGCGTGCTCGCAGGTCTGCACCCTCGCTCCTGGGGAGGCGCGGGCCCGAGCAGGATCGGCCGGCCGGCCGCTCTCGGGTACCGAGATCGGGATCGAGGACGGCGAGATCCTGGTCCGCGGCCCCACGGTGGCCCCGGCTTCGATCGCCGCGGATGGCTGGCTCCACACTGGCGACCAGGGCCGAATCGACCCCGACGGCTTCCTCTGGGTCGAGGGGCGCCGTGACGACATGATCCTCACCGGTGGAGAGAACGTCCGCCCGGAGCGGGTGGAGGCGGCGCTCCGCGAGCATCCGGACGTCGCGGAGGCAGCGGTCGCCGGTCTCGAGGACCGGGAATGGGGACAGATCGTGGTCGCGTACGTGGTCGGGACGGGCGGGCGCGAGCTCGACCCCGCCGCACTCGGCGAGCACGCCCGCTCCCTCCTCGAGCGGCACGAGGTCCCGAAGCGCATCGTGGCCGTCCCCGAGTTGCCCAGGACCGCCTCGGGCAAGCTCCAGAGACGATTGCTCGACTAGATCGTGCGATCGGGGGGTCCAGCGCCCTCATTCGTGCATCCTTTCGACGACCGCTGTCATCCGAGCCGGCGAAGACCATCCGCGGGACTGTCCTCTAGGCTCAGGCGCCCCCTCAACCACCCCCGAAAGGCCCGATGAGCAAGACCGACAGCACGATGATCTACGAGGACGATGCGACCCTGGAGCCGCTCGCGGGCAAGACCGTCGCGATCCTCGGCTACGGCTCGCAGGGCCACGCTCACGCGCTGAACCTGAAGGAGTCCGATGTGGACGTCGTCGTCGGCCTGCGCCCCGACTCATCGAGCCGCGCCGAGGCAGAGGGTCAGGGCATCGAGGTGCTCGACGTCGCCGATGCCGCCAGCCACGGGGACGTCGTGATGATCCTGCTGCCGGACGAGCGGCAGGCCGAGATCTGGACCGCGGAGATCGCCGACGGGATCGCGCCCGGCAACCTGCTCATGTTCGCCCATGGCTTTGCGATCAACTTCGACCAGATCGCGGCTCCCGCCGGCGTGGATGTCGGCATGGTTGCTCCCAAGGGCCCAGGCCACCTCGTTCGCCGCCAATTCGAGGAGGGTCGCGGGGTGCCGTGCCTGATGGCGATTCACGTCGACGAGACGGGCACCGCCCGCGACCAGGTCCTCGCCTACGCGAAGGGGATCGGCGGGACGCGTGCCGGCGTCATCGAGACCACCTTCAAGGACGAGTGCGAGACAGACCTCTTCGGCGAGCAGGCGGTCCTCTGCGGTGGAGCGACCGAGCTCGTCCAAGCCGGCTTCGAGACGCTGGTGGAGGCGGGATACGACCCGCGCCTCGCCTACTTCGAGTGCATGCACGAGCTCAAGCTGATCGTCGACCTGATGTACGAGAAGGGGATCCAGGGCATGCGCCACTCGATCTCGAACACGGCCGAGTACGGCGACATGACCCGCGGCCCGAAGGTGATCACCGACGACACGCGAGCGGCGATGCGGAAGATCCTCGCCGACATCCAGTCGGGTGAGTTCGCGAAGGAGTGGATCGCCGAGAACCGGGCCGGCGGCGAGAGCTTCGACCGGATGCGCGAAGAGGCCAAGGGCAAGCAGATCGAACAGGTCGGCGGGGAGCTACGCTCGATGATGGCCTGGATCGACGAATGACGAGGCTGTGCCTTCCGGCCCCTCATGGCTGACTTACGCATTTCACTGACTCTTTCCGGCGGTGCCTCGTTGGGTGCCTTTCAGGCCGGAGCGGTGGCGGCCCTGCTCGTCGGCTTCGGTCACGCTCGGCTCGAGGAGGACTCCGACATCCGCGTCGACGCGATCGGCGGCGCCTCGGCCGGCTCGCTGGTCGGGCTGCTGACGGCGTTCTCCCTGCTCGAAGGTGCCGACGGACCACGCCTGCTCTCGACTGCCTGGGTCGAGGAGGTCGATCTGTCGATGCTCGAGGAGGGCGAGTCGAAGGGACCGCTCAGCCTCGACGGCGTCCAGGACCGGTTCCCCGACCTGCTCCGCGAGGCCGAGTGCGACCCCGACAAAGCGCAGGAAGGTCCGCTGACCCTGCTCGTTCAGTTGACCGGACTGCGGGGCCTGACCTACGAGATCCCTGGCGTCAGGCATGACCGACCGGCAGCCGCCTCCACCTTCGCCGATTGGCAGAGGTTCGAGCTCGAGCGGCTCGGTGGGGTCGAGCAGATCGTCGAGCCGGAAGGGACCGCGCCGCTCGATGTCGTGATCGTCTCCGCCTCCCATCCCGGTGCCTTCCCGCCCCGGCTACTGGATCGGAGCGCCGATCGCGAGGAATACGAGCAACAGGGGATCATCGACTTCCCCGAGGAGGGGAAGCTCTGGTACACCGACGGCGGCCTCGTCCAGTCAGAGCCGCTGGGCCGGGTGATCGCCGCAGCGCACGAGCGCGAGGACGAGGATCGGGCGGCTACGCATCTGAACCTCGTCATCGACGCGCGCTCGGAGGAGCCCGACGGCGCCTCCCGCTGGGGCGACCCCGACGCCGACGTGGGCTGGGTCCAGGCGCTGGCCCGCGCTCTCTCGATCTTCCCCGCCCAGGGGCTGTACGAGGACATGCGCCGGGTCGAACGCGACAACCGCCGGCTCGAGCGGGTCGACGAGCTGATCGAGGCGCTGGCTCCCAGGGTGGACGAGGAGACCGCCGCCAAGCTCGCCGAGGTGCTCGAGCGGACGCGGTCCGACCAAGCCGTGGCGGGGCCGGCCGACGGCGACGGCGGCGAGGGTTCCGGCGATCCCGCCGCCGTGCTGCGCGAAGCGCTCGAGACGGTGTCGGGGGTGAGCGGCAAGCGCCACGTCGAGATCGACCTGATCTCGCCGCTGGTGATGGCGTCCGAGACCGGGGAGAGCGTCCCCGAGCTTCTCGCCGGCGAGCACCTCGGTGACTTCTCCGGGTTTCTCGACGAGGAGCTGCGGCGTAGCGACTTCACGCTCGGTTACGAGTGCAGCCTGATCTGGGCCAGGGGCGCCCTCGGGAGCTTCGACCTCGACCAGGGCGCGGTCGAGCGCTCGATCGAGGCGATCGAGAAGGGCCGCCTCTACGACTGGGAGGAAGTCCGCCGCGGCAGCTCGGAATCGGGCGATCTACCGATCCGCTCGCGCCTGCGACTCGCGCGGATGGCGGGACGGGCCGTCCGAGCGCTCAAGGGCTGAGGAGTGGGCATCCGAACGGGCGAGGTCGCCGCCGTCAGTGCGGCGGTAGAGCATGGGCCGGGCAAGGAGAACCGCGGCGGGATCCGGCTGCTCGAGGGCCTCGGGGTGGAAGGCGATGCCCACCTCGGCCGGACCGTCCAGCACCTCTCGCGGATGCGTGCGGATCCGACGCAGCCGAACCTGCGCCAGGTGCACCTGATCGGGATCGAGCTGCTGCACCGGCTGGATCGGGAGGGGATGAGCGTCACCGCCGGGGAGATGGGCGAGAACGTGACGACACGAGGGCTCGACCTGCTCGGCCTCCCGCGCGCGACCCGGTTGAGGCTGGGTGGGGAGGCGATCGTCGAGGTGACCGGCCTCCGCAATCCGTGCCGTCAGCTCGACGGCGTTCAGCCCGGGCTGATGGCGGCGACGCTCGAGCATGACGCGGACGGCGGCCTCGCTCGCTTGGCCGGGGTGATGGGGGTCGTCGTCGCCGAGGGTGAGGTGAAGCGAGGCGACCCGATCGAGGTACAACTCCCGGTCGGTGCCGCCTTCCCACTCGAGCCCGTCTGATACATGGGTGGGAGGGTGGGTGATCAGCCCGAACGCTCGCCGTTGGCAGAAAAACCGCGCCCACATCGCGGTTTTCTGGCCCCGCGACATCGACGCACCCAGCCGCGGATAGGCTGAGTCGCATGAGCCAGGCCTGCCGATTCGTCCTCCCCTCCCTCGTTGCGATCATGCTCGCCTTCACCGCCTGCGGAGATGACAAGTCCGAGCCACCCGCCGTCACCGAGCCGGAGTCCGTCAGCGATTCGACGTCCGCGATCGAGTCGACCTCAACCACCTCGGAGTCGACCACCACCTCGGACGGCACGTCCCCGGCCGACATTACGGTCAGCAAGCTCACCGGGTTCACCTCCCCGACCGGGAACATCGGATGCATCATCGACCGCCGGACGGTCCGCTGCGACATCCGCGAGCGTGACTGGAAGCCGCCTCCAGCTCCAGCGGGCTGCCAACTCGACTACGGACAGGGCATCTCGCTCAGCGCCGGCGAGGCTCCCGACTTCGTTTGCGCCGGTGACACGACGGCCGACGCCGGCCAGCCGCTTCCCTACGGGCAGTCGATCGCGGCGGGGTTGCTCCGCTGCGAGAGCGAGGAATCCGGGATGAGCTGCCGCGACGTCGAGACGGGCCGCGGCTTCTCTCTCGCCAAGGGGGGCTACGAGCTGTTTTGAGCCGGCCCCGCCGGCGGGGGCCCGGCCACCTCAGCCATCCCGGTCGCCCGGCGTCCGACCGTCGCGGCCCACGTAGCCGTCCTTGCCGCCGGCGACGAGGTACACCGCCTCGCCGTCGCCCACGTTGCGGACCGCCCGGTGCACCTGCGCGTCCACCCGTGCGGTTCCGCCTGGCGCGAGCCGGTGGGTCGATCCGTCGCCGAACTCGATCTCGACCTCGCCGCTGTGCAGGAAGTAGAGCTCCTGCTGCTCGTCGTGGAAATGGAAGCCGGTGTCGTAGGCGGGCGGAAGCACGATCACGTTGACGCCAAACTCCGTCACGTCGAGCGCTCGGCGGAGCTTGCGGAACCCCGGGCCGTCGCCGACGGCCGCGAGGTCGGCAGCCACGGCATAGCCGTCGCCGCTTACCACTGCGGGAAACCCGTCCGGGTCCGTCACGCGAGGCTCAGAGCCCGGCGGGGCCGGTGGTCTCGGCGGTCAGGCCGGGGGAGCGGGCGCCGTCGCCGTCGCCGAGAAAGCGAGGCGCCTCCTCCTCCTCGTCCATCCAGAACGGCGGAAAGTCCTCGGTCAGCAGCAGGTAGTAGGCGAGCGCCTTCGTCATGTAGGCGGAGGCGATGCGCATCGGCTTGTACAGGCCCTCGGGCAGCTTCCCGGTGAAGACGATCACGAGCCAGGCGACGAACCCGACGATCCCGAGGATGAGGGACATCACATAGGAGAGGATGGAGACCGGGATCAACAGGATGATCCGGAAGAAGGTCTTCAGCCGGCTGTACTCGGCCTTCGGCGGCTCGATCAGCGTGCGGATCGGGTAGTCGGGTTCCTCGTCGCCGTTGAACGAGGGAAACTCGTCGGTGAGCAGATAGAAGAAGGCGTTGATCCGGGTCGCGAAGCGGATGAACCCGGCGTTGAAGTCATAGAGGCCCTGCGGGTAGTTGCCGGTGAAGACGATCGCGAACCAGGCGATGATCGTCGCGACCCAGGCGCCGATGCCGTAGAAGAACGCGACGATGAACCACGGGATCGCGATGAACAGGCGAAAGAAGACGCTCAGGCGACTCCGATCCTCGCCCTGGTACTCGGCTGAATAGGCGACTGGGTGCACGGGGCCCCTCCTGAGGGCTTGCGTTGCGTGCCAGCAGGGTACCCAGCCTTGCGGCCTCTCGGCAGCCTCAGCGCACCCCGTAACCTGTCGCCCTCCCGACCGACCGGACCTCCGCTCAGATGAGCAACCCCTACATCAAGCAATACCTGATGACCGCGGGGCCGACGCCCCTGCCGCCTGCCGTCTCACAGGTGATGGCGGAGCCGATCCTGTACCACCGCGCTCCCGCCTTCGTCGAGATCTACGAGCGCGTCCTCGAGCGTCTGCCGCAGATCTTCCGCAGCTCCAACGACGTCCTCTGCTTCGCCTCCACCGGCTCGGGTGCGCTCGAGTCGGCGGTCGCCAACCTCGTCCGGCCCGGCCACCCGGCTCTTGTCGCCTCCTGCGGGAAATTCGGTGAGCGCTGGGCCGAGCTCTGCGAGGCCTTCGGCGCCGACCTGACCCACGGGGCGTTCGAGTGGGGAGCGAAGGTGGACCCCGCCCGCGTCGACGAGGTGCTGGACTCGATGGCCGTCAAGCCGGATGTCGTCTTCACGACCCAGTCGGAGACCTCGACCGGAGTCCTCAACGACGTCGCCGCGCTCGCCGAGGTCGCCCGCTCGCATGGCGCGATTCTCGTCGTCGATGCGGTCTCCGGCCTCGGTGCGGCCGAGTTGCTCCAGGACGAGTGGGGGGTCGACGTCGTCGTTTCCGGTTCGCAGAAGTCGCTGATGTGCCCGCCGGGACTGGGTTTCGCATCGGTCTCCCAGCGCGCCCTGGACCTCGCCGCCGCGAGTCCAGGGGGCCGCTACTACTTCGACTGGGCCAAGACCGCCGCCGGCCAGCGCAAGTCCCCGCCGGACTCTCCGTTCACCACGGCGGTGACCCTGTTCCGCGGCCTCGACGTCGCCCTCGAGGCGATTCTCGCCGAGGGCCTCGACGAAGTCTTCGCCCGCCACGCCATCCTGGCCCGCGCCGCCCGCGCCGGAATCGAGGGGCTCGGCCTGCGGCGCTTCGGCCCCGATGACCCAGACGCCAACGCGGTCACCGCCGCGCACCTGCCCGACGGGATCGACGGAGCCAGGGTCCCGAAGACGATGCGCGATGTCTATGGCGTCACCGCGGCGGGCGGGCAGGGGCACCTCAAGGGGAGGATCGTCCGGCTCGCCCACTGCGGCTACTACGGCGCTTTCGACATCGTCGTCGCGATCACGGCGCTCGAGAGCGCCCTCAGGGACGTCGGCCACGAGTGCGACCCCGGTGCCGGCGTGGCGGCCGTCCAGCGGATTCTGATCGAGGCCGGCTCGCCGGCGCCCGTCGGCTGAGCGCGGTCCGGCTCTTGAGCGAGCGACCCAGGGTCCTAGTCAAGGAAAGGATCGCCGAGGCAGGCGTGGACCTCCTCCGCGAGCAGTTCGACGTCGAGGTCGGCACCGACTGGCCCACCGGCGAGCTCGAGTCACGGATCGGCGATTTCGACGCCATCGTGATCCGTTCGGCGACCAACCTGACCGCCGAGCTGATCGAGCGGGCGACGCGGATGCGCGCGATCGGCCGTGCCGGCACCGGCGTCGACAACGTCGACATCGCGGCCGCGACCAAGCGGGGGATCGTCGTCGCCAACGCGCCCGAGTCGAACTCGATCGCGGCGGCCGAGCACACGCTGGCTCTCGCGCTCGCCCTCTTCCGCAACGTCCCGCAGGCGCATGCGACACTCGCCGCCGGGGTGTGGGCCCGAACGCGCTTCGGCGGACACGAGCTCTACGGCAAGACCCTCGGCGTGATCGGCTTCGGCCGGATCGGCCAGCTCGTGGCCCGGCGCGCGCTCGCCTTCGACATGGAGGTGGTCGCCTTCGACAAATTCGTCTCCGCCGAGCGCTTCCGGGAGCTCGGGGTCGAAGGCGTCGAGACGAGCGAGGAGCTCTACGAGCGCGCCGACCTGATCACGATCCACCTGCCGAGGACTCCGGAGACGAGCAACTGGATCGACGCGGGCGCCTTGGCGCAGATGAAGGACGGCGTCCGGATCGTCAACTGCGCCCGCGGGGAGTTGATCGACCTCGAGGCGCTCGAGGCCGCGCTCGAGTCGGGCAAGGTGGCGGGCGCGGCACTGGACGTCTTCCCAACCGAGCCGATGACCGAGCATTCGCTCTTTGGGCGCGACGACGTCGTCGTCACCCCGCACCTCGGCGCCTCGACCGCTGAGGCGCAGGACCGGGCGGGGATCGTTACGGCGGAGCAGGTCCGGGCGGCGCTGACCGGCGGGGTGGTAACGAACGCGGTCAACATCCCCGCCGTCAGGCCGGAGACGATGGAGGTGCTGGCGCCGTTCATCCCGCTCGCCGAGAAGCTCGGACGACTCGCCTCGGGGCTCGGGAACGGCTCGATCGACCGGGTGGAGGTCGAGGTGCGCGGCCGGCTCGCCGTGCACGACGCCCGCTTGCTCGGCATCTCGGCGCTCGTCGGGATCCTCGCGGGTCACACCGAGGAGGCGGTCAACCTGGTCAACGCGCCGTCGATGGCCGAGGACCGCGGAATCGACCTGATCGAGACGACCGACAGCGTCTCCCCCGA
>Ga0180121_10000642_pt1 | contig 14793 bp, 14 predicted proteins | sample AntDrymUQ5402106_2_FD_129676 | JGI IMG/M metagenome (GOLD analysis project Ga0180121, IMG submission 129676) | Polar desert sand microbial communities from Dry Valleys, Antarctica - metaG UQ540 (21.06) (version 2) (version 2) | ecosystem: Environmental > Terrestrial > Soil > Desert | place...
CATCATCCATGGCGCCTGGAAGACCGGCGAGCCCGGCGTGTTCTTCGTGGACAAGGCCAACCACTACAACCCGGTTCCCCACCTCGGCGAGTACGAAGCGACCAATCCCTGCGGTGAGCAGCCCCTGCTGCCGTACGACGTCTGCAACCTCGGGTCGATCAATCTCGGCGCGTTTATCAGGGACGGGAAAGACGGGAAAGAGATTGACTGGAATGATCTCCGGCGAGTCATCCATCTGTCGACCCACTTTCTCGAGAACGTCATCGACGCCAACCAGTATCCGCTGCCCGAGATCACCGAGCTGGCCCAGCGCATCCGCCGCATCGGGCTGGGCGTCATGGGCCTGGCCGATGTGTTCGTGAAGCTGGGCGTGCCCTACGATTCCGAGGAGGGCGTCGCGCTCGGCCGGAAGATTCAGCAGTTCGTCGATGAGGAAGCCAAGGTCGAATCGGAGCGTCTGGCATCCGAGCGAGGGGCCTTCCCCGAATGGGAGCGCAGCATCTGGGGTCCCGACGAGGCTGCGGCCCGGGACGCCAATGGCGAGCGGATCCGGCCCATGCGGCGTCTTCGCAACTGCAACGTGACCACGGTGGCCCCAACCGGCACCATCTCGATCATCGCCGGCTGCAGCTCCGGGATCGAGCCGCTCTTTGCCGTGGCATTCATGCGGAACCAGGCGGGCTCGCTGATGCCGGACGTGAACGAGGACTTCGTGGGCATCGCCAGGGCCGAGGGGTGGTACTCCGAGGAGCTGATGCGAAAGATTGCGGAAACCGGGCACATCGACTTCCCCGAGGTGCCGGCCAAGTGGCAGCGGGTCTTCGTCACCGCCAACGGCATCAAGCCCGAATGGCATATCCGGATGCAGGCGGCATTCCAGGAATACAACGACAGCGCCATCTCCAAGACCTGCAACTTTGCGAATGACGCCACCGAGGAGTACGTGGAGGAGATCTATCGCCTGGCGTACCGGCTCAACTGCAAAGGCGTCACGGTCTATCGCGACGGCAGCCGGGAAATGCAGGTGCTCTCGACCGGGTCCACGGCGAAGAAAGTGCAGGAGGGGCACGCCGGGAAGGAAAGCGTGGCGGCAACGGCGGACCTGCATGGTGAGATCGCCGAGCTTCGTACCGAGAACGAGCGCCTCCAGCGCATCGTGCACGACCTCGAATCCGAGAATCTTCAGCGGCGGCAGAAGCGGTCTCGTCCCGAAGTCCTGCGCGGAACCACCCGGCGGGTGGAGACGCCGCTGGGCACGCTCTACGTCACCATCACCGAGGACGACAGGGGCCAGCCGTTCGAGGTCTTCATGACCCTGGGCAAGGCAGGCGGGGCACTCATGGCCGACGTGGAGTCGCTGGGTAGACTGATCAGCCTGGCCCTGCGCTCCGGGATACCGATCAAGGAGATCTATCGCCAGCTGCGCGGGATCAGCTCCGACCGGGTCATTGGACTCGGACCCAACAAGATCCTTTCGGTGCCCGACGCGGTTGGTATCGCGATCGAGCGCTGGATGCAGGAGAAGCAGGGGATCCAGCAGGAACTGCTCCCGCAGCCCGGTCGTGGCGGTCCCCAGGGTATTGCCGGTCAGACGGAAGTAGCTCCCATGGTCGCTCAGCCAACACACACGGGCGACAGTGGCGAGCAGATGGTCCTGGGTGGCATGCAGCAGACTCTCTCGGGAGCCTGCCCCGACTGCGGCTCGCAGCTGGAATTCGCCGAAGGGTGCATGAAGTGCCACGTGTGCGGCTTCAGCGAGTGCGGCTGATCGTGGTCATCCGTAGATAGCTGAACACGGAGCACACGAGAGCGCCCGCAGGCCAAGAGGTCTGCGGGCGCTGGTGTTTTGGTTTCTGCTTGCTTTGACCCGTCAGAGGGGCCATTGCGTATCCCTCGGACCCGGCGCACCCTTTCCAGGTCGAACTGGTTCCCGGGACCCTGGGCCCGGAGCCAACAGGGCTGGATAGACACGTTCCAACGGGAGCCCCGTTTCTCCAGAAACCCTTCGCCCGGCGGGACTCGCCCAAGCCGTGGGAGCATTGCGTTACCTGGACCAGCCGGAGTCAGGCCACCTGGCACGGCCGAGCCCGGATGCCGAGGGAAGGCAAAGGCATGACCGGCTGGCGGGATGAGCTGCGCGCGCTGGCCGCGTCACTGGGATCCCGGCTTAAAGAGGGCGCCAACGCGTTGGAGCGCCTGGTCGATCGAGATCCATACCACATTGTCGGCTACCGCGGATATGCGGGGAACGGACGGGCTCTTCTGCTCGCCCGGGTCATGCAGAATGAAGAACTGCCCGACCCCGACCCTTCGCACTCCAAGCTCCGTAACCTCGTTGCCATGCTCAAGCGGCTGGAGAGCGACCCGCTCCCGTTTGCGCAGGTGCGCGCCCGTCTGCCGGACGGCGACCGTGAGCTGATCGCCGATGACGAGGGGTTCGTCCGGCACTGGGTCGCGCTGGACCTGCCGCTGGAGCCGGGGTGGACACCGGTTCTGCTGGAGCTCCATGCCTCTGGCACCCGCTCACCCCGCTCGGGCCGCGCGCTTTGCCTTACCCCACCGGCCTCCGCGGCGTATGGAATCATCAGCGACATGGACGACACTGTCCTCCAGTCCCATGTCACCGACTTCGTGCGTGCCGCGCGAATGGTGCTCCTGGAGAACGCGCGCACCCGCCTGCCATTTCCCGGTGTGGCGGCTTTCTATCGAGCTCTGGAGGAGGGGCGGACCGGGGGGGCGGGGAATCCCATCTTCTATGTGTCGAGCAGCCCGTGGAACCTCTACGATGTCATCGAAGAGTTCCTGGAGGCGCAGCAGATCCCGGCGGGCCCGCTCCTGCTCCGGGACTGGGATCTCGGTCCGGCCGTACTGCGGAACGCAGCCTATAAGAGCGGGGTGATCCTGGAAATCCTTGCCACGTACCCGTCACTTCCGTTCATCCTCGTGGGTGACAGCGGTCAGGAGGACCCCGAGATATACGCCGACATTGTCGCCAACCATCCGGGCCGGATCCTCGCGGTCTACATCCGGAGCGTGCGAAAACATCCAGAGGACTCGCCGGCTATTCGAGACCTGGCCGAGCGGGTGTCTCGTGCCGGGTCCACCCTGGTGCTGGCCGATGATACGCTCGCGGCCGCGCGCCATGCGGCGGCGCATGGATGGATCCGGGACGAGACTCTACGCGATATCGGTGAGGAGAAGCGGGCCGATGAAGGAGGGGGTTCCAAGGCACCCGCGCCGGGCGTGGAGGAAGGACCCGCCGCGCCAATCGTCGTGGTTGATCCGAGCCTCGAGGCCAGGGAGCTGGAGTAGCGTCGTGGCTCCTGTGCTGCTGTCTCATGAAGCCAGAGCAGCGGCTCCCGCGGTCGACGGCACCAGCCCGAACTCCTCCGCTATCAGCTCGTAGGACCGTCGCCTGCCCGCGTGTTCGTACGTGACGTGACCACCATCACCTCCTCCGCGGCGTACTCCTCCGCGGCTGCCTCGATGCCGGCTCGTACCGTGGCGGGTGATCCCACGATCCGCCGGCGGGGTCGGCTGAAGAGCTTCGGCTGGGCTCGTTTCTCCTGCAGAAACCGCAGCGCAACCTCGACCGGTGGCACCGGAATCAGGCGTCCGGCGTGCAGCGCGCGAACGCCATGTCTGCACTCGACGCGAGCCGCTCGGCTTCAGCGTCCGTCTCGGCACATACCGCCCAGACGGCGGCAATGACCTCAGGCGTACTCCGTGAGAGTGAAGGCCTGAACGACTCCCGATATTCTTTGGCGATTTCGGCCCCCGATGGAGTGATGAAATCGGCGAAGGCATAGGGCAGGCCGAGGTCCGCCGCCCACACACCGCTCTGGGGCGAGGACCCGAGCAGCCATGGATCGGGGCGCTCCGGCCGCCCCGGGAGCGTAACCAATCGGGCAAAGGGGTGACCCGTGGGGAGTGTACGATCGAGATAGGCGAGCAGCTCTTCGAGCTGGACCGGAAGTCATCCGGCGCGGCCTGGCGCCGGTCGCGCTGCAAGGCAAATGTCGTTGTAGGATCGGTGCCTGCAGCCCGGCCAACGCCCAGGTCGATTCGCTCGGGAAAGAGCCCGGCGAACATGCTGAACGTTTGGGCGACCTTGAGTGGGCTGTAGTGTGGCGCATGACGCCCCGCTCCCGACCCGCATTCGCGACGTAGTCGCAGCGATCGGGCCGATCAGCGCCTCAGGGCTGGCGCAGGCGAGCATAGGCGTGCCGTGGTGCTCCGCGACCCAATAGCGGTGGTAGCCAAGCGCCTCGGCGAGGTGGGCGAGATCAATGCTGTTGTGCAGAGCCTGGGAGCCAGTCGAACCTTCAGAAATCGGAGCCTGGTCCAGGATACTCAGGCGCGGGAATCGGGTACTCATCTGCACTACTATCTCCGCAGACTGTCCCCGACCTGCCCGCTGTCGCCGTGCGCCGCGCTGTCGGGATGCGTCCTCCCCATCTTCTCCTCGGCCTCTCCTGCGTCTTTCGGGGACCATCCAAACCGTTTCACCAGACAGTCGCTGACCTGACCGGTGACATATGATGTCCGGTGAATGTCCACGCATTGGGCCAACTGTTGCTCCCGATCGTGGCGGGTGCAGCCGGCGAGAAGGAGCGTGGCGACGGAAAAGCAGATCGAGTACCGCATGGGCAGGCTCGGGGTCGAGGCAGTGGAACGTACTTCGGGACGATACCACAGGGCGTGCCCCGGCCGCCAGAGCCTGTCTCAGGCGGGGGCCGCGAAACCCGCTTGCGCTTGGCGGCAGACCCATAAGATTGGATGGAACCGTTCCCACCGCGGCGTCCGGAAGAGTCCTGAAAGGCCCGATATGATCAGCATGACCATCAACGGCAGAGGGCAGGAATTCAGTGGCGATGGAGCCATGCCGTTGCTCTGGTACCTTCGAGACGAGCTGGGGCTTACTGGAACCAAGTTCGGTTGCGGCGTCTCGGCCTGCGGGGCGTGCACCGTTCATCTGGATGGTCAGGCGGTACGCGCCTGTGTAACTCCCGTCTCTGCGGCGGAAGGCAAGAAGGTCGTCACCATCGAAGGGTTAAGCAGAGACGGCTCCCATCCGGTGCAGCGCGCTTGGCGGGAGCACAACGTACCCCAGTGCGGCTATTGCCAGACCGGGCAGATCATGCAGGCGGCGGCGTTGCTGGCCGCTACCCCACGCCCCAGCGACGCGGAGATCGACCGGGCCATGGCCGGGAACATCTGCCGGTGCGGAACGTACATCCGCATCCGAACCGCCATCCATGCGGCGGCAGGCAAGGACCGGTCATGACCTCGAACACAGCGGGGATGGAGCGCCGCGACTTCGTGCAGCTGCTCGGCACCGGTGCCCTCGTGCTGGTCGTTTCGCTCAGCGGATGCCGCCGCCTGAGCGATGCGCTGCGCGGCGCGCCGAGGACCGCCACAACATCGGTCACACCGGCGGCGTACCTTCGCCTGGAAGACACCGGCACGGTAACGGTGATCTGTCACCGCTCCGAGATGGGGCAAGGGATCCGCACGTCGATAGCCATGATCGTTGCCGACGAGCTCGAGGCCGACTGGTCCAGGGTGAAGGTGGAGCAGGCCCTGGGGGACGAGAAGACCTACGGCTCGCAGAACACGGATGGCTCGCGCAGCATCCGCGACTTCTACACGGCGCTCCGCCAGGCCGGCGCCACGGGCCGGGCGTTGCTGGAAGCCGCCGCGGCCAAAGAGTGGAACGTGCCGGCTTCGGAAGTTGAAGCGCGAGATCACGTGGTGGCGCACCGGTCGAGCGGTCGGAAGCTCGATTACGGCCAGTTGGTGGCCACGGCACGGGACCTCCCGATGCCGGGCGAGTCTGCCATTCGGCTCAAGCAGCCCGAACAATTCCGGTACATCGGCAAGGACATGCCCATCGTGGACATGGCCGACATGATTACCGGCGCCGCCCAGTATGGTATGGACCTGAGGCGCGAAGGCATGCTGGTGGCGGTCATCGCGCGTCCGCCGGTGTACGGCGGCACCGTAAAGTCGGTCGACTCCACCGCGGCGGAGAAAGTTGCCGGGGTCGAGCGGGTGGTCCGGTTAGAGTCTACACCTCCTCCTTCTGGCTTCATGCCGCTTGGTGGGGTGGCGGTGCTGGCCCGAAACACCTGGGCTGCCATCCAGGGGCGGCAGCAGTTGAGGGTGGAGTGGGAGAAGGGTCCCAACGCCACGTACGACTCGGCAGTGTTTCGCGGCGAGCTGGAGCGCAGCGTGCGTCGGTCGGGGAAAGTCGTGCGTAATCAGGGTGATGCCACCCGGGCGCTGCAAAGCGCGTCCAAGCGGATCCAGGCAGACTATTACATCCCGCACCTCGGCCATGCACAGATGGAGCCACTCGCAGCGCTCGCCACGTTCGAGAATGGCAAGTGCGACATCTGGGCGCCAACCCAGCACCCGCAGGCCGCGCGCGACACGGTGGCTCTCGCCCTTAAGATTCCGGTCGAGGATGTGCGCGTCAGTGTGACCTTACTTGGCGGTGGATTCGGCCGAAAGTCGAAGCCGGATTTCATTGTCGAAGCCGCCCTGCTTGCCCGGGAGACCGGCAAGCCGGTGAAGGTGGTCTGGACCCGCGAAGACGACATCCAGCACGACTACTTCCACACCGTCGCGGCCCAGCATCTGGAGGGCGGACTCGACGCCAGTGGTAAAGTCACCGCCTGGCTCCATCGCACGGCACTGCCCTCGATAATGGCCACCTTCGTGCCGGGCACCGTTTACGCCGGCGAAGGCGAAGTCGGCCAGGGTGTCACCGACCTGCCGTTCGCGGTGCCGAATCTTCGCTGCGAGAATGGCCCCGCCGCGGCCCTGACCAGGATTGGCTGGTACCGGTCGGTGATCAATATCCCACACGCGTTTGCCATCTGGTCGTTTGCCGACGAGCTGGCCCATGCGGCCGGGAAAGACCCCAAGGATTTTTTCCTCCAGCTCATCGGACCCGAGCGCATCATCGACATGACCAAGGCCGGTCTTGCCATGAAGCCGTGGAACTATGACCGGAGCTTTGAGGATTATCCGATCGACACCGCCCGTTATCGCAGGGTGCTGGAGCTGGTTGCCGACAAATCCGGGTGGGGCAAGCCGCTGGCCAAAGGTCGCGCGCGGGGGATAGCTGTACACCGAAGCTTCCTGAGCTACGTGGCCACGGTAATCCAGGTAGAAGTGAAGTCTGACGGTACCGTGAGTATCCCGCGAGCCGATGTGGCTATCGACGCCGGCACCGTGGTCAACCCGGACCGGGTGCGCGCGCAGATGGAGGGGGCGACGATCATGGGGATCGGCAACACGCTCTACGGTGAGATCAGCTTCAAGGAAGGGCGGCCGGTCCAGTCGAATTACACCGACTATCAGGTTGCCCGGATAGATGCGGCGCCGCGTGAGTTTGGCGTTTACATCGTGCCGAGCAAGGACCTGCCTGGCGGCGTTGGTGAGCCGGGGGTACCACCGGTGGCGCCGGCGCTCTGCAATGCCATCTTCGCCGCCACCGGGCGCCGTATCCGCAGCCTGCCGGTGGCCAAGCAGCTCGTCGGTGGCATCGCGAGCGCCGGGTAATGAACGCCAACGCCGGACAGGTCTATTCCCGCTGGGCCGGCAGTATGCTGGTGTCATGGGCCCTGGGAAGCTGCGTCGCCGGCTCCGACGGACCCCAGGGACCCGGCAATCCGCCTGCCAACCCTTCGCCGAGCCTCCGCGCCGATCTCTTCGCCGGACCGCTCCTGGTGCCGGATCACGTGCGGGTGGACTCGATTCTGGAGATGGTCGTGGCGGTTCGAAACGGCGGCACGCGGTCCGCGGATGCCGGTTGGATAGTTCGGGTCATGCTGTCCACCGACCCGGTGATTGATTCCGCCGACATTCAGGTGGACCACTTCTCCGCCCCCCGGGATCTTCAGGCAGGTGGCGAGGATCAGTACCTGCGGCACAAGAAGCTCCGGGCCACCACGCCCACCGGCCTCTACTACATCGGCTCAATTCTCGATGTCACCGGGAAGGTGCCGGAGGCGAGCGAGACCAACAATGTCCTGCGGTCACCCGGGACCATTGTCCTCACCCGGGAAGACCGGGGCGCACCGTAGCGCACCATCGGGCCCAGGTGGGCGATTGCGGATCCCACCGAGACTGGACTCGGTGCGGCGTGCCCAGCGATAATCCAGCTACTGGTTTTATCAGTCCACGGCTTCGAGAGAGGGAATACATGTCGGCTGACAAGCAGGGAGGCGCGCTCAAGCCCATAACGCCAGCGCGGGTCGCGGAAGAGCTCAGGAAGCTGGGTAGTCAGCGAAAGGACGGAACGCTCGCCGCCGATGAATACGAGCATCGCTTTGCCCGCATGATCGGCGAGCTCCGCGATCGGCGCATCGATGGCAGTCGCGCTGAAATCATGGCGACGCTGACCCCTCTCATGAATGAGGGCATCATCCCGCCGGCGGACTGGCAGCGCCTCACCAAGCAGCTGGGCCTTGCCTGATCCTGCCGGCCCTTTAGTGATCCGACGCCGGAGCCTGGGCTTCGGTGCCCCGCCGGTTTCCGCGGTGGGGTACGGCGGGATGCACCTCTCGATCCAGGATCGCCCATCCGAGGCTCAGGCCGTTGGGGTCATTCAGGCGGCGTTGGACGCCGGCGCCACGCTGATCGACACCGCCGACGTTTACTGTCTGGACCATCAGGATATCGGCCACAACGAGCGGCTCGTGGCGCGCGCCCTGGAAAGTTGGCAGGGCGCGCGCAACGACGTCATCGTCGCTACCAAGGGCGGCGTCACCAGGCCAGCCGGCCGCTGGGAGACCGACGGCCGCCCGGAGCATTTGCGGGCCGCCTGCGAGCAATCGCTGAAGGCGCTGGGGCGAGAACGAATCGATCTCTACCAGTTGCATGCACCGGATCCGAAGGTGCCACTGGTGGAAAGCGTAGGCGCGCTCGCCGAGCTTCAGGGGGAGGGAAAGATTCGCTGGATCGGACTATCCAACGTGTCGGTGGCCCAGATCCGGGAGGCCGAGACGGTGGCCCGGGTGACCAGCGTGCAGAACCGCCTGAATCCGTTCTTTCGGGAGGCGGTCGCGGAGGGCGTGGTGGAGTATTGCGCCGGACGGGGAATCGGATTTCTGGCGTACAGCCCGACGGGGGGCGGGCGGCTCAACCACAAGTTGCCGGCTCATCCCGTCCTTCAGCTGATGGCCGCTCGCCTTGGTGCTACTCCCCATGCCCTGGTTCTGGCGTGGGTGCTGGCCCGCTCACCGGCCGTGATCGTCATTCCCAGCGCCCGCACCGTCGAGCACGTCCTCGATAGCCTGGGCTCGGCGGAGCTCGATCTGAGCGACGCTGACCTGTCGGCGATTACCGCGGCGGAGTTCTCGAGGGCGTAGGGGTCGACCGCGGTCGACCCCTACGACCACCGCACCAATGTCGCCCCTGACGTAAATCCAGCCCCTACCGCGGTAAATACCACCAGATCGCCCCGCTTGATCTTTCCCTCGCCGAGCGCACCGTCCAGCGCGAGCGGGAGCGTCGCGCCGGTGGTGTTGCCGTACCGGGCCAGCACCGAGGCAACGCGCTCGTGGGGGACACCCAGGCGCTCGGCTGTGGCGTCCAGAATCCGCTGGTTGGCCTGGTGGGGAACCACCATGGCGATGTCGGAAGGGCTGAGACCGTTTCGCTCGAGGAGAATCTGGACGCTCTGGACCATGGTGGTTACGGCGAACTTGAAGACGGCTCGACCGTTCTGCTTGAGGAAGTGCTGCCGGGCTGTCACGGTCGCGACGCTCGGAGGCAACAGGCTTCCGCCTGCCGGCATCATCAGATCGTCGCGTCCGCTGCCGTCGACCCGATGATAGAAGTCCAGGATGCCGTACCCGGGCTCCGCGCGCTCCAGGAGCGCCGCTCCGGCTCCATCGCCGAAGAGTACGGCCGTGGTTCGGTCGAGCGGATCGATAATCGAGCTCATGAGATCGGCGCCGACCACGACGACTCGATCGTGGGCCCCGCTGGCTACCATCTGCGCCCCGGTGGTGAGGGCATAGAGGAAGCCGGAGCACGCGGCCGAGAGATCGAAGCCCCAGGCGGCGCGAAGACCGAGCTGATCCTGGATGAGGCAGGCGGTGGCGGGAAAGAGCATGTCCGGTGTGACGGTCGCGACCAGGATTGCGTCGATGTCGTCAGGACCCAGCCCCCGCTTTTCCATGAGCCGCCGTACCGCCGCGGCCCCCATCCTGGAGGTGGTCTCTCCCGGTGCGCCCATCCGGCGCTCCCGGATGCCGGTGCGGGTGACAATCCAGTCATCCGAGGTGTCGAGGCTGACAGCGAGCTCGGCGTTGGTGATAATGCGCTCGGGAACGTACGCGGAGACCGCGGTAATGGCGGCGCGCAGCGGCGTAGACGGGGGCTCGGGAGGCATGCAAGAATGTAACAGCAACTACAAGCCACGGATGAAACACAGATGGGAACGGATCGCTCCTAGCGGTGTCACGGTCCCTTCACAGCGTGCTTACCCTGACAAAGTGATCAACCGCACACCAGACGGCCTCGATCTAATGAGCTATCCGTGTCATCCTTGGCTGCGTTTGCTGGAGGCAGGCTACCACCACATTGTTATATTTCCCGCCATGCCCTTAGCGAGTCGCCGCCGGACCGTAACCGCCACCATCGGTGGCGTTCGGGTCGGGTCCGATCATCCGATTGTCGTGCAATCAATGACCAACACCGACACGGCCGACGTGCCGGCCACGGTCCAGCAGGCGGCCGATCTCGCTCGCGCCGGCAGCGAGCTGGTCCGGGTGACGGTCAACAATGAGCCGTCGGCGGCCGCAGTACCCGCCATCGTCGAGGGGCTCGACCGCCTCGGCCTGTCTGTTCCCATCATTGGCGACTTCCACTACAACGGCCACCTGCTGCTGGCCAGGTATCCCGAGTGTGCCCGGGCACTGGCGAAGTATCGCATCAATCCCGGCAACGTCGGCGGTAAGCGGCATGACGAGAACTTTCGCGCCATCATCGAGGTGGCCCTGGCGCACGATAAGCCGGTGCGGATTGGGGTCAACTGGGGCTCCCTCGACCAGAGTCTCCTGACCGGGCTGATGGACGCGAATGCCCGTCGGTCTGCGCCCAGGGACGCCCGCGACGTAGTCATGGAGGCAATGGTCGAGAGCGCCCTCCAGTCCGCCGCGTTGGCGGAAGCCACCGGCATGGCGCATGACCAGATCGTGCTGAGCGCCAAGGTCTCCGGAGTGCAGGACCTGGTCGAGGTCTATCGCCTCCTGGCTGCCCGCTGCGACTATCCTCTCCACCTGGGACTCACCGAGGCCGGGCTGGGGAGCAAGGGTATTATCGCCAGCACCGCGGGTCTCAGTATCCTGCTGCAGGAGGGCATCGGCGACACGATCAGGGTTTCGCTCACTCCGGCGCCCGGAGGAGATCGCACCGAGGAAGTGCGCGTCGCACAGCAGGTGCTTCAATCATTGGGTCTCCGGAGCTTCACGCCGCAGGTGACCAGCTGCCCCGGCTGTGGCCGGACGACGAGCACATTCTTTCAGCAAATGGCTCAAGAGATCCAGGACTATCTCCGGGAAAGAATGCCGGTGTGGCGGAGCGAGCGGCCGGGCGTAGAGGACATGAAGGTCGCGGTCATGGGGTGCGTGGTGAACGGCCCTGGAGAGTCGAAGCATGCCGACATAGGGATCTCACTCCCCGGGACGGCCGAAGATCCCAGGGCCCCGGTTTACGTCGACGGCCGCCTGCTGGTTACGCTGCGTGGTGAGGGTATCGTCGCTGATTTCCTCGGAATACTCGACGATTACGTGGCCTCCCGGTTTGGGGCCGTGGAATCCGCGGACAGGACCTGACCCTCGTGCTGCCGGCGCTCGGTCCGGGACTCGAGACCACGCTGCGGGAGCAGCCGTTCCTCGCCCTGGCTGTTCTGTTCGGTGCCGGACTGGCCACCAGCCTGACTCCCTGCGTGTACCCCATGATTCCGATTACGGCGGGCATCCTCGGCGGCGTCGGGTCGGCCCGCCGCTCGCGGGGTCGCACGCTGCTGCTGACGGCGGTCTACGTCCTCGGGCTGGCGCTGGTGTATGCCAGCCTGGGCCTGCTGGCGGGCTTGTCGGGTACCTTGTTCGGGTCGGTGAGCTCCAGCCCCTGGGCCCTGTTCCTCATGGGCAACCTCCTTCTCGTGTTCGGACTGGCCCTGCTGGACGTCTTTACCATGAATGCACCGGCCCGGCTCGCGGCCTGGGCGGGCCGCCTGGCAGGCGACTCCGTGGGGGGTGTCTTTGCTCTCGGCGCCACGTCGGGACTGGTTGCAGCGCCTTGCGGGGCGCCGGCCTTTGCCGCCGTCCTGACATTTGTGAGCACGACGGGAAGCGCCCTGCTAGGCTTCCTCTACCTGTTCGTCTTCTCGATTGGTCTCACGGCGCTCCTGGTTGCTGTTGGCCTGTTCAGCGGCAGCCTCGCTGCTCTCCCACGGGCCGGGAAGTGGACCGTCTGGATCAAGCGAGCGGGTGGAGTGCTTCTGCTTGCAATGGCCGAGTACTACTTCGTCAGGATGGGAACCGTGCTATGAGAGGAATGCTGGTGGCGGGACTGCTCGTCGTCGCGGCGCACGGCGCTTCGCTGGTACAAGCCCAGGAGGCAGGCATACCCGTCGGAGTCAAGGCTCCGGTGGTCACCGTTCGCGACCTCGATGGCAAGGCCGTCGACCTGGGTCAGTATATTGGAAAGAAGCCGGTCTTTCTCGAGTTCTGGGCCACGTGGTGCGAGCTTTGCGAAGAGCTCCTGCCGCGGGTTCGCGCCGCCAAGGCCGCCTTCGGAGACCAGGTCGAATTCTTTGGCGTTAATGTCACCGTCAACCAGTCCCGCGATCGGGTGCGGCGCTACCTGGAAAAGAATCAGCCTCCATTCCGGACCCTCTACGATGAAGAGGGAACCAGCACGCGGGCTTACCAGGCGCCCGCCACTTCTTATGTGGTGATTGTGGACCGTTCAGGAAAGATCGCATATACGGGAAGTGGCGGAGCCCAGGACTTTGATGGAGTACTTCGCCGCCTCACCCAGAACTGATTCTCCAACGGACAGGACCGATTCTTCATGCGAGTACACATACTCGGATTCACCCTCGGCGTCTTGATGTTCACCGGCGTTCCTTTGGCTTCAGCGCAGAAGGACACCGCGCAGAAGGTCAGGGTGGTGCTCCTGGGCGGCCCCGATGTGGGCAAGCGCGCCCCTGACTTCTCCCTCCCGTGGGCCAACCGGGAGGGGGTCGGCCCGATCGAGTCGCCCTATCAACTGGCCAGCGATCGGGGCAGGACCGTCGTGGTTGCGTTCTATCCCCGGGATTTTACCAAGGGCTGCACTGCGGAGTTTCAGACGTTCGCCGAGCAGTATGACAGCCTCTTCGGGCCGGATGTGACGCTCGTCGGCATCAGCACGGACTCCGTGACTACTCACAGCCGCTTCGCCGCCAGTCTCAATCTGCCGTTTCGCCTGCTGAGCGACCCCGAGCAAAGGGTTTCGAAACAGTACGCCAGCAAGGACTCCGGAGGTTATAACCGCCGCACCGTGTACGTCATCGGGCCCGACGGACGGGTCAAGTACCGAAACATGAAGTTCAACGCACTCGATCCACAGGCCTACTCCGAGCTGCGCACGGCAGTCAAGGCCGTTCGCGGCGGCTGACGCCGGTGCTTTCGAGATCGCCGAAGTCCCGGGTGATGCTGGGTCTGGCCCTGGCTACATGGGGCGCCGCCGCGCCCCTGGCGGCCCAGGCGCGCTCAGACGGCCGGGGAGGACAGGTGTGGACCCTCGAGGACCTGAGCACCGGGCAGTGTGTGCGTTTTCTCCTCGATCCCGGCACAGTCCGGAGGGGCACCTATGATAAGGTGCGCCTCCTTCCGGCCGGCAAGGACGAGAGACTTCATCCCGCGCTTCGCAGCGTCATCGAGGGACAGTCCGACTTTGGCGCCTGGATTCCCTCGTCGCTATGTCTCTACTATGGCAATGCGCTGAGCCTCGGTGCGCGCCGGTTCGAGGGAAAGGACCCCCGGAAGCGGCAGATGATCGGTGTCTGGACCGCTGCCGCCCTGGAGCAGGGAAGCGGGACCCGGCGAGATATCCTGCTGGACTTCGTCGCCGCCGGACGCGGACTGTCGAGTGCCGCCGCCAACGCCAAGGTCAAACTCAGCGAGGCGCAGTCATCGGTGTCGAAGGTCCCCAATACCGACAACGATCTATACCAGGTCAGAATCGGGAACACGCGGCTGACCTGGAATGGCAGGGCGGTGGGCGACAGCACCCGAATCGAGCAGCCGATCCAGGAGGCTTGGCTGGGGAAGGGCACCAGCGGTACAGTCTGGCGCATCCAGGCCACTTTCAAGCCGGAGTGGAGCCGACCGTTGGTGGGCATGCTCAGTGTTGAGGGGAAGGACGATCTGGCCAAGGCCCTGAAGGCCTCTCCCATTCGTTTCGTCGGACCCGTTTATCGGGGCGGAGGAGGGGAGCTGCGCTTTTCCCGTCCCTGACGCTCACCTCACCTAACTTCTCAGGTCCAGCTACGCTCACCTCTCCACTTCTCACTTCTCTTCCTCACTTCTCGGTTCTCAGGTTTCGCCTCTCGCACTCATCGTCTCTCGACTCCCATCTCGGCAGTAACTTTTCCCGATTCTTTCCCAGCGCCAGCGGCGGTTTTCCACGCTGTTGGTGGGGAACTGTGCCGGCGCCAAATACCGCATGTCGAGGATGTTCATAATTCGACTGTCTGCATAATTACTTCGACACAAGCGACAG
>Ga0180121_10000643_pt1 | contig 14775 bp, 11 predicted proteins | sample AntDrymUQ5402106_2_FD_129676 | JGI IMG/M metagenome (GOLD analysis project Ga0180121, IMG submission 129676) | Polar desert sand microbial communities from Dry Valleys, Antarctica - metaG UQ540 (21.06) (version 2) (version 2) | ecosystem: Environmental > Terrestrial > Soil > Desert | place...
AAAGTGGCTTGATTGTATTCAGGATAAAAAGAATCCTGCAATTTACGGTGACGGCGGCACAACCATGGATTTTGTTTATGTAAGTGATGTTGCAAAAGCAAATGTTCTGGCTTTATTGTCGGATATTTCAGATGAAGCTTTTAATATCGGTAATAATCGAGAAACAAGTTTGAAAGAATTATTGGACGTGATGCTGAGAATAAGTAACAGTGATTTGAAACCTATATATCTCGAAAGCAGCTCTATCAATCCTGTGAGCAGGAGATTGTCTGAAAATAACAAAGCAAAAAAACTTCTCAACTTTACACCCAAAGTGAATTTGGATGAAGGTCTAAAAAATCTTAGCGAGTGGTATTTTGAACAAAAAAATAATCCGAACTTTTATGACAAAAAAGTGTCCTCTTTGTAATTCTGATGAATTTCAAATTTTGTATGACTTTAGAAATCCACCTATAGATGCCAACAATGGATTGCCAGGAATAATAAGAGAATGTAAAAACTGTTCATTGCTATATAAAGATTTTGATAAAGCTATATCAGAAGTTTATAGTAATACATATGCGGATGCTTTTGTAGGTTTGAAAGATTATGCGGAAAGTAATGTTTCCAAATTGTTTTTTAGAAAAATATTATCAAAGGCAAAATCGAGAATAAAAGGGAACGAAAAGCCGGTTTTGCTTGATGTAGGGGCAGCTATGGGAACTACGATGGATATTGCAAAAGAATTAGGGTTTCAAACAAAAGGAGTTGAGATTTCAACTATGCTTGCAAACAAAGCAAAAGAAAAAGGACATGAAGTGTTTAACTGTAATATTTCTGAAATTAGTAGCTCCGAAAAATTTGATGTAATTACCATGTTTGATATAATAGAACATTTGGATAATCCCAAAGAAGTTCTTCTAAACCTGAAGAAAATGCTAAAACCAAAAGGAGAGATAATAGTTTATACTCCAAATCACGGTTCACTCATTGTCAAGATCGGACACTTATTATATAAATTAGGATTTCCTAACAGTGCAGTAAATATTTTTGCCTGCACGCATACTTGCTTTTTTACTACAGATACTCTAAAGAATATTTTAAATACCTCAGGATTTGGAATTAAAGAAATTGTTCAATTCAAATATGACACTTCCAGACCCGGTCAGGAAATTAGTACGTCAGAAAAAGTTGCTGTTAATTTAATTGAAAATATTGGATCCCTCTTAGGGTATAAAGGGTTTCGAGTTGTCATTTATGCATCAAATAATTAAATAATATATGATTCCTATTGCAAAGCCTTATTTAACAAAAGATGAAGCGCAAAATGCTTATGATACAATTTTAACGGGCTGGGTTACTCAGGGTCCGAGGGTTGAAGAATTCGAAAATAAATTCTGTAAATATACCGGAGCTAAATATGCTGTTGCAGTTTCTAACTGCACGACAGCATTGCATTTGTCTATGATAGTGGCCGGAATAGAAAGAGATGATGAAGTAATTTGTCCTTCTTTGAGTTATGTTGCAACAGCTAACTGTATTAAATATGTCGGAGCAAAACCTATTTTTGCAGAAGTAGATCCGGAAACTTACAACATCGATGTAAGGCATGCAGAGAAATTAATTACAGATAAAACCAAAGCAATTTTAATTGTTGATCAGATAGGAATGCCTGCTGATATAGATGCTTTCAGAGCATTGTGTGAAAAACACAAAATACAATTAATTGAAGATGCTGCATGTGCTATCGGCTCTTCCTACAAAAGTAAAAAAATAGGCTCACATTCTGAAATAGTTTGTTTTTCATTTCATCCCAGAAAAGTAATAACAACAGGTGACGGCGGTATGATAACCACTTCCAATGAAGAATATTACAAACGTTTAAAGCTTTTGAGACAGCATGCAATGTCAGTTAATGACAGAGTGAGACATCAATCCGATAAAATATTATTTGAAGATCATTTAGAGGTAGGATATAATTACAGAATGACAGATATACAGGCAGCTGTAGGGATTAAGCAATTGGAAAAATTGGATTGGATAATTGAAGAAAGAAGAAAAATTGCTTTGAGATATATAGAAGAGTTAAAAAGTATTGATTGTATAAGATTGCCAATAGAAAAGGAAGGTTATTTCTCTAACTACCAGTCCTTCAGTATTTATCTTAAAGAAAATTGTTCTGTGAGCAGGAATGATTTGATGCAAAGGCTGCTTGATGCAGGAATCTCATCAAGAAGAGGCGTAATGACTTCCCACAGGGAAACTGCGTACAAAGATGAATATAAAGATGTAAAACTGCCGGTTTCAGAAGATGCGTGCGACAGAAGTATAATAATTCCAATTTTTATTCCCATGGAAATTAAAGATACAGATCATATTACTTTTACTCTAAAGAATATATTACAATAATTTTAAGTCAATGGAAAATTTAGCAAAAGAAGAGTTTTCAGATTCTAAGAGTAAAAACAATTCTAAATTTCAGACAGGTAACAAAAAGAGATCTGCTTATGTCTTATTGTTATTAGCTTTGGTAAATTGGGTTTCACATTTTTTATATTTTAAAAGAATGGGATTTTATGAAGACGATTATGTAAATTTTCCATCTCATTTCGGACAAAACTTAAGTGATATTCTCATGCATATAGAATTTCACGCTACTCATTGGTGGCAGGGACATCCATTAGCATTTGTGCCTGGCGTTTTTACATTTGTTGGACAAGAAATAAGCGAGGGAATATCTATATTATATGTAATTGCTTTCATAATTGTTACTGTGAATTCATTTCTCATGTATAAGATATTGAAAAAGGTATTTCCTGCATCGGAAATATTTGCAGTAACCGGGGCCCTTATGTTTTGTTTGTTTCCTTCGGACACAATAAAAGGATATTTATTAGGTGCATATGTATTGCAGACCTCTTTAATGTATCTTTTGATAGCAACTCTCTTATATCTAAAGGGTTGGAAAAAATTATCATATTTGGCAATATTAATGACACTTTTTTCATACGAATCCACTTTTATGGTTTTCTTTGCTGTTCCTTTATTAAAAGGCAAATGGGATAAAGCTTTTAGAAAAGAAATGATATGGCACGTAATAATATTATGTTCCATGATTGCTTTGGCTTTCCTGTATAGAAAGTTTACAGGGGAAAGTCGTGTGCTGGAAGCAAGTTCCGATTTATTTAGTGTAATTTATAAAACCCTGATAGCAATGATATTAGGCCCTGCTTTTAATTTATTCTTATTTTATCGGGCCCCTATAGTAACGTTAACTTATTGGATCAAGGAGCAATATAATGTTTTTTGGTGGTATTATGATTATATATTTTATTTTGTAGGTGCATTTATTTTCTTGTTTATTTTTTATTTCTCCAAATTGAAATCAGATTATATTACAAAAAAATCCGTAGACACTCCGGATCCGGATTTAGTTGTAAATGAAAATCGAACAACAAATAATTACCTGAGAAGAATAATTAAACTGTGTATAATCTCCGTAATAATGCTTTGCTTAGCCTACGGCTTTTCGTTCACTCATTATCCACCCACTGCAATTATGGGAAGAATGACCTCTGTACATTTAGCTGCAACCTTTGGAGCATCAATTCTTTTTGGATGTATATGCGCAATTCTTTTTTTTCTTGCAGAGAAATATAAATTTAAAAAATATGCTATAGTTGCCCTGTCTTTATACCTTGCCCTGCTAATAGGTTACAAAACATATGTACAAAAAGAATTCGTAATCAGTTGGGAATATCAAAAAGCATTTTGGAAAAACATACTACAGTTAGTTCCTGATCTTAGCCCGAATACTGTCATATTTGTAGATGGAATTTTACGATCTCGTACCAAATACATAGATTCACATCATATTTATAATGATATGATTCTGTTAGAAAAATTATTCACATTTCCTCCCGAATGGACTTCTCATCCTGTGTTATTTATGGTTTGGGGTAATTGGAAGGAAGAAATAACTCAGAATCAAAATAATGAACTTATTTACAAATCAGTTTGGATCGACAGTCAGTTCCCGTTGAAAGATTCGAATGTAGTATTTATTACTACAAATCAAATGAATGAATTAACAAGAATAGACTCTACCATGACAATAAATGGGAGAACATTACACCTTAAGCCTAAAACGAAACCCACAATACAGACTCTTAGAAAAAATAAACTCTATGATTATCTTATAAGATCAAAATAATTTATTGCAAGAATGTTAGTAAAAGGTTGTAGTACAATAAATTTCACTATCTTGAATTGGATTCCCACATATTGAAAAAAGCAAATGCTAAGTACGCAATAATCCTGCACTTTAAATATTAAAAGTTATCGAAATAGGGGTTATAAAATTGACACTCACACTAATTAACCACTTAATCAATCAACTAATCAGTTAGATTTTCTCCAATACAATAAAACATCTGAATGCAAGAAGTGATTTAAGAGGTGATAGAAGTATTTCCAGTCCTTTAAAAGGTTTAATTAATGAATCCGAAATCATTGCCTTGTTTTCAAATCCACCCGAGGCAGGGTAAAGAATAAAACTCAGTTTTTCTTTTGCTACAATCTTAAATTTTTTCCCGAAGTACTTTTTAAATTTATCCGCATCCTTAAAAAAAATCAGATATGGTATCGCCTGATTTGAATCCCACGGATCTTTATCCTTTAAGTCATTTTTTGTAAAATAATCTACATCAAAAATAAAAGGTTCAGGATGAAATCTCTTATAAATCTGAAGCGAAAATAGAGAAGGAAAAGGTTCCAGCATTATTACTCTTCCGGTTTTCTTTAAAACTCTTTCAGCTTCATGCAAAAACTTAACGGGGTTATACAAATGATGTAAGACATCTATCATTACAATATTTGTAATTTCTTCATTTTCAAAAGGCATGTGGTGTGCATCAAAACATAAATCGAGCCATTCACAATCATCAATATCAGCTGAAATAACATCAGGCATATATTCCTTAAAATTTCCGCTGCCTGCTCCGAGTTCAACGGTTTTCCCATCTATGTTGCTTAAATTATATATAATTTTTTTATACCATTCTTCATAAATAACTCTCAATATCTTTTTCTTTTCCCATGTCACTTTATGTTTTTCTAATATATGGTTCATAAATTAATTGGTGAACTTAAATTTTCTCATTGCAAAAAAAGTAATTTGTAACAGCATCCATCCATGTTTAAATCTTGAAATATTAGTTTCGCCGTATATTCTTGCCTTATATCTAATGGGTATCTCGGCAAATTTTAGATTAATTTTTGAAGCTCCGAATATTAGATCAAAATCTCCAAATGGATCGAAGTCACCAAGAAATTTTTTAGCGATTTTCAGTTTTTCATAATTTTTTTTTGTTAATACTTTCGTTCCGCATAGAGTATCTTTTATTCTTTGATTTAAAATCCATGTAAACATCATGGAAAAGAATTTATTACCCATTATATTTAACGTTCTCATTGCATCTTTTTCCATAGGATAGACTAATCTTGAACCGTTTATAAACTCTCCTTTCCCAGAAGAAATTGCTTCATAAAACTTGGGTAAATCTTCCGGTGGAACAGTCATATCAGCATCGAGAATCATCAATATTTTACAGCTTGCCATTTCAAAACCTTTCCTGACAGCATCCGCTTTACCTTTTCCGTCCTGCTTAGCATATTTTAAATCAAGTTCAGACAAATATTTGTCGCAAATAAATTTAATTTCATCAAATGTATTATCTGTAGAATTACCTTCTACAAAAATTATCTCTGTATGTTTTCCCATTTTGGGAATGCGCTTCACTATTTGTTCTATATTACCTTTTTCATTTCTTGCAGGGACAATTACGCTAACAGTATCTAATGAAGCTTCTGCAGTAGAAGTTTTTGAGATAATAAATTTTGTAAGGCACAATTTATTTATTAAAGGAAGATTGGCAACGAACCTGTTTATGAATGCGGATAATAAAGGAACATAAAAAGGCATGAGGATTTTACTTCCTGATTTAATTATATCATAATGGGCCAGACCCAAAAGATTATTTATATCTGAAATGTCCAACCAATTATTTCTTACCTGCGGCATTTTTAGTTTAAAGAACTCTGCCAAATTTAGTAAAGGAAGCCATAGAAAATTAAAATATGTAATGATGACACGTGTATCGTCATTACATAATAATCTGATCTTTTCAAATGATTTTTGCACATCTTCAAAGTAGCCTATTGTATCCGAAATCAGAATAAAATCAAATTTATCATTTAGGGAAAAGTCTTCAGCATCCATCAAATAAAAATCATGTTTAGGATAATTTGACTTGGAAACTCTTATCATCTCAGGTGAAATGTCTATTCCCACTCCTTTAGAAGGATTAAGACTATCTAAAATAAATCCGGTTCCGCACCCAATCTCAATTAGTTTACTGCCTTCGGGTATATTAAATTTTAAGAATTCAATTAATTTCTCATAATAATATCTGTTTTTTTTTATCCACTTCTCACGATTGTGTGCCAGTGCATCCATTTGCTGAATGACTTTCTCTTTTGATTGAGAGTAATGGTAATCAGGTGTGCTTTTTTTAAAAGTATCGATAATAATAAAAGGTAATTTACAGAAAAAAGAGTTGTCGTATATATTTATTTTTTTATTAAAATAACAGGTTGCCTTTAGAGTTTCAATTTAAATTGCATTAAATTTAAACCTTTAATCCTTACATGAAGGAATTGCTAAGGACTTAGCTAAATCAGATAAGAAAAACGGGTTTTTATAAGATTTTCCAATTTCCATTTTATGGGAATAATGCTTTTTGTATTCGTAATAATATGTAAATTCGTAACAAAGCATTTAGCTTAAATACAACAGAGTAAACCTTCCATTTTCAATTTGCTTTTAGGAATTGAAACAAATTGTTTATTAAACTATTTTTCATACCAAATATTTTTAATTTTAAGACAATATTGAAAAAAATTCTTCCCTTCCTGATCTTACTTATCCTTCCGATATTTTTCTTTATAGGGTTACAAAAATATAAGGAAGCTGTTGGAGAATATTATCTGGGCAGAAACTATGATCCGGCTTACCCCTATCTTATAAGTTCTCTTAATTTATCCCAGTTTAAAGGTTATGGAGTCGGATTGATCGCACATCCCGGAACGCCGGTTCAGGAATTAGGAGCGGTTGTTTTACTTATTGTTAATTCTTTACAACCGAATAAAACAGATCTAGTCCGCGATGTTTTTATTAATCCGGAATTCTATCTGAATAAAATTTTTCAGTCTTTTTTATTATTGAATTCAATTGCTATTTTCTTATTGGGTATTACTGTATATAGAGAGATGAAAAGAATCGTTGATGCCGTTTTCCTGCAATTGACTCCCTTTGCATTTTATTCTCAGGACATATATTTTCAATTGACTAATGTGTCAGTCGAACCCATTCTGGTTTTTACTATATTGCTGTTGATAATAGCGATAATAATTTACATTAATAAAAACCGGAGCGAAAGATATTCACTATTTTACTCTATTGTTTTTGGTGTATTATGTGGTCTGGGTATGGCTACAAAGATTTCTTTCTTTCCAATTTTAGTTATTCCTTTTCTATTAATAAGACATTTAAAGTTTAAGGTGTTATTTATATTAATCTCTATTTTATCATTTTTTATATTTGTTTTTCCAGCTTTTTCCTCCGAAAATGCGGATGGGTTTTCAGTTTGGGTAAAAGACCTTCTGATACATAGCGGAAGATATGGAACTGGTACAGAAGATTTTGTTGAAACTTCTGTTTATCTTCAAAATGTGAAAACTATTTTTTCTAAAAATTTAATATTCAGCGTTTCATACATATCATTATTGATTGTTTTCGTTCTGCAATTTTTTGTAAAATATAAATCAAGCATTCGATCAAATAAATATTTTAATTTACTTTGCGGAACTTTAATTGCAATGACACTCCAGATTTTTATAGTAGCTAAACACTTTTCTTTATATTATATGATACCGTCTTACATGTTCAGCATATTAGGATTGTTTATTATTAACAGGATAATAATATCACTTTATCCTAATTTTTTTAAAATTAAAAACAAAAAAACTTTTTATTATACTTGTATCAGTATTGTAATTATTGTTTTTTCAGTTGTTCAGCTGAGAACAATGTATAAAGATAGAAAGTATATCGCAAATAGTAGAAATGAGGCACGGAAAATTATTAAAAGCCTGGAAGAAAATTATGGTAACTCAATAGTAGTAAGTACATACGAATGTTCAAGCAGAGAATTTGCTTTGTTTTTGGGTAGCTTTTTCGGAGGTACGCAACACAGAGCATATATGGCAATTCTAAAAGAAATGTATCCCAATAGTTTTTATTATAACAGATGGAATGATACATTTTATGAGGAGTGGGAAATTGAACATATAAAAGCGCAATTAATTAAATCTAATAAATTTATTTTCCAGGGGGCTGCAGAAAATGTCATATTAAGTTTTATGACTAAAATAAAAGAAATGACAAATAAACCAAATGCATATTATAAAAAAATCTATTCAGAAGATGACAGGGATGATTTGTATGAAATTACTTTAGAATAAAACCCACAGTTACTATAATAAGAACACTTTTAACATAACAGGCACTGGCAAACCCTATTCAGTAAAATATTTAATCCAATAAGTCAGAGATATTATCAAATTAATTGAAATATTAAATTATTTTATTTGCAGGAAATTATAATAACAGGAGCGACTGGTTTTATAGGAAGGAGATTAATAAAGGAAATAATTAATAGCTACCCCGGTGAAAATATTCTTTGTCTAATAAGAAACAAGATTAATGAACTTGAGACATCCGGAAGAAAGACTCTTGAAGCACTTAATGTAAAAACTAAAGAGATAGATTTAACAACCGGAATCGGCCTGGACAATTTACCAAAAGATCCAAAATTAATTATTCATCTGGCAGCAAGCACAGAATCCGGGGATACAGATCATTCCTGCAATGATATAGGTTCAAAAAACTTATTGGACGCTTTATCTCCTTTGTCTCCGACAACAAATTTTATATTTACTTCTACGGCAGCTGTTTATTCAGGAAGAAAAGATCCGGATAGACTTATTGATGAGAATACCAGGGCTGCACCTTCAAATGAATATGGTAGATCCAAAATAAGAGCGGAGGAAATCTTAAAAGAATATTCTTCAAGGTATGGTTTTAATTGTACAGTTTTAAGATTAGCTACAGTTTGGGGAGAAGGGACTCGTAAGAACGGCTTATTCGATGCGATGAAAAGACTGATTTCTGAAGGCTCTGTTATTCCACGTCTGAACTGGCCTGGTAAAACAAGCTTAATCCATGTGAATAATGTAGTACAAATTATAGCATACTTTTCAAAGAGTAAATCAAAAAGCCAATTTCAGACTTTTGTACTTTCTCACGAAGGTTTATCACTTGCTGAAATTTCTATTGTAATGCACAAGAAATTAAATATTGAATATAAAGCTGTGAAACTTCCGGGTATTTTTTGGTTTACTTTAAACTTAATAATTCGTAAAAGTAATCTACTTGAAAAAACACTCCCTTCTAAATTATATAATACTTATTGGAGATTAAATCTTATTGTAAATGATTCACTTTATTGTAAGCCTGATGAAATTAAAGAAAAAATTCCCGAAATAAATTTTGATATGATTAATTTTGATTAAATTTGATTTCCTAATAACTCTCCTCATTCAGGATTTTTTGTTAAATATAAGTCCAGTATACGATCAAATAAATAATTTATTACGCTAAGAATTGGTATTTAGTCCGGTTCTAATAATGATTTTAAAAACTATGTTTCCGAACGGTATTATTGGTATTTAGATGCTTATTGAAAAATACAAGAGTTTTCAGCTATTTAATTCAGTTTAAATCAAAGTGAATTAAACTGATAAAAAATACAGGCTACTTAATCTTAATTTCGTAAACAGATTCGCCATTCATTGATGAATATATCTTAGATAGTTGAACATCCATATTCAAATTATCAGATATATAATTAATTAATTGCTCATTTGATTTTTCGAAACTATTCAGAAAAATAATTTTATTATCCAAATGAAAATAATCTTTTAAATTAGTTCGTTTGGATAATGAATAAATTTTATTACTCCAGTACTCAAAATACAAATTGTTAGGATACAATCTATTAATAATTTCTCTGTATTTATTTTGTTGTTTACCTGCCCATATAGTAGAAAATGAAAGGCCATATTCTTTTGATGAACTTCCATACGAGGAAATCACAACTTGCCCATTTTCTGATGCCTCAATAAATTCAATCAATTTTAAGGCTTGGTCCTTTTGACCGGATAATTTTTTTAAATTGTTAATAGTTGAAATAACTGTGTATGAAAAAGTAAATAAAATTAAAAACACAAATATATAGTTTAAGCTAAATTTTTTTAAAATTTCCGGTTTTAAATTTGCCCAAACTAAAATACACAAGTATATTCCCGGAATTGAGAGTATTAACGCGGGTACTATGTAGTGTAATGAATAATGCTTTGAAACAATTATTGTCTGTAAAGTCATTAAAACAAATACTGCATAGAGAAATTTTAAGATGATCTTAAATTTGGGTTCAAATCTAAAAAACAGTGAAATAATGATAGTTATTAAAATCAGAATGAACGAAATTGAAAAATATATTTCCGCAAAAAAAATCTCTTCCAGGTTTGTTAAAAAATTTTCAAAATTTACTATTCCGGGATTTCCCTTCCCATGAAGCCCGTCAAAGATAAAGATTCTTTTAATCCAGTTTACAAGATATGTAAAGTTTGAAATAGCAGGCAAAAGAGATATAATAAAAAAAACAATTGAAAAAATCAGAAATAAACCTTTCTTCCTGTATCCGTCCAGAATTATTAAGGGAATACATACAACAGGAAAGAAGCTCAGTTTCGTAGCAATTCCCAACCCGCATATTATAGAAAATACAAAAACATAATAATTATTGTTAATATTTGTTTTATCTGAAATATATTTTATAGTGTAAGCTAATAAAAACATTTCCAGTGGAATAAGAAAAATTTCAGCAGCTATTACGGATAATTCATAAGATGTTGTATATGAAGTAAAAATTGATAATTGAAACAGACAGGAGAGCCATATATTTTTTGACGAATTATAAATTATTTTTGAAGATAAAAAGAGTGAGATGCAAAGTATTAAAACCAAAAAAAAATGCATTACACGGATATAATATTCAGGCTTTGACAATACGTCTTCGGCAATATCAGGTGAGTTGCCTGTCAGTTCATACAATCCTTTGACAATCACAGCCCCAATAACATGAATAGGAGTGCCCGGATGGTCAACAAATGCGGGAGCCTGAAGTTGTGATAAATTTAGAGAACTAATTAGGTAAACATAAGTGGGATCATAAAGCGTGTTCAGATAAAAAGGACCTTCTGCATTTCTAAGTAATATTGAATAAATTAATGTCATTAAGGGAATGATCATTAAAATTATATTTCCTGTTTTTTTATTAATTTTGATCTCGGATGTAAAGAATATTTTTAAATTTTTTTTTTAGCGGGATGTTAGTAAATCATAGAGAATCAGAAATCAGCAAAATGATCCCATGACCTATGGTCATCTGAAACCTTCTTAAAAACCATTGCCCCGAAAAGATTTTTCTTTTCCGGATTATTATTGGGCAAATAATTTTTAAGTTTATTAATAAAGTGATTGTGTTTAGAATTTGTTTGTTTCTTTTTCAGATAACTTCGCTGGAGAGTACCGCCTATAAATTTATAAGATCTGTTATTTGAAATAAAAGAAGCGACTTTTGTTACTGCCGGCCAATCGGTATCATCGAGAATTAATACACCGTCTACTCTAAGTATTTTATCAACAAGAAAAAAGTCAACCAATGCATGATCAAAAGTATGCCAACCGTCGATGAAAGCAAAATCAACTTTTATGTTTTGTGTTTCTAGTGAAGCTAATGCGGAGTGCGATGGTTTATCAATGAATTCCACTATATCCTCGTATCCTGCTTTCTTTAAATTGTTTAACCCTATTCCCCCATAACTATCTTCAAACATCTGAAATGGATCTATTACATAATGTTTAGTTCGCGATGTCTTTTTCAGAGCTTCGCATATATATAAGGCCGAAGTTCCAAACGCAAGACCTATTTCAACACTAATCTCCGCCTGTAATTCTTCAATCGAACTCTGAATAAGATTTCCTTCTTCTTCAGAAATTTGGCCGATCACTTTTTTAACAAGACCGTTTACCGTTTTTGTATTTCCTGTTCTAATAATTTCTTCTAATACAGGATTCAAATTATTATAAGTTTAGTTGATAATTCCTAAAATACACCTTATTGCTACAAAACTAATTTACTTTTTCTTATTAGGCTAAGCTGTTTGAATTAACAATTGAATCAGGTTAGCAGTGCTGCCCATCCCTCCGCCAATAATAGCAAATGTGAGTTTTTTTCTTCGTGCAATTTTTCGATTGAGAAATTGAGATAAATTTAATTTTTTATTTTGTCTTTTTAAATTTAAAATTTTTAACACAATTCAGAAAATAATTCGATAGGCTTAGAAATGGAAGCATTACGTAATGCTTTGCTTTACGATATTAGAAATACTTTCAATTTCTTCCATGGTTATTGTGTGGTAAACAGGCAGGCATAAAACTTTTTTGGCAATATCTTCTGAAACCGGACAACTTTGATTCACAACGTATGGAAGATTATTTAATGAAGGATAAAAATACCTTCTAGGGTTAATATCATTTTCGACAAGAACTTTTTTTGTTTCCAACATTTTTTTTTCGGAAGGAAATATTACAGGAAAGTATGAATAATTGTATTCGATTTTTTCAGGGATTAAAGGATATTTCAAAGGGGAATCTTTTAAAATTTTTTTATACTGTTCATTTATTTCTTTTCTCTTATTAATAAACTCATCTACCATTGGAAGGTTACATAGTCCCATAGCTGCATGAAATTCGGATGTTCTACCGTTTATGCCGATAGAAAGATAATCGTCATCTAAGTGACCAAATGCGCGGTAAAGAAAAATTTTTTCTGCCAGCTTACGATCACTTGTAATAATTGCGCCCCCTTCTATAGTATGAAACAGTTTTGTAGCGTGAAAGCTAATGGTGGATGCATTTCCGAAGTTATAAATTGATTGATTATTTAACTTAACTCCAAAAGCATGTGCTCCGTCATAAATTACTTTCAGCTTATATTTCTCAGCGATTGAGTATATTTTGTTTACATCACATGGTAAGCCATAAACATGCGTTGGAATTATTGCTGTAGTTTTGTCTGTTATCAATGATTCGATTTTAGCGGAGTCTATGCAGTAAGTTTTATCTTCAATATCACAGAATATCGGAACGCAATTTTCCCAAATGATAGAAGTTGTAGTTGCAACATATGAGTATGGAGTAGTGATAATCTCACCGGTCAGATCAAGAGCTTTTATTGCAATCTGAAGGGCAATAGTTCCGTTAGATACAAGTATTAAATTTTTTACATCGAGATATTTTTTGAGCTGATACTCAAGCTCTTCTACTAAAGGTCCCTGATTCGTGACCCAACCGTTCTTCCAGATTATTTCTAAATGCTTAATATATTCATCTAAAGGAGGAAGATATGTTTTGGTAACGTTAATCAAATTTGTTTAATCAGATTTGAGAATAATTTTTAAAGTATCTTTTGTTTATATAATCGTAGCAAATTTTAGGCGGATAATCAAATGTTTTTTGAAAATTTCTTCTTAGAAATTTTAGACGCCTTATTAAGGGAATTTCAAATATATATTTTTGAAAAAATTTTATTTTTTTTAATGCATATTTATCTTCACGGGGGAGATTATCTAAATTAGTAACCTGTTCAACTTCATATAAATAGGAATCAATTTTTTCCAGCGACAATTGATCTTTTGTTCTGAATCTGAAACCGGCAAAAATTGTCTCTGTTGAATAAAGCCTTGCAAACCTGAAAAATCTAAGCCAAAGCTCATAATCACCCGCGTATTTCAAGTTCGTGTTTATTTTGCCTCCCGCTTTCAGCCATAAATTTCTTCTCCAAAATATCGATTCCTGCTGTATCCATCGATAATCTCCGAGATAATAATTAAACTTAGTCCATTTCTTTAGATCTTTAACATCAACTATCGTACCCTCATCATTATAAAATGATGGTCTTCCGAGAATCCAGTCAACATCCCCAATAGAGGAAAAAATTGATGCTGCAGAAAAAAAGGCGTTATGATGATATTTATCGTCGGAATTTATGTATGCCATTATTTCACCCGTTGCTCTACTGAATCCTTTTTGAATGGCATCATACATTCCATTGTCCGGCTCGCTAACCCAGTACGTAATCCATGATTCGTATTTCTTGATTATGTTTACTGTTCCATCTCTACTACCACCGTCAATAATAATGTATTCAAGATTTGGATATTGCTGAGCAATTACGGAAAGAATAGTATCTTCAATATAATCCCCCATATTGAAAGATACGGTGACTATAGAAATCTTTGGCCAGGGTTTTCCATCTGGCGTCAAGGGAGGAATTGATTTGCTTATTTCGCGTTCGGGAAATTTTGCTTTCGTATTAACATAATTATTTGTCTCTGGTTTTACAAAAACATTGTCGAAATTATTCATTAATATAAATTATGTTAATAATTTAAAAGGATTACTAATTATAAAACATCAGAAGATACTTCCCAATTTAATAGTGGTTTTATCAAACCACCTATTCGACCGTTCTTTCCATGCTCAAAAGC
>Ga0180121_10000644_pt1 | contig 14772 bp, 11 predicted proteins | sample AntDrymUQ5402106_2_FD_129676 | JGI IMG/M metagenome (GOLD analysis project Ga0180121, IMG submission 129676) | Polar desert sand microbial communities from Dry Valleys, Antarctica - metaG UQ540 (21.06) (version 2) (version 2) | ecosystem: Environmental > Terrestrial > Soil > Desert | place...
CGCGCGAACGCCTCGCGCAGCTTTGGCTCGCCGGAGACGTGGGCCAGAATTCGCAGCTCGATCTGGGAGTAGTCCGCGGAGAGGAGGCGCGCGCCTGGTTCGGCCACGAACGCCGAGCGGATCTCCTTGCCGAGCTCGGTCCGGATCGGGATCGCCTGCAGGTTCGGGTTCGTCGTCGAGAGCCGGCCCGTCGAGGCCACGGCCTGGTTGATCGTCGTGTGGAGCCGGCCGTCCCGCTCCGAGATCAGCGTCGGCAGCGGGCCGAGATACGTGTTGAGGAGCTTCGAGTACTCCCGCCACTCCTCGATGACGGCGACGATCTCGTGCTCGCCGCGGATCTTGCGCAGGACGCGGGTATCAGTGGAGTAGCCGGTCTTTCCCTTCCGGTCCGGGGTCAGCTCCAGCTTCTCGAACAGGATTCTGGCGACCTGCTGGGTCGAGCCGATCATGAACTCCTCGCCGGCCAGCTCGTACGCCTTCTGCTCCAGCTCCTCGACCCGGTCAGCGAGCCGGGCCGTGATCTCGCCCATCCGGTACTCGTCGATCTTGACGCCCGCGTCCTCCATGTCCGCGAGGACGCTAGTCAAGGGCAACTCGATCTCCCGGTAGAGCTCCTCGTGGCCGCGCTCGCGGAGCCGGGCGAGCAGGGGCTCGGCCAGGCGAAGAGCGGCGGCCGCATGACGGACGAGAGTGGCCGTGTCCTCGTCGGCGGGCGGATCCGGGACGAGCTCGACGCCGTACTCGGCCGCAAGGTCGTCCAGCTCGTACGTCGCTCGGCCCGGGTCGATCAGGTAGGAGGCGAGGAGCGTGTCCTCGGCGGGGTCGACGCGCTGCGCCTTCGCGTCATGCGCGACGAACGACCCCTCGAGCCGCGGAGGCCTCGGTGCGACGACCACACCCTCCGCGGTCGCAACCGCGACCCGTCCGTTCTCTGCCGCGATCCCGCCGCTCGTCGGGAGGTCGCCCTCGCGCCATGGCACCCGAACGCCCTCGACGAGGAGCGGAGCCGCCGGCACCGTTGCGTCGAGCTCGTCGACGCGGTTGAGCAGGTTGCGGAACTCGAACCGCCGGAACATTTCCTTGAGCTTCGAGCGGTCCGGCGGCGAGAGGACGAGCTGGGACGGATCGCAGTTGAGCTCCAGGTCTCGCCGCATGGTCGCGAGCCGCTTCGAGAGCTGGGCCTGCTCCGCGTGCTCGGTGATGTTCTTCCGGCGGGCCGGCGTGAGCTCGTCGACGTGCTCGATGACTCCCTCCAGCGATCCGTACTGCTGGATCAGCTGGGAAGCGGTCTTGTCGCCGATCCCGGGAACTCCCGGGATGTTGTCCGAGTTGTCGCCCTTGAGGCCGATGAAGTCCGGGATCTGCTCGGGTGTGATTCCGAGCCTGGCCTCGACCCGGTCGGGCGTGTAGACGTTCACGTCCGAAACCCCTCGCGGGGTCATCATCAGGCTGATGTTCTCCGAGACCAGCTGGAAGGCATCGCGATCGGTGGACACCACGGTGGTCTTCACTCCAGCCTGGTCGGCGAGGGTCGCGAGGGTGGCGATGACGTCGTCCGCTTCCCAGCCTTCAAACTCGAGATTGCGATAGCCGAAAGCCTCGACGATCGGCCGAAAGTGCGGGAACTGCTCGCGAAGGAGGTCGGCCATCGGGCGGCGGTCCGCCTTGTAGGTCTCGGCGAGCTCGATCCGCTCGACAGGCCTCGTGTCCCAGGCGACGGCGACGCCCTTCGGCTTGTAATCCGTCAGGAGCTTGAAGAGCATGTTCGTGAAGCCGAGGAGCGCGTTGGTCGGCATCCCGTCGCTCGTCGCCAGCTCCTCCGGGAGGGCGAAGTAGGCGCGGTAGGCGAGGTTGTTGCCGTCGACGAGGAAGAGCTCGGAGTCACGCGCGGGTGCGTCGTCGAGCTGGAGCTCCTCACCGGTCAGGGTCTTCGGCATCTGCCCGGAGGCTATCGTCCTCCGCCGATGCCGGGACTCGAGATTCAGCCCTTCTCGGAAGACCACGTAGAGGCCGCCGCCGGCCTCCTCACCGAGCGCCATCGTCGCCACCGGGCCGACGAGCCACTGCTCACCGAGCAACACGACTTCCGCGCCGAAGTGGCGCAACTCTGGGGCGGGGAGACGGCGTCCGGTGTCGTAGGACTGCGCGATGGGCGGCCAGTCGGCTATGTGCTCGGAATCCGGAAGGCCGAGGCCTGGGGCGAGAACGTCTGGGTCGATCCGGCCGGCCACTCCGTCGAGCAGGCCGAGGACGTTCGCGACCTGTACGCGGCGGCTGCCGCCCGCTGGGTCGACGAGGGGCGGACAAGGCATTACGTGGTCGCGCCCGCATCCGACGGCGCCCTGGTCGAAGCCTGGTACCGCCTGAGCTTCGGCCAGCAGCAGGCGCTCGCGATCAGAGAGGTGCCGGACGCAGTCATGCCGGAGACGGTTCGGGCGGCGACGGAGAGCGACATCGACGCGCTGGTCGAGCTGGGGCCCATCCTTCCCGACCACCAGAGCCTCTCCCCCGTCTTCTCGAGCGGCCCTCGCGAAACGGAGGAGGAGTTCCGGCAGGAGGTGCTCGAGGATCTGGCCAACTCCGAGATCGGCACACTCGTGGCCGAGGCCGGCGGCCGGGTCGTCGGCTGCTTCTCGCTCAGCCCGACGACGCTCTCGTCCATGCACAGCGGCCTCGCCCGAGTAGACGGCGCGCTTCTGCTGGGCTGGGCCGCGACCCGACCTGATATCCGCGGCACGGGCGCCGGGCTCGCGCTTACCGAGGGGGGCTTCGCCTGGGCCCGCGAACGCGGCTACGAGACGATGGTGACCGACTGGCGCGTGACGAACCTCCTCTCGTCGCGCTTCTGGCCGACCCGTGGCTTCCGCCCCACGTTCCTTCGCCTGTACCGGTCGATCCCGTGATCGTCCGGGAAGCAGAGCCGCGCGACGCCGACCGCGTGCTGGAGCTGATGGTCGGGCTGACGAGGCCCGCCGTCGCCGAGAATCCGGCGCCGCAGCGAGAGGTCTTCCTCGCGCACCTCGCTCATGACGACTGCCGGATCTACGTGGCCGAGCTCGACGGAGAGATTGCGGGCGCCATCAGTCTCTGGATCCAGCTCCGCCTGAACTGGACGACGCCGCAGGGCTGGATTCCCGATCTGTACGTCCACGAGGACTTCCGCCGCCGAGGGGCGGCGCGAGGGCTGCTGGACGCCTGCGCCGAGGAATGCCGGCGACGTGGATGCCACGTGCTCACGCTGGAGTCGGCTCACTACCGGGCGGACGCGCACCAGCTCTACGAGTCCTACGGTTTCGTTCACCACGCCCGCGCCTACATCCTCACGCTCTCAGACTAGGTGCGGGTTCCGCTCCTCGCCGGGTCGCGGCTGACGGTCGTCGACGCACCGCCGGACGCGGTCGTCCTCCGTGCGCCGGCACCCGAGGAGCCGCTGGCCGACGTGGGCGCGGCGGTGCGCGAGGCGCTCCGCTTTCCGCTCGCAGGACAATCGATCGAGCAGCTCGCGGTACCCGGCGGCCGGGCGACGATCGTCGTCGAGCTGCCGGCGAGCCCGATCCCGAGCGCTGTCCGCGACCCTCGGCAGGAGGCTCTCGCCGCAACCGTCGCCGAGCTCGAGCGGGTGGGCTTCCAGCTCGAGCGGCAGACGATCCTGGTGGCGGGCGGGCTGGCGCGGAAGGCCGGGCCTCGGGAGCTCGAGGCGCTCGTCCCTCACGAGCTCGCGCGGCGATTCGCGGGCAAGGTCGAGATGCACGACGTCACAGATCCGGACCTGGCCGACCTCGGTACGGCGGGGCGGATTCCCCTGCGCGTGAACAGGTCGCTCGTCGACGCCGAGCTCGTCGTCACGGTCACCGCGGCCGAGACGGTCATGGACGGGGGGCCGGCAGCGCTCCTTGCAGCCGCCGGGCCTGAGGCGCTTCGGGCCGCCGGGTGCTACTCGCTCCTCGAGACCACCGCCTCCCTCGGGTGGCGCATCGGGATCGAGCTCGAGCGGGCGCTCTTGAAGCAAGTCCCCGTCATCGGCGTCTCATTGGCGCTGAACCCTCCCGTTGTGCGAGGCGCCTTCCAGGGTTATCCCCACGACGACCGTGCCGTCGAGCGGATCGCAGCCTCGCCGGTGCGCCTCGCTTTCCGCCTGGCTCCCGGCTGGATTCGCAGCCGAATGCTGGGGTCGATTCCGCGGGAGCTGACGGCCACGGCAGTTCTGGGCGGGACCCCCTCGGTTGCCCACGTCGAGGCCCTGCTTCGAGGTGTCGAGGCACGGGCGGTACACCTGGACGAGCCGCTTGACGTCGTCGTGATTGGAATCCCGTCGACAACACCCCACCTACCGCGCGAGCGCCCGAACCCCGTGCTCGCCGCCTATCTCGGCCTCGGGCATGCGCTCCGGCTCTGGCGCGACGGCTTCCCGATCGTCGACGGCGGAACGGTCATCCTCGTGAGCCCTTTCGAGCGCCAGTTTCCGCACCCGAGCCAGTCCCCGTACCGGACGTTCTTCAACGCGCTCCGCGCGCTCGGCTCTCGCGCCGCGGGGGAGCCGCAGGAGCTGATCGCCGCAGAGACTGCAGCCGCCGCCGATCCTCGTGCGATCGCGGAGTACCAGAGCGGGCGCGCATGCCATCCACTCCTGCCGTTCGTCGACTGGGCCGGCTGCCTGCCTGCCGTCGAACGCCTCGGTGCCGTCTTCGTCGCCGGCAGCCGCGACGCGCTGGCGGCACGGCAGTTCGGCTTCGTTCCCACGCGGAACCTCTCCACGGCGCTCACGATGGCCGAGGCCCGCAGAAGCGGGAAGCAGCGGGTCGGCTTTCTCGTCGCGCCGCCCTACTTCCCGATCCGTACCGAGCGGGGTTAATTCTCGCCGAGGTAGGTCTTGCGAACCTGCTCGTTCTTGGCGAGGGCGCTTGCCTCGTCGGCGAGGGCGATCAAGCCCGTCTCCATGACATAGCCACGATCGGCGACGTCGAGCGCCATGAGGGCGTTCTGCTCCACGAGCAGGATCGGCGTCCCCTGCTTGTTGATCTCGACGACGATCTCGAAGATCCGCTCCACGAAGATCGGCGCGAGGCCCATCGAGGGCTCGTCCAGGAGCAGGAGCTTCGGCTTCGCCATCAGGGCCCGTCCCATCGCGCACATCTGCTGCTCGCCCCCGGACATGGTCCCTGCCCGCTGGTTGCGCCGCTCGTGCAACCGGGGAAAGAGCTCGAAGACACGGTCGAGCGATTCCTTGATCCCTGCGCGGTCGTTCCGCTGGAAGGCGCCCATCTCGAGGTTCTCCATCACGCTCATCCGCGGAAAGAGGCGCCGTCCCTCCGGGGACTGGCTGATCCCCATCTTCACGACGTCGTGGGGCGCCTCCTGGGTGATGTCGCGGCCCTGGAAGGTGATCCTGCCCTCGCGCGGATGGTTCAGCCCGTTGATCGACCGGAGCGTCGTGGACTTTCCCGCCCCGTTGGCGCCGATCAGCGTCACGACTTCGCCGTCGTAGACCTCGAGCGACACGCCTTTCAGCGCCTGGATCGATCCGTAGTAGGTGTGGACGTCCTCGAGCTCGAGGATCTTGCTCCGCTCGCCGGACCCGGCCTGCGCACGCTCCGCAACAGCCTCGGTCACTGGGCCACCGCCGCCGAGCCGAGGTAGGCCTCGATCACCTTCGGATCCTTCTGGACCTCCCGCGGGGCACCCTCGGCGATCTTCTCGCCGTAGTCGAGCACCGTCACGCGGTCGGAGACTCCCATCACGACCCGCATGTCGTGCTCGATGAGGAGGACGGTCAGGCTTTCCTCCTCACGCAGACGGGCGACGAAAGACGTGAAGTCGGCGGTCTCCTGCGGGTTCATCCCGGCGGTCGGCTCGTCGAGGAGAACGAGCTTCGGCTGGGTCGCGAGCGCGCGCGCCACCTCCAGGCGACGCTGGTCGCCGTACGAAAGGTTCCGCGCGTACTGCTCCCACTGGCTCCGCTGCAGCCCGGAGAACGCGAGCAGCTCCCTCGCCCGTTCGATCGCCCCGCGCTCTTCCCGCTTGACGCTCGGCGTTCGCAGGATGCTTCCGACGATCCCGCCTTTCAGCCGGGCGTGCATGCCGACCATGACGTTCTCTCTCGCGGTCATGTTCTGGAACAGGCGGATGTTCTGGAACGTGCGGCCGATGCCACGCTGGGTGATCGCGTGCGGCGGCTTGCCCGTGACATCTTCGCCGGCGAAGAGGATTCGGCCGCCTGTCGGCTTGTAGACGCCGGTCAGCATGTTGAAGAACGTCGTCTTGCCGGCGCCGTTCGGGCCGATGAGGCTCGTGATCGACCCCTCGGGGATCATGAAATCGACATCGTTGACCGCAACGAGCCCGCCGAACTCCTTCCGGAGGTTCTCGGCGATCAGCAGCGGTTCGGAGGTCTTCTCGGCCATCAGCGCTGGACGTCGTAGAGCGGCTCGTCCGACACGCCCTCCTGGAACTCGGCCTTGCGGCGGGCGCTCGGGATCAGCCCTTCCGGCTTGAACAGCATCACGAGCACGAGAATGACGCCGAAGATGCCGAACTGGTAGAGCGGCACGTCGATGTTGGTGCCGAAGGTCTCGTTGATCTCGGCCCCGATGTTGCCGAGGCCCTCCTGGTTCAGGTAGGCGAGGAATCCGCCGCCGACGATCACTCCCCAGACGTTGCCCATGCCGCCGAGGATGACCATGCAGAGGATGAACACCGAGATGTTGAAGAAGAAGTCGTCCGGGAACACGGCGCCCTTGAAGCTCGCGTAATAAGCGCCGGCGATCCCGCCGAAGAACGCGCCCGCGGCGTAGGCCCAGGTCTTCGTCCGCATCAAGGGGACGCCCATGGCCGCGGCAGCCGTTTCGTCTTCCCGAATCGCGACCCAGGCGCGCCCGAGGCGGGAGTCCCGCAGACGGACCGAGCAGAACACGGTGAAGAGGAGCAGCGCGAGCGCAGTCCAGTAGAAAACCTCGATGTTGCCGAGCTCCTTTCCCAGGAAGTCGGCGTTGAAGGACAGGTAGTCGGAAGGCAAGCCGGTCGCGCTCGAGATCGCGTTGCCGAAGCCGGGTGGGTCAATCGGGTTGATCCCCTGGGCCCCGTTCGTGAGGTTGAACCCCGTGCCGAAGAGGTCGTCGCCGTTCCTGGCGATCTGGGGCATGATCTCGCCGAATCCGAGCGTCACGATCGCGAGGTAGTCGCCGCGCAGTCGCAGGGTCGGAAGGCCGATGATCACTCCCACGATCGCGGTGAAAAGCCCTGCCATCAGGACCACGAGCCAGATCGAGACGTGGAAGCCTGGAGACTCGGGACTCACTCCCACCGATCCGATGTGGTGCGTCCCGTACTCGGAGAAGTGCGGCGTTGCGAACCAGGCCGCCGTGTAGGCGCCCATCGCGTAGAAGGCGACGTAGCCGAGATCGAGGAGCCCGGCGTAGCCGACGACGATGTTCAGGCCGATCGCCATCATGATGAAGATCGTCATCGTCACGGCCGTGTCGGTGGAGGGGAAGACCCCGAAGAGCGGTATCTGAAACAGGTCGTCCCGGTAGTACGGGTAGAGGATCGCGAGGATGATCGCGGCGGCCGGAACGACGAACCGACCGAACCGCAGCAGGTCCCAGGGGACGGCGTACAGGGCCAGCGCGACGAGGGCGGCGACGATCAGGGAGACCGTGAAGCCCGAGAAGATCGTGACCAGGACGATCCCTGCCACAACAGCGATCCCACCTCGGATCGCACGGTGCCGAAGACCTGCGTCGAACTCCGCGCGGCGCTCGGCCGGAAGGAGCGGGATCTGCACCTAGCCGCCCTCGGGCGTCTGCTCGCCGAGGAGGCCCTCGGGGCGGAAGACGAGGATGATGATCAGCAGGCCGAAGATGATCGACTGCGTCCAGTCGCTCCCCGGCGTTGCCCAGCCGAGACCGTTGTTGAACGACTCGATCATTGCAATCAGCAGCCCGCCGAGCACGGCTCCGGGGAGGTTTCCGATTCCGCCGACCACCGCTGCCGTGAACGCGATCAGGCCAAGGCGGAAGCCCTCGTCGTAGCGGATGTTCGTGATGTAGAGCGCGTAGAGAAGGCCGGCGGCGCCCGCGAGGGCGCCTGCGATGAAGAACGTGAAGGAGATCGTCCGGTTGACGTTGATGCCCATCATCGCGGAGGCGTCGCGATCCTGAGCGGTTGCGCGCATCGCCTTCCCCTGCCGGGTTCGCTGCACGAGGAGGACGAGCACCACGAGCACCGGGACCGTGAACAGCAGCACGATCATCTTGTCCCAGGTGTACGCGACGCCGCCGATCGAGAAGACCTCACCGCGGGGAAGGATCGAGTCGACGGAAGTCGGCCGCGCACCCTTCCAGACGAGTCCGACGTTCTGGAGGATGAACGACATGCCGATCGCGGTGATCAGCGGCGCCAGGCGGGGAGCGTGACGTAAACGGCGGTAGGCGACGAGCTCGATCGTCGTGTTGATGACGGCGCAGAACGCCATCACGATCACGAGCATGAACAGGATCATGGCCCAGAGGAACGCTCCTGAATCGCCCGCGAGGCCGAAGCTCGACACCATCGTGGCGACGAGCATCCCGCCGAGCATGAACACGTCTCCGTGCGCGAAGTTGATCAGCTCGAGGATGCCGTAGACGAGGGAGTAGCCGAGCGCGACGAGACCGTAGATCGCGCCGTTCGTCAGACCGATCAGGAAGAGGCCGTAGAACTCGGACGGCGTCTTGTAAAGGTTGACGCCGAGCCAGACGACCAGCAGCGCGACGAGCAGGAACGCGATCGCAGGCATGACGTACCCGGGCAGCCGCCCGGCGAGGGTTGGAAGTGGGAGTCGGCGCGCCTGCGTGGCCATTGGAGCCCTTCGACGCGTCGGGGGAGGACCTGTGCCCTCCCCCGACGGGTTCGATGCTGTGTCCTACCTACCCCTCGATGAAGTCGAGCTCCGGGGTCACGTTCTTCACGAAGGTCTCTTCTCCAGCCTTGATCTGGTAGATCGAGACCTTGCCGAGCGTCGTGTCGCCGTTTTCATCGATCTGGAAGCTGCCGATGATTCCGTCCGTGATGTCGGTCTCGAAGAGCGCGGCCGAGACCGCTGCGCGGTCGTTGCCGCCCTTCTCGATTGCGGCGATCAGGACTTCGACGGCCTGTGCTGCATAGGCGGTGTAGGGGTTCGGAGCCTTGCCGGCCTTCTCGGTGAAGCCGTCCGTGAACTCCTTGCCCGCCCCGGTCAGCTGGTCGACCGGGATGCCCGGCTGCGTGATGTACATGTCGTTCGCCGAGGCGCCTGCGCCCTCGATGGTCGCCGAGATCGGCGTCCATCCGTCGGGGCCGAGCAGCTGGACGTCGGGTGCGCCCGCCTTGATGTCCTTGATCAGCTTCCCGCCGTTGTTGCAGACGATGCCCCCGAGGAAGACGGCGTCGGCGCCGGACGACTTGATCCGGCTGGCGAGCGACTCGTAGCTCGTCGCCTTCTTGTCCCACTTCTGGTTGCCGAGGATCTCGATGCCGAGCTTCTCCGCGTACTTGACGAACAGGTTCGCAATGCCCTGACCGTAGGTCTCGCTGTCGTTGAGCACGAAGATCTTCTTCAGCCCGAGCTCGTCGGCGTACGTCGCGTTCGCCGCGCCCTGGAACTGGTCGTTCCAGACGACGCGCGTGTAGTTGCGCTTGCCGGTCGGGTAGTAGTTGTCCGGCTCGCCGGTCTCCGTGCCGGGACCCCCTTCGGTCAGGCCCGGGTACGTGTTGGCGGGGCTGACCATCGCGACCGGCCCTCCCGGAGCGCGGTTCAAGACCGGGATCACGAGCTTGGCGCAGCCCGAGTTGAACGTCCCGACCAGTCCGATGACGCTCTCGTTGTTCGCGTACGCACGCGCGTTCGACGAGCACTTGGCGGAGTCCCAGCTCCCGGCCTGCGCCGTGGAGTCGTCACAGGACTGGTAGCCGAGCACCGTGTCGCCGGCCTTCCACTCGTGCTGCTCGAGGACGAACTCGATGGCATCGGCCATCTCCGTCGTCAGCGAGCGGTTGGAGCCCTGGAGCGGGAGGTCCGAGGCGATGAGTGCCTGCGGCTCCTCGCTGCCCTGGCGGATCGGCCCGCATGAAGCGGACGGAAGCGCTTCGACCGAGCCGCCGCCACCGCCACCGCCGCCATCGCCACTGCTTCCGCCGTCGTCGTCACCGCCGCAGCCTGCGGCCGCGAACGCCAAGACGGCTACGAGCAGAATCAGGAACCCGAGTACACCTCGCTTTTTCAAAATCACTACTACTCCTCCTCCATCGCCGGGATCTGGCGCCAGTATCGAGTTTGGCGCCGCCGCCTGCAAGCTACAAGAGACGGGCGCCTGGGGCGCCTTTCGCGGAAAGTCTCCGACTTTCCGCGTCGGTCCGGAAGCCGGGCGGCGCATTCGCGCCGCGCGGCGCGACCTTCCACAGCAGATGTCGCGAAGGACGTTCGCCTCTCGTAGCGCGGCGGGCAAAGCCCGCCGCGCTAGATCGAAAGAGCACGGTGGAGCGCCGCGGCAGCATCCGGAGATTCGCCACCGTCGCCCCAGGCGAACGCGCCGCGCGCCGCGAAGCGGCGCCCGGCTTCCAGAGGGTCGCGGAAAGTCGCGAGACTTTCAGCGAAACCCGGAAGGGAAATGCCGAAGGTGGGAATCGAACCCACACGGCCCGAAGGCCACCGGATTTTGAGTCCGGCGCGTCTGCCAATTCCGCCACTTCGGCTCTGCTCTAGGGTAGCCCCGTGCCAGGCCGGATCGGAATTCTCACGGGTGGCGGCGACTGTCCCGGGCTGAACGCGGTGATCAGGGCGGTCGCCAGGCGCTCGCTCGACCGGGGCTACGAGGTCGTCGGCGTCCGCGAAGGGTGGCGTGGCATGGTGGACGGGCTCTTCCAGCCGCTCGACTACCGCGCGATCTCGGGGCTCCTGCCCCGCGGCGGCACGATCATCGGCACCTCGCGCACGAACCCGTTCCAGAAGGAGGGATCCGTCGAGCGGCTCTTGCAGGCCGCCGAGACCGAGCGGTTTGCGGCACTCGTGGCAATCGGCGGCGAGGACACGCTCGGCGTCGCAGCTCGGCTGCACGCCGAGCACGACTTCCCCGTCGTGGGTGTTCCGAAGACGATCGACAACGACCTCTCCGGAACCGACTACACCTTCGGGTTCGACACGGCCGTCTCGATCGCGACGGAGGCGATCGACCGGCTGCACACGACGGCCGAGTCGCACAACCGCGTGATGGTCGTCGAGGTCATGGGCCGGCACACCGGCTGGATCGCCGTGATGAGCGGCATTGCAGGCGGAGCCGACGCCATCCTCATCCCCGAGCAGCCGATCACGGTCGAGGCCGCCTGTGAGGAGATCCGGCGGCGGCACGAGCGCGGCAAGGACTTCTCCATCGTCGTGGTCAGCGAGGGGTACGAGCTCACCTACGAGTCCGGCGAGCAGCGGACGGTCACCCAGGAAGCCGGGACCGACCAGTTCGGCCATGTCCGCTTAGGCGGGGTCGGCGAGGCGCTGGCCCGAGACATCGAGGAACGGACGGGCTACGAGACCCGCGTGACAGTGCTGGGCCACGTGCAGCGCGGCGGCTCCCCCACTCCACGCGACCGGGTCCTCGCAACCCGGTTCGGGCTCAAGGCGGCGGATCTCGTCGAGGAGAAGAGATTCGGACGAATGGCGGCCCTGCACGGCGACAAGATCGTCGATGTCTCGCTCGAGGAGGCCATTCGCGAGCTCAAGACCGTGCCGCCCGAGTGGTACGAGACCGCGAAGGCGTTCTTCGGCTAGAGCAGCTCGGCGAGCGGGAAGCTGCGCCGCGCGCGGGGTGGGACGACGAAGTTCTGGCGATGGGTGGTGCGGAGGACCGAGTTCAGGCCCTGCGCCCTCGAGCCTTGGCCGATCGGGAGGCGCGTGCCGTCGGGGAGCCTTCCGTCCATAGCGAGCCGGTTACGGCGGAAGTCGTCGCTCGAGGGGTTGAAGCTGATGAAGTGCAGGCCCGCTTCGGGCTGCTCCCCGTGCCGGTCGCGGCCAGGGTCGGCGGTCCAGAAGAACGGGTTGTCGAGCGTGTTGAAGTCGGCCCGCTGGGGGATCGCGCTGCCCTTCGGATAGAGATCTCCGTCGGCGCCCTTGATGTCCATCTGCAAGCGCGAGGTGGGCTGAATCGAGCCGCTGTGGCCGATCGCGCCGACGCGCCGGAAATCGCCCCGTAGATCAGCTGCGCCCGCGGCGTCCTCCGGGGCCTGCCGGAGGGTCTGCGCGCCCTCGCGCGCCTCGAAGCCCGGCCGGAACGTCGTGTCCACTCGCTGGCGAAAGTCGAAGTCGAGATACCAGGCCTCGACGTTCTCGAAGAGGTGCGAGAGGTGCATGTGCGTGCCACCGCGGAAGTAGCCTTCGCGGACGTCAACGAGCCCGAGCGTCTCGAAGTTCGCGATCCGCGACGGCCCTTGCGTGTGGCGCTGCGTCGACGTGAAGCCGAGAAAGAGCTGCGCGCCGTCGGGGATCAGGTCAGCGCCCTGGATGCCGGCCGCGGTCGCCATCGCCTTCGGCAGCCCCGGGCCACCTGCGAAACCGCCGCCCTGGAAGCCCTTGCGGATGCTCGTGAGCTCGAAGAGGCCGTCCGTGTCGGCGAAGAGCGACTGCGCGCCGTCGGCGACATGCTCACGGTCGTCGCTCCGCAGGAGAAACGCGACTTCGTTCCGCTCCAGGATCGTCGTCGACAGGTCGCTCGGGAATCTCGTCGCATCGAATGCCGCCGGCACGGAGTGCTTGGCGCTCGTCGAGGCTCGGCGGTCGATCGGCAGGTGACCGTCCGCGAGCTTCGGGACGAAGCGGCGGAAGTACGGAAGCCCCCACGCGACGGTCACGGCGAGTCCGGCGGGAGTCACCTCGTAGCGGTCCTCGATCCGCCGAAGCGCCCGTTCCAGGACGGCCTGAGCGTCTGCGAGCTCGGCCCGGCTGGGCCGCACGGCAAGGCGCGCAGTGATCACCTGGTGGTGGAGCGGTGGCTCGATCACCTCGATCCCGTCGTGCACGAGCAGCTTCGCCTCGGCGAGAAGGTGCTGCTCCGCCGGCCGGGTGCCCGCCGCTGCGCGCACCGGAGAGTCCGCGAGCTGGTCGACGAGCTCGTAGATTCCGGCCGCACCGAGCGCGCCGGCGGCCGCGCCGCCGAGCAACTCCTTTCGGGTGAGTTTCACGCCGTCGGTTCGATGACCTCGAGGCCGCCGACGATGCGGTCGAGGTTCTGGAGGACGCGGCGGTACGTCAACGGCGGTGCGACGTGCTCGCTGACTGCGTAGAGCACCCCGTCCTCACGCCAGAGGTACGTGACGTGCCACTGGTCGGCGTCGCGGGAGACCGAGTACACCGTCACCTGCTTGCCGGCGACCTCTCGCGTCCCCTGCGGGTCGCTGAAGCAGGGGACCGACAGGCGCCGGGTCTTGCCGCCGGAGGTCTGAGTGTCCTCGCAGCGCGGCACGCCGGCCTTGCCCGGGTAGCCGCGGAAGTTGACGTGGACGTCGCCGCTCCCCGCCTCGTGCCAGAGGAAGCCTGCGAGGTAGCTCTTGTCCTTGGAGACCGAGACGCCGTCGCTGTTCCACTGGCCCCCGATCTCGGCGTCGATGGGACTCGGCATCCAGCTCGGGCAATAGACCGGAACGTTGATCCGGTTCGCGAGCCGCTGCCAGCCGGGCTTCCAGGCCGAGGGGCAGGCGGCAGGCTGCTCGCGCGCCGACGCCGTCCCCTCCACTCCGTCGTCGCCGAGCGAGCAGCCGGAGGCGCCGAGCACGATTGCCGCCAGGATCAGGAAGGTCCTCACGGCGGTCAGGGTAGCCCCGTCACTCGATGAGGAGAAGAGCGTCCGTGGGCGCATAGTCGTCGGTCAGGGTCGGGACGCCGACCACGGAGACTGGCGCCTCCCGCCGGTCACGGATGGCGTCGCCGAGATCCGGCGCGCCGCGCGAGCGGCCCCGGATCTCGCGCCACCGCTCGGCCAGGAAGGCCTTGTCGGGCGCCGCCTGGTCGGTCGCGACGAGCATCAGGTTGCGGAGCGCGTCGTCGCCCTCGTCGCCCGAAAGCAAGACCGGGTGGACGAGGACGGTCGGAAAGGCCGTGCGGTATGTCCGGTAGACCGAGCGGAACAGCTTCGACTGCTCGCCGGAGATCGAGCCGATCGTGTTCGTCACGACGACGCCGCCGGGATTGAGCCTGGAGCGGACGAGCTCCATGAATTCGCTTGTGAAGAGGTGGAAGGGGATCGCGTCGGCGAAGAAGGCGTCGATCATGATCGCGTCCCACTTCCGGTCGGCGTCGTCCAGGTACTGACGCCCGTCGTCGACCTCGACCTGAAGGCGGGGGTCGCGGGGAAGCTCGAAGAAGCGGTACGCGACATCGACGACGACGGGGTCGAGCTCGACCGCCTGGATCCGAAGGTCCGGAAAGTCCCGCCAGAGGCGTTTGGGCGAGGAGCCGCCGCCGAGACCGACGAAGAGGATGTCCTTCGCGTCCGGCTTGTACGCGAGCGCAAGGTGGAAGTAGTCCACGTACTCGAACGCGGTCCCGAACGGACGAGCGATCGGCATTCCGCTCTGGTACGAGTTGTCGAAGCGCAGGTATCGGTTCGTCTTGTCCTCGGCGACGCTCAGGCGGTGATACCGGGTGTCCTTCGTGTACCGGAGTGTCAGCCCCGCGACGACCTTCGGTTCCTGGCTGCGAGCCGAGCCGGCCCGGCGGTAGAGAGGCGACCAGTTCCGAGCCTCCGCCTCGGCGATCCTCCCTCCGGTCTCAGGTGC
>Ga0180121_10000646_pt1 | contig 14728 bp, 13 predicted proteins | sample AntDrymUQ5402106_2_FD_129676 | JGI IMG/M metagenome (GOLD analysis project Ga0180121, IMG submission 129676) | Polar desert sand microbial communities from Dry Valleys, Antarctica - metaG UQ540 (21.06) (version 2) (version 2) | ecosystem: Environmental > Terrestrial > Soil > Desert | place...
GGAGCGCAAATGGCGCGTCCGGCGGATTGACGAGCATCGCTACGAAGCGACCGCCAATGACGTCGTAGGCCGGTCCACCGGTGAAGCCTACGGAAACGTCTTCCGCTGGAAGTACACAGTGGCCGGTTCCACGTTTCTTACCAACCTCCGCTTTCACCTCTGGATGTATCTGCAGGAGGACGGGGTGACGCTGATCAACCGCGTGAACATCACCAAGTTCGGAGTCGTCGTCGCTCGAACCACCGAGTATTTTCGCAAGGGCCCTGCTCCTTCGCTCCCCGTTGTGGATTGAGGCAGTGGGAGGAGCTGCGATGACCGCTCCCGGAACCGCTCAGCGCACACGGACGGTAGAATCCGATTCCGTGAACGCGAACCGGACCAGAGAGTGGAGCTCTCTTTTCTCCGACAAGCGTCCGGAAATCAGCCACTCTGACGAAATCCAAACGGCCTCAATTGCCGACGTTACCCTCAACCGCATTTGTGTCAGCAGTTTGCGTCATGTCTCCTCTGGGCCCGGATGTTGATCTATAGAAGGCCAGAAGTCGAAACGAGGAGAGAGAAAATGATCGCAATGCTCAGCAGCCCCGAGGTCCTCCAGAGCGCTCATGTTTTCTTTCTGGCCAGCATCGCTGCCGCCGGAACCTTCTCGCAGGTGATTCTTCCAGCCCTCCGACGGAAAGCCGGAATCCGGGTCTCCACCACCGTTGACGAGTGGGACGCGGCTTCGATGATCGTCGGCCATTCAGGCTGCTGATCCCGGAAACTCACCCGCGCAACGCCAGCCTCGAATGCGCGCCGGCCGTCTCGGGCCTGAGCCCAATGTAGAATCGCTCGCCCGATGAAAGTGACACCTCCGCTGCTGGCTGTCGTGTGTGCCTGGATGCTGGCTGCGACCCCTGATGTCACGGCCGCACCTCGCCGCGGAGCGTTTGCATTTCATTACGGGTCCCCATTGACTCGTGAAGAGGTCGACTGGTACGGCCGGTTCGACGTTCTCGTTACGCATGATCCACTTCCCCCGGCGCAGGTCTCCGAGCTTCACCGCCGAGGGACGCGACTCGTACTGTACGAATGGTCGATCGCGTTCTACGGAAAGCTCGTGAAAGACGGCTCGTGGGAACGCTCACTGCTCCGCTCCGGGTCGGCTGTCCTGCTCAACGAGAGAGGATTGCGCGGAGGAGTTGGTGCCGTCGACGCCGACGCCTGGTATTTCGACCCGGCCGAGAACGAGCACACAGAGGCGCGGAGCGAGCAGATCGCGCGGCGACTCGAGAAAATCCGATACGACGGTGTTTTCCTGGACACCACCCGTTTTGAGAGTGTTCATCCGGTCGCGCGCCGCGAGTATTCGCGGCGTCATCCCACGGTATCGTACGACCAGGCCTATGCCCGGTTCCTGGAGCGGCTTCGGAAAAAGCTCGGGTCGAAAATCATTTTCACGAATCAGGGATTTCGAGCAGCTGAGTTCTATCTCCCGTACGCGGATTGGGATCTGACCGAGAGCTTCGTCACGTACCCCAGAAACGGCCGTTTCACCGAACGCCGATGGAACGATCCGAACGATCCGTGGAACAGCATCAGTCATATTTTAAGAGAGCTGATCCTTCCGGCGGCCCTCAAGTATCCGAAAGTACGGTTCGGGCACCTCAACTACCTCTCCTCGCGGAACCGCGACGCGATCGCGCTTGTCGTGGCCACCGCTCTTCTCCATGGTGCCGAAGGCTATGCGGTCGGGAACGGAATCGAGCAGGAACGCGATCTCATCTATTTCATCGACCTCGGCAAGCCTGTCTCCGACGTCACGGCAGCCGAAGAAGGCGCTGCCAGCTACCGGGTCTTCGAGGACGGCGTCGTTGTTGTTGTCACCTCGGCTTCAGGAGTCAGACTTCGGGATCCGCTGTTTGTCGGCGGGAGTTTCTGCGATCGTGCCAGCGGAACCCGTTACCCGGGCGGCAAACCGATCTTCCTCACCGGTTCGCGGGATGGAAAGCCTCGGGGTTATCTACTGTCCAGAGTCGAGCGGGGCAGCAGCGACTGCAGCGGGGCTGGTTCTGGCCCGAGTGGCCGATAGCCAGATGGCAGCCGCAAAAAGCGCAGCGTCGAGCGCCAGCCAGATGGCAACCGGCCAGCGGACGAATTGAGTGCCGGGAACCTGCAGCCAGACGCTGCGGACCAGCAGTGCCAGCAGAATTGCTCCGGCCAGACCGTGAGGCAACAGGAAGCCCAGCGCCGACCGCGTGTCTGCAGTTTTTCGCGTGATCAGGTATCGCTTCGATTCTTTTCTGAGTGCCTTGAACATGGCCATGAAGCAGTAGGGCCGGGCAGCAAAGTCGAGCAACACGGATCGCCAGGGGAATCCGCCTCGATGGGAGGGATGGATGAACCACCGGCGGCGGATAACGAGGACCCCCAGTTCGGAGAGCGCAAGGAGACCGAATGCCTCGAACCAGTGCACGCCCCTGGTCAGGCTCATGGGAACGTTGCCTGTGTAAAGGAAGTAGCCCGCCAGAACCAGCGAAAGAAAGTCGAAGATGCCGTTGTAGTAATTCATCCCGTGAAGCGTGTGAGCCATCCTGATGCGGAAGGGCATTCGCGCCAGCAGGGGGCGCTCGTGGTACATCTTCATGTTGAGGAGTGAATAGCCCCACCGATATTGCTGCTTGAGGTAGGTGCGCAGGTCTGCCGGAGCAAGACCGTAAGCCAGCGGCTCCGATACAAAAACGCCGCGCCAGCCAGCAGCGAGCAGCCGCAGCGTGATCAATGCGTCGTCGGCCTCGTGGTCGGCAAATCCTCCCACCTCTTTGAGCGCCGTCACCCTGGAGATGTTGTAGCAGCCGACGAAAAGAGGCGCGCCGATTCCGTTCAGTGATTGCTGGAGTGTTTTGTTGTAGTGGTCCTGTTCCCAGGCTCCCCGGGCTACCCAGCTCTCGCCGACATTGTTGCACTCGGGCGGGCCCTGTACGTAGCCGATGGCGGGATCACGAAAGTAGCCGAGCGTTTTCTCGAGAAAATGGGGCTCGGGCGCATGGTCTGAATCGAACTGCACCACGATGTCGTAGGACTCGAAGCCCGCGCCATCGAGCCATGCGTTCACGTTGCCGTATTTGGTTCTGGCCTTGAGTCGTCCCCGATCGGTGTTCCATTCCGGCCGTCCCTTCCTGGTGAAATGCCGCACTCCCATCGTTTCAGCGATCCGGCGAACTTCGGGATCATCGCCTTCATCGAGGATCCAGCAGTCAGCCGTGCCACGCGTCGCGGTCATGGCCGCCATCGTGGCCGAGACCACGTCGATGGGCTCGGCGCCCGGGACGTAGGTGACGACCAGCGCTACCCGGAGTGACGGATCGGGAGGAGGTGAGGGCGTGGAGCGTTTCATGAGAAGGAGCGAGCCCCAGCCTGATAGCGAATACAAGGTGGCTCGAAACCAGAGGAAGGTCAGCATCCCGAACACCAGCCAGTGCGCTCGCGCATTCTCAGGGGTGAACCACCGGCTGATGGCGATGAGGTTTCCCGCCAGCAGGCTCACCAGAAGTACGCCCCAGACCAGGTAATCGCTCCCCTGAAAGACGCGCTTCCGTTCGACTCTCCACACCCCGTCCCGCCCCGGTGTACCCGCCGCCTCCGAACTCATCGTTCTGTGCCTGTCATTCGCGCGACCTCGCGGGCCATCTGCACCACCTGCCGCCGGAGGTGGGAAAGGCTGACCGTGATGTAAACGAGAAAGACCAGGACGAAGAGGAGAGAAGCGATGACGTAGAGTGGTGAGGCAAAAAAGATGTCCTTGAACCGGTTGAGCAGCGCGAGCAGACCGGGCACGGTGACCACGACCATGATTGAGCCCGCCACGCAGAACCAGAGAACCGCGAACTCCAGAAAGAGACGATTTTTCTGCAGCAGTCGCAGGATTCCCAGACAGAACAGGAGACAGCCGAGATTCGTCAGGATCATTCCCTGCAGGGTCATTTGTTCTTCCCTCTTTCCACGCGGCCTTTCAGTACATTGAGCAATACGATCAGCGCGGTCTTGAGAGGATAGACGAAAAGACTCGTCCATCGGTGCATGGAGCGACCGGTTCTGCGCGGGGTCATCTTCACCGGATGCTCCACGATCTGGTATCGCGCGGCAAGGAGAAAGACAATCGACTCCGCGTGGAAGTCGACAAAGTGCGAGGAAAGCAGCGCGCGCACGGCGTCGAACTTCATGACCTTGAACCCCGAGCTGGTATCCCGAATCCATGTGCCGGTAATTGCTCTCACCGTCGCCGCGAAAATCGCATTCCCGATCCTTCCGGTCCAGCTTCGGGAGTCGCTCCCCCCGGCGGCGTCACGAGAGGCGATGACCATATCCGCGCCCGAGCGCTGGAGAGTCTCGATGAGCTCAGGGATGTAACGGGCGTCATGCTGTTCGTCCGCGTCGAGCAGCACGGTGACTTCCGAGACCAGCTCGACAGCCCGGGTCAATCCCGTGACGACAGCCTCCGCGTAGCCGAGCGCACAGGGGTGGCGCAGCACGTCAGCTCCCGCGCCGGCCGCCAGCGCTGCAGTGTCATCGGTGGAAGCGTCGTCGACCACCACGATGTAGGCATCCGGAGTCGCGGCACGGACAGCGCCAACAACAGCCGCGATTGTTGGAGATTCGTTCTGTGCCGGGATGATCACCGCAGGCCATCCGCCTGTCCGACCATTCAAGACTTGCCTGCCATGGAGCGGGAGATCGCCTCCACTTCGTCTCTGCTCCGCTGAATGACGTACACGCGGATGTCGTCCTCGTCGAGGAACACTTTCATATCATCGTGGCTGAGTTGGTAGAGAACACACCAGGCCATGAGCCGCTTCTCGACGTCGGCGCGGCTGAAGTCACGCGCCCACGCATCAATCTGAAACGGGTGCGGATTTTTCTCGACTACCAGAAAGACATAGGGCGTCGGGATTTCGAGGAACTTGTCCACCGGCGCATATCGGGCCAGAAAATCGGCGGCCTGCAGGTGATATCCCCGCCCCCAGACCTGGGGGAACTCCTGACCATACGTAATCATCGTCCATGTGAACGGTTCCAGGCGCCTCTCGATGGAGAGAACCACTCGAGGGACTGCGCCGTAGGCAGTTCGGTTGATCAGACTGTCACGAAGCTTGACTCCGTAAGGATTGGGAATCCTGCTCGACCAGAGGACAGCCCCCAGCAGGAGGACGGCTGCGACGCTCACCCTGCCGATTCTTCTGGAAAGGATCTCGAAAGGGGCGTTGAAGATTTTTGAGGCCGTGGTCAGCACTGTGATGGACATGGCCATGAGCAGCCACACTGCGTTGCGATCGGGACTGATCAGAGTCGGAAGACCGAGAACCGTGGAGAGCTGAACGACTGCCAGCAGAAGCGTCACCACCGCGATCCAGAGACCTCCTCCGCGCCGTTCTCGTTTCGGATAAAACGACCCGACGGCCAGAAGGACACTCATGATCAGAACACCGATAAGGGTCCTGGTGGTGTTCGCGTAGATCATGCTTGTGTAGGCGCGCTCGGTGATGCGTACGCTTTCGGGAATCACCCGGCGCAGAAACGGGGCGTACTCGATCCAATCACCGGTGCGGGGATAAAAGACAAAAGCAAGGGCCCATGTGAAGCCGCAGGCGATGGCCAGGATTGAGCCTGCCACGATCAGCCGGATCTTTCTCAAGGTCACGTAGCCTCCGGCGATGGCTGGGACGAAAACGGCCAGGACCAGCAACACCAGAGGAAGTCCGACGCCCGGGTGAGTCGCGGCGATGGCCGCAGAGCCGCCTGCGAATCCGTACAGGTACCAGCGGTCATGCCGCCGGAAGTAGTCGAGCAGGAAAAGGCCGGTGGGAAAAAGAAGCACCACCGCCAGTTCCTGGGGCAGCGTGACCGTCTGCCGGAGAAAGGTTCCGAACATCAGGTCGAACTCGCTGTGCGCGAGGGTCTCCGGCAGGTAGAGAATGCGCTGCCCGAAGAACTTGAAGGAGATCGATTCCGCCGGGAGGGAAGGGGAATCGTAACTTCCGCCGATGACCCAGTACTGCCCGGCCCCCCCTACCATCGTGGCGAAGATGAAACCGGCCAGCCAGCCGCCTCGCTCGCTGCGGGCGACTCTGGCCGCGACGTCGGCCACGGACAGCACGATCAGAACTCCGACAAAGGCACCGAAGAAATTGAAGAGCAGAGCGTCATCGACGTTGGTGAGCGTGCGGATGGCCAGCAGAACGAAATGGAGACCACGGGGATAGGGTCCCCAGGCCGGGTCCACCTGCCGATCGATCTCCAGAAGTTTGAGCCAGAAAAGATGCACATAGGCGTCGCTCAAACCGAGATCGAGATCGAGAAACGGACGATAAAAACGAAAGCCGGCGGCGACGATTGTCAGAACGGTCCAGGCCATCAGCTGCAGGCGGGTACTCCGCTGCGAAAGGGCCACCTTCAACCTGCTCTTCCAGGTTCGGACCCAGTGCCGGAATCGCCGGGGCAGACTTACCTTCCCGTCGAGAACGTGGAACGCGATCACGATCAGGCGGGTATAGGCAGCGCTGACCATGGCGATGACCGGCGTCCGCCTTCTGATTGCCTGCGAGATCAGAACTGCTAATCCCAGACAGAGAGTCAGGGTCAGTAGCGAGTAGACCTTGAACAGCGTCAGGAACTGACCGATGAGAACCAGAGCCGTGATGCCCACTCCGAGGTTCCACCACAGGCGCTCCAGCAGTCCCTTGTCGGGATGCGGGGGGAAAATCAATCGGGGCACGAAAACGAAAAAGACGGCAAATCCAACCAGGATGCGAAAGATGGCATCGATGGAGGCGAGCAAATAGAGTGGATAAGACATGACGCAGTCAGGGACCAGTACACCGAGCGAGTGCTGAGATACCCATGGCCATTAGTAGGCCGAGTAGTAGTAATAATCCAGACGGGACAAAACCTTACGGACCGTGAGTGTCGAGTACACCGCGAAGACAATCGAACCGACCAGGAGACCCACCACGCTGGTCGCGTAGTGGATCATGCGGCTGCACAGAAAGCCCACGACCACGTTGCAGACCACGCTGAAGAGAAGAGCCCTGATGGCCAGATTCACCCTTGAAAGTGAGAGCAGGATCAGAACATTGAGAAGTGCAGCCATGAAAAACGCGTAGGAGATCGCTCCAACCCAGAATACGCGATGTGGGATCGGAGCAAACATGCGATTCAGAATTGCAAACAGGGGCACCTGGCTGAGAATCACAATCATGAAGTAAGTCCCGAAAACAGCGACGATGGCTGCGATCACGAAGGCGACCATCTGTCCCCAGTAGAACCGCTGAAAGGTTCCATTGAAATTCTCCGACTTGCTTGCGGGTGTCTGTTTCTGCTCGGGGACCAGCCGCAGGGAAAAACGCTGGCAGGTGTGCTCGACCATACCCATGAGCAGAACCACCACCATCAGCGCCAGAGCCATCCCCAGCTCATACTGAGGATCGAACCAGAACACGTAGGGGAGGAACTCGCCCCTTCCCCTCACCCCGGTCCAGGCGATGAGCCGATCGGCGAAGAGCATCAACTGGTAGAGGAGCCCGTACATGAAATAGAGGCTTACGCTGTAAACCAGAATTGTCAGGCGAGGCGGTGTGGCCACTTTGGTGACCCCTCGCTCCCTGGCCCGTGAGGACAGTGTCCCCAGGGCCAGAAAGAAGCTGAGCACATCGAGGATGACCAGGGCCACGGCGTTGGAGCTGATCACGCTCCAGAATGCTTCCCGCCTGAGCACGATGACGATGAGCAGTCCGATCGCCACCAGAAACGTGAAGAGAGAGTTTCGGCGGACCAGATAGAGCAGGGCGAAGTTGAGCCACAGCACTGAGAGCGTGAGGTAGTACACCGACGCTATGGCCAGCATGTCCCAGGGCAGATAGTGCAGTCCGAAGTTGATGAGCAGAGCGACGACCAGCACGGCGACCACCACGGCCACGGCCAGAGTCCACATCTGCAGGACGACACGCCGGGCCAGGTAGTTCTCGTCCTGAAAATAGTAGAAGAGCCCCCGCCGTACGATGGCCTGCGAGAATCCTCCCGTGACGGCATAGCTCCCGAAAAACCCGAGCGCCACCGCGCTTCCGGTCCGCATGTCCAGTTCCACGGCTCCCCATAGAGTCACGCCCCACACCATCATGGTCATGAGCTGGAGTGCCATGGGCAGAGCGAACACCAGGCCGTCGATGTAACTGCGGAGGAACTGCAATACTGCGTTAGGCGTTTTCTGCGCCGGCTCGTTGAAGAGCTCGCCGCGCAACTCTCCGCGCTGATAGAGCGCGTAGATCGCGGAAGCCATCGAAAAGATGTCTTTCTCTCCGTATTCCTGTGGAGCATCGGAGTCGCGCAGGCCGATCACTTCCAGCTGTGCTGCGATCTCCCAGCTGTCCTTGGGGATCGAAATCTTGTCGAGGACGGCCTGTCCCACTTCCCGCAGCGCGATCCGCTGGTGATCTGCGTTCACGCGACCTTCGCTCCCATCAGTGCCAGTTCCTCATATAACTCGCGATATCCGGAAATGCTCTTTTCGAGCGTGAAATCACGCAGCACACGTGCCCGCGCCGCGGCTCCCATGACTTCCCGCCCGGCGGGATTGGCCAGAAGGGCCAGTATTTCTCTGGCAAAACCCGTGGCGTCCTTGGGCTTGACGATCACTCCACAACCTTCCAGGGCTTCGCGAACCCCGCCCACGTCGGAGGCCACGACGCATCGACCGCAGGACATCGCTTCAATCACAGAGTAGGGAAAAGCTTCCGACACACTGGTCAGGGCCACGACATCCGCGGATCGATAGGCAGAAACGACGTCGCTGGTCGGAGAGCCCATCGTCACAATTCCTTCCAGCCGCAGACTCGATCGCCTGGCCAGACACTTCTTGTAGTAAGCCGGGTCCGCCACTGACCCGAAGATGGTGAATCTCACCTCGGGCCGCTCGGCGTGGATCAACGCCGCCATGTCCAGGAACGTCTCGATGTCCTTGAGAGGATCCATCCGGGCCGTAGCGACCACCAGGGGTGGACCATCGGGACGGGAGCCCGGTGAAAAATGCTCCGGATCGACGCCGTTATAGATCACACGAATCTTTTCCGGCTCCACCCCGTGAGCCCGCTCCCATCGGGTGTTGTACAGACAGACCGGCGCAACTACGTCTGCAAACCAGTAGTTGGCCCGTGACACGGCAGTGATCAGGTTCAGCAGGAATCGCTTCGAAAAAATAAGACGCTTGAAGCGTGAGAGAAACAGGTTCTGCTCACGGAGATAAACGCCGTGCTCGGTCAGGATCATGGGAGTTCCGTATCGCAGCTTGGCGATGATCGTGGGAATCCCGCAGAAGGCTGCAGCGGTCGAATGGCTTACGGAAGTCCTGGGAATGGGCGCGTTGAGGACAATGAGAAACCGATAGAGCCAGCGCAGGCTCTCGGTGATGTCGAACATACTGGGAACGTCCTGCTCGTGGTGAATGGCGCTGGCCAGGTGAAGGTTACGACCATATGTTTCCATCGCTCCCTGAAATGTCTTCCAGACCACTTCTGACTTGAACGTAGTGTTGTAGTCGGCTTCCTGAAAATAATCTGCCATTTGAATGAATGTTCTGCCGAGAGTTTCCGGATCGGGCCCGCCCTGGTTCACCTGGTCGAGAAACCGGATGAACAGTGGCCTGAACCGGTCCTCGATGATTGCGTTCGAGGTCAGGCGCTTCTGAACGTAGAGATGACCAAAAGGAATCTCCTGGATGAACTCGGCCGGCTCTTCGATTCCCCATAAAGGGACGTTGATCACTCGCTCCACATTCGCGGGCACCGTGTATTTGTAGTCGATGTGCGGATTCATCATCAGAGGAAGGAGGGTGTAGCGGATCTCCGGCGTCATTCGCAGAAGCGAGTCGCACCACGTGCTCACTCCTCCCAGCGAATACGGGTAGGTACCCTCGGCCGTCATCAGTACCGACAGTCCACGGCCGCCGCGTTTCACCTGCTGGAACCTTCCGGCGGCCCGGCCATGTACTGCAAGAGACGCCAGCGCTCGACCTGAACCCGGACCAGCTCCGCTTCCTTTCGCGCGCGTTCGGCGGTGGCACCGGCCAGCTCCGAAGGGGACCGCGCTCCTGCGCTGACCAGTCGCTGCAGTGATTCCTGACGCTGACGGGCTACCGAAACAGCCTGCTCAAGAAGAGGGATCCGCTCACCATCGTGCTGTACTCTTGTCCAGCGCTCCCCGAAACGCGCTTCCGCGGCCTGTCGCGCCAGCGTCTCATCGCGGCGGCTTCGCTCCAGCTCGACGCGAGCTTTCTCCCAGGCAAATAGTCGCGACCGATCGAAAAGAGGGTAGCGAATCGTGAGCCTTGCGCCGTAAATGCCGAAGCCCGATCCCGATGAGACGGTTCCGCCGAAATTCGACCTTGCCGCGCTGATGCCGACGAAGCCTGAAAAATCCATGGTGAGGTTGCGAACGCTTTCCGCTTCCTTCAGAGCCAGAAGGTCTCTGGCCACGAGAGCCTCCGCTTCTATGAGGAGAGGATCGTTGGAAAGGGATTTCGTCAGAGCAGCCTGACGATCGACCGGCACTGGCATGCCGGGATCGAGTTCCACCAGGAGATCTCCGCCCTCATTGATCTCGATCAGTGCCTTCAGCTGCTGCTGGGACTCGAGCACCGCCAGTTCTGCCGCGATCAATTCGCTACGGGCCGACAGAGCGTGGTCGCGAGAGTTTGCGACGGCGACCTGTGAGATCTGTCCCGAAACCAGTAACTGCTCGGAGCGGTCTGCCTCGGCCACGAGCGACTCGGTCGCCTGTCGAAAAAACTCCAACCGCTTCCGGGCCGAATACAGCTCGCCATAAGATCCAATGATCTGCTCGAAGGCCTGCCGCCGCCTCGGACCTCCACGGCTCAGACGCTGGAACTCGGATAGGGCCCGCTCGTGCCGGGCCCGATTGAGCCCGCCGTCGAGAATGGGATACTCGAAGGCCAGCAGAACCGACGCCGATTGCAGCTCGAATGGCTCCTCCGCAAAGACGTCTGACGTGCGCGAATCATTGAGTACTCCTTCCGCACGGACAACAGGAAGCCGCTCGGCCTTTCTTTGAGACACTTCCAGCCCTGCAGAGCGCAGGCGTCGATCGAGATCCCCCTCAGAGCTGGCCAGACCGCGGCGAAGCGCTTCCTCGATTGTCAGAGTGACGGGCGGCGTCTGCTGGGCCGCCGATGACAGAGTGATCGTCGCGCTCAGCGCCATCCATCCAATTCTGAGCGGCATTTTCATCGTTTCAGAACCGGATACTGATCCTGGCAGGTGTGCTCGGTTGAATGAGCTGTCTGGCGTTGGGAATGGTCACGACCACCGTCGCTCCCCCTCCCGGTACCGATCCGCTGTTGGCGACTACGTAGTCGATCTGCGCTCGAAAGGTCCTGGGAGGAACGCTGAAGACCTTCACTTCGACCACCCGGCCGGCGGACGCCAGCGTAATCAATTCCGGAGAGATCTCTCCCCGCACTTTCAGCGAGGAAAGATCGGCGATTTCGACCAACGCGTCGCGAGCATAGACCGACTGTCCCTCGGTTATTCTGACCGCCGTGATGGAACCGCTGATGGGAGCTACGATCTGCATAGCTTCCCGCCGTTGTCTGGCTGCTGACTCGTCAGCCTGGGCTTTCTGAAGTTCGGCCAGGGCCACGGCCCTGTCTCCTGAAGGACCACTCGGAGCGGCGCGCAGGGCGCTCTCATTCAAATAGTCCCTCACAGCCCAGGCGTGCTCGTTCTCGGCGTCCTCGAGCTCCTGCTTCGAGACGTCGTTTCCTTTTCGCAGTTGCCGGTATCGTTCGAGCTTGGCCCGTTTGTTCTCGACGATCGTGGCCATGGCCCTCTCGCGGTTCAAACTTTCCTGACCCGAGCCGGCGGAGGGAAGAAACGTTCCTGACTGAGCCGATCGAAAGCGACTCTGGGCCAGCATCGTTTGTGCTCTGGCGAACTCGTAATCCCGTTCGACGATCGGATTTGTCAGCACCATGAGCGGTTCACCCTGCTTGACGAGAATCCCCTCACGCACCTGTATCGAGGAGGCCTTACCGTCTGATGGCGCCGATACGGTGAGCGATTTGTTCGCCGAAACGACAGCGCGGATTTCGATGTTGCGCAGGTCTGAGCCGAGGGTCTTCTGCTCTCCCTGGCAGCCGATGATCATGAGTGAGAAGAGGAGGAAAAGGACGGGCATCACGGAGTTGAGGTTGTGTGCGGTACTCACCGGACGCGGATCATCGCGATCGGGACCTGGGTTCCAATATTGGGAGTTCACGTTCTGCACGTCAGCCTCTGCCTGAGCGAGAATCGGTGTGAAGCTCGTCCGGCCACTGACGTCCACCCCCGCCCACCCTTCGTCAACCTTTGGTTTCATCGAGTTGCCGCGCCGCTTCTCGATGCTGGAGAAGGTTAACACGATTCAGACGCCGGATGAACGAGAGGGCATTTCCCATGTCAGGGACTTGTGAGCCTGACAGGCTATGAGGCCGCCGACCGATGTCTCCTGTTGGGCTCCCTTTGACCCCCGGGAGCGCGAAACTCGAACCTGTTCTACGGCTCCGATGTGCAGGGATTTCCTCTGGCTACAGCTGCCGGCCAACCTTCTGATCGAACGCCTGCACGCCGGTGATCCGCGCGCGCGCCGCGCGTTCACATCGCTCCTGGCGCAGGGGGAGATCGATCAGTCGTACGACCTGCTGCGCGAGGCAGGGTTCGACATGGCTACAGCGGCGCCTCACGAAGCGGTGGCGAGTCGGGTGAATCGGCTCTGCGACGAGCTGGAAAAAGTTCTGGCCGCCGGTGAGAAGTAAGCGGTCCTTTGGCAAGTCCTTTTTCAAATTTCAATGTCAAAATTCGCTTCTTCCGGATTTCTTGTGGACGATCTCATGTGCCCATCTGTGGCCGATGGCCCAACACCCACTGCAAACCCGGATGCTCCTGAATTTATCAATTCTGATTTACGCCTTTGACTCCCTACGGACATTCCGGCGCCTCTCCCGGTCGACCCGTAAACGGACGGATCACTACCTGCGGCGAGGCGCCGTTCCACCAGTTCCACAGGACATCGTGAAACGAGTAAGCCGCTCCGTTCTGCGTCACCTTCACGTTGTAGAACGCGCGATTACTGGTAAAGGACTCGTGATCGGTGCACTGAGGTCCGAACACGGCCACGCTCTTTCCTCCCGATGCGAAGGGACCCTCCTCGGCGCGCGCGAAGATCGTAGGAAACTCACGCAGATCGGATTCCTGAAGGCTCCCGAAGTCCTGGGCCGATCCCAGGCCGGCTTCAACGAAGTTGCCGGTCAGCAACTGATCCTGCAGATCCTGCCGCGCGAAGAGCTCCGAGGAGATGTGATTGGAAAAGAGGTGCTCGCCGTCTCCGCAGCGCCATTCGGTTCCCGGGGCATTCGCTCGATGCCAGGCCACGCAACTGTCGTCGAGTTGTGCGCCCCAGGTGGCGACCACCGTGGAGTCATATCGAGCAGCGAAGAATCCTTCGTAGGCGCAGAACGCTGGATCGAAAGCGCAAAAGGTGCTCCTGGAGAAGTCGATGTCTTCCGACTCCGGGCCAAAGCTCGCATCCACGGCGGCCCGGTAGACGAGATGGCATGTTGACGATCCGCTGCAGTGAACGTTGCTGGCTCGAAGGATGGTTCCGACCTTGTCGGCGTTGTTCCGCACGCCTCCTCCTCCCGCAGAGGACCCGGCCAGGAGAACCTCGGTGGCCTCGTCCAGGTCCGGAAGAGTCGTGCTGCCCGGCGCCGGGATCGGACCTCCTCGTCGCACGCCACGGCCCCTCGTGGCACCCGGCTTACGAAGCGTATCGATCACCGCCTCGATGATCTTCGCGCCGCGGAAGTGGATATCGAACTCGATGGTCGAACCCGAGTCACCCGACGCCGAGAGTTTGTTCAACTTGTTTCCCGCCCAGTTGTCCGAGCTGCAATAGAAAACCAGTACATGGTTCCAGCTCCCGAAACGGTTGGTCTCTCTTCTGTCAAAGATACCGTGGCCGTCGATGCCCTGTTTGGAGGTTGACGACGACATCTTGTCCATTCCGAAATTCGTTCCTGAGCTGCACCAGCGACTGGCGCACTCCTGACCACCCCCGCAGCCACCGCCACCCTGGAGAAAAATGACCCACTTGTTTCTGTCCTCTTCACGAATGTAGGGACTGATGTAGTAAACGGCCGGTGTGGCATCGTTGCAGACAGCTTCTGGGTAGCGTCCGTTGTCGATGATCACGCGAGTCAGCGCGGTCCCTCCCGCCAGTCCACCGGCTTCCCCCGGTCGGCCGCAGGACAGCGTCTTGTCCAGCGTCGCGGCGGCGGCCGAACTGGTCATGAGCGTGAAGAGGATGATGGCTGTGCCTCGCATGGGGAGTTCCTCAATATTGCCGGCTGGGCCGCGTGAACGAATTCCTGCCGCGGAGTCGGTCGGCTCTTCGTTTTGAGATTAGACGGATGGCCGGGGATCTCGTTTACCGAGCGTGAGGTGGTTTGCCGAGGCTGCGGTCTAAGCATCTCCGGGGAATGCATTCGCCCTCGGTCCTGGAAAGAGGAAGAGAGTGGAGCGCCTGGCCAGATGCTCGAACAGCCGGCGTATACTGCCGGCTCCCCCCAAGACCTGAAGATCAACCACTGGCCCCGCCCGCGCTTTACAATCCCATTCGTGCGTTCCTTCCGGCTTCTCGCTGCGAC